>Ga0078972_1016921_pt1 | contig 10627 bp, 5 predicted proteins | sample YelNatPaOPGAMG01_FD_67568 | JGI IMG/M metagenome (GOLD analysis project Ga0078972, IMG submission 67568) | Hot spring thermophilic microbial communities from Obsidian Pool, Yellowstone National Park, USA - OP-RAMG-01 (SPADES assembly) (version 2) | ecosystem: Environmental > Aquatic > Thermal...
ATGAATACTTCACGTGGGTTTACTGATGTTTGGATACCGATTCCTGAACCTGCCCAAGGATCATGGACTATGAAGATTATTGCATTTACTGAGGATAGCGTTTCAACAAAATGCAAGTATAGCTTGAGCATTAGGGAAGACAAGAGTTCCATAGTCAAGCCCTTAACAGTCATTAACCTGAAGACGGGCAAGGCTGAAGAGAAATTCGGTTGCTCCCTTTGGGTCCAAGCACGCTCGAAGTATGAGAAAGTAAATCCATTAATGCCAAGCCATAAAGAACCATTCGCTTACTATATAAGTACTACTTTACACTCAGACCTCGGACTTGAGAAGAATTTTCCAAATATCCTTGCGGTAGGATTTGATGACGCGCTTGGAAGCATATGTGATAAACCTGTGTTATGTATTGATAGAGGCAAATCCGAGGGCTATGAAGAAATTGTGAGTTTGACCGAGGATCCAAACGTTGAGTTCGCTGCGAAGTGGAGTTTCGAAATAGTAAAGATTCTGTCATCCATTGTGGAGTACGGGACGGATATTGTGGAGTTTCTTGAAGATTTGCATGGATTATATGTTCAAGAGATCTTTAAGCCTGTTGTAAAGGAAGCTTTCACGCTTTATGAAAAGTTAGATGAAAATAAGCTTGATTTAATTAATTTTGATGTGCCAGCTTCTCTTAACGGCTGGTCATCCTCAGATCGTACCCGACGATTTTGGACTTACTGTAACCTAAGCCTTGCACCTTCATCAGATTTTATAATTTATACCTGTCTTGCACTGCTACATGAATCGGGCGAATACTACTACATAAAACCTCAAACATTCGAGTTCAAAATATCTGGCACAACTTTAGGAGCAACTTATGCTAACGTCAAAAGCAACAACGGAATGGAAACACTGATTTCACATGAAGACACGGTAGTGAGCAATACATCTATTTTAACATACCAACATAATTCATCTCGTCATGTCATGCTTGCAACTTCATCTGAAGAGGTTACAGATTTAGGATCTGTTCCCTTACAATATACTGGAACAATGAAGTTGGAGGTTGGGTTGGGAGGTCAGCGAATCGGTGATGAGTATTTTAGTTTTGATGTCCCGCAAGATTTTGAAAATATTATAGTCGAAGTAAACATATTAGCTGATGGGGCAACTCCAGATTTAGATTCAGTAGATGTGTTCGTTTACGATGAACAACGTAAAATAACGTATGAAGCTGAGGTATTTCCAAGGGAAAAATCTGACATGGCTATAGCAATTCCGCAGCCGAAACAATTCGGACAAAAATGGGGCATTTCAATTTATGCTTGGGCACCTTTATGGACATCAAGTTTTAGGTATTCCATTAAAGTAGAAGAAGACCCTAATTCAATTGTAAAACCCTTAACATTAATAAACGCTGAAACTAAACAACCCGATGCACAATATGGTTCAGGGGCTTCGCTATGGATCCAGGCTAAAGATCTACAGACTAACAAACCAATCCACCCACTTAAATTGCCAGCGCATGGGGAAGTTGAGTATACAATGATAATTCAATTACCTGCAAGTTGTTGGATTATAGAAGACTATCCTAACGTGGTATCACTTGCCTATGATGACGTGCTTGGGGAAATAAAAATGGATAAAGCGGCAAGCAGAGAAATCGGCTGGGAAGCAGGTTGGAGGGATGCCAATGTTGCAAAGGACCAGTATGTTCAATTCGCATTAAAATGGGGCGTGGTATATCCTATTAGTAAAATTCCAGTTATAGGAACTTATATCAGTTTCATAGAGCTATTAAAGGATCTTTTTGATTTAAAGATAAAAGACTATTATAAACAAGCAGTTGAAAAATCCTACAATCTATACAAAACTGCAATGAATGAAAATCAATTTGACATCATCAACTTTTTCATTCCCGCCAGACTCACTTGGTATGATTATGCATACATGGCCAAATTCATTGTTCCATTAAAATTGTCACCCACATCCTCATTAAGAATATTCTTAACACTGGCAGCAAAATATCAAAACCCTGTCAAAACTACATATTACTACGTAGAACCACAATACTTCGACTTTTCCATCTCAGGAACAAAAGTTTCTCTCCAAGAGCAACAGCATAAGATACACTTGAAAGTCTATGATGACATGGGCAATTGTATAGGTTTTGATCCAAGCATAGGAAGAACTAAAGAGGAGATTGAGGGAGCCCGTTACATCGACTTTATGAACGGAACCACAATAATAGTGATCCCGCCTGAATACAAGGATTTACAGATAATAGTTGACGCTTCTCACGCCGAGGAACAACAAGAATACTATAATTTAACGATGACATATATAACGCAAAATGGGTCCCAAATAGCCAACAATTTTCAAGGCGTAATATGCAAAAATGAGCTACAAAAATTAAAGGTGAACATCTCCGGTTCATCCATAAATATCGAAGAAATAAAAGAAGCGATTCCATGGTGGATTCAGCATCAACTCTGGATAATAGCTGGAGTTATAGTGGCTGCGGTTGTAGCCACCGCCACATTTGCTCTTATTAGAAAACAAAAGAGGCATAAAACCAAAGTCAATCTATAAGAGACCTAAATTTAAGTTCTGTTAGTGTCTCCTAACAGAATAAATTCAAGAGTGATGCGTTTTTCTATCATCTAATTTTATTTTGAGCATAGCGTTAATTACGAAAAGGGCTTCTGAAAAGTATGTGAGCCAGTATCCTACGCGGTAATTAACCCACCCGAAATAAGGAATTTGTGATAAATACATGAATATGTATATCATGAGCGCCGTGGATATTGGGCATACAATTGTGGATATGACGGCTAAGAGCCTTTTATCCAGGAATATTAGGGAGGCAAGGGCCGTCAATAACGTTAATGTTTGAACGACAAACAACATTGCACAGATCTTGGATGTGTCTGAGAAACCAAGCCAATAATCAAAAAACCATAACTCAAACATGCTATGCCACTCCAAGCCAAACCTCTCAACAGAACATTTGAACGACCAAAGCTCAACCTTAGAAAAACTACGTTCAGGAATCTGCACCAAAGGCGCATAAGAATACTCTATGAAGGGCGTGGCAACTGAAAAAAGAAAAACTGCAACGCCAGCTACAACAATTATTCTTTGCAATATCTTAAATTTGCACATTAAAAGCCAAAAGAAGCATCGAGAAATATAACTCTACAGATTAGAACATGATGTTCTTTTAATCATCGTTAACAGAAATATTGAAAGGCTTAGGCATCTGCAATAGCATTGTTAAGTCTAATAACGGAGAAAGTTATAGTCATGTAAAAAGTGGGAATTGCTTAGGATAATTGGGTGAGTCTGCCGTGTTTTGGCATTGGTAAGATTATTCTGACCGCGTGGCTTGCTTGAAACCGTGTTCCATTGTTAAGCTGACCAGTTATGGTTAAGGTTACATTCCAATCACGATGCCTTTTGAAAGTATGTATTCTGCAACTTGCGCATGTGTAGGTGCAGTTTCAAATTTGAAATTTACGAAAAACCATGATTGGAAAATAAGTTCCTAAGTTAAATTTGTTCGGAAAGAATGTTTTTGAAAAGGCTTGAGCAAAGAAAACCGAAATCGTTTAACTTATCATAGAAAAATGTGCACGTAAAGATTTAAGCAAAGAAAAAGGGATTATTGCTTCAAGGCTGGAAGTATCACTTGAATAGTATCTTTTCCTTCGAAGACTCTGCCGTCGGTCAGTTTCCCAGATATTGTAATCTCTACTTGATCGTCGACCTGTAGAATGGCTTGGACGGCTGCTCTGTTGAACTTGACCATTAGGTCTGGGATTCCGTCGCTGTCATAGTCTCCTATTGCGAATGGCTTTGCTTCAGCGTAAACTTGGCCGTTCAGCATAACAGTTGTCAAGTTAATCATGCTGACATCGTAGCCGTGTCCTACTGGCAGTTCGATGTAAACCGTAACCCAATTGCCTTTACTCTTAAGGTTCAGAGTGTCGGGGTTAAAGTCAACCGTCGCTGGAATAATTGGAATGACTTCTGTTGAGGTAGATCTCACAATATATGGCTTGGCTGGTATATTACTGATTTGAACGTTCTCGGCTAAAACAACGGTCATGTTACCTATCCAGACCTCAAGTGTATATATATCTGCAGGCTCTGCATTAGGCTCTGGTACTACACTTATCAGATAATCTCCAATTTTCCGTTCTGGAATGGATACAAAGTCATCAGTAGATCCGTCTCCGTTGAGGTCATCTTCGACATAGATCGCCTCTGGAATTTCGCTTAGTTCTCTGCTGATTACGAGTCCGTCAGGGTCTGTGACTATCAAATCTACGGAGCTATAGACCACCCAACCAATACCTCTTACATACCAACGTGTTTTTCCAGCCCATAATGGGAAGTCAACCTCAATCACGTGACCACCAACACAGAGCGTGTCGTCATCCACAAGTATTTCATATGGAATTACCGCCTTTTTATCTGGATCATCTTCGATATCTATTCCTTGAGTTTTATATGCAGCCCATACAAGTTCACTGCAATACCACGATGGCGAATTTGGATCCGAGTTTTTCTGTCCCCATTTACCATCATAAGCCTTACCTATTTGTGCCTTAGCAAACTCAACAGCTTTACTTCTAATTTCATCGGATGTTCGAACACGAAGAATGTATACGTTTTCTCTGTTTGGGTAATCCCATACTTCAATGTTATATTTTTGTACACCTTCACGTCGAGCTTCAACCACCTCTCCATTTCCCACATAAATTCCAACGTGTCCAAGACCAGCATTAGCATCTATGTCATATAATATGTCACCCAATTGCAACCTGTCTTTTCGCCAATCGTCCGATGCGCGTGGCCACTCAATGTCGCCGGTTAAAATAGTAGAATAGCTTTTTCTTCCGTCGGGATAAAATTCAACAATTCTGACAGTTACGGATTCGAAGTTCGCTTCGGTCTCCACAGTAAGATATATCCCAAATTGATCTTCTACCTTATTTTCATGAGTATGACCAGCGAAATTAGCCCAGATATTACCTTGATAATATGAAGTATAGTCTAATATGTTCTGAAAGTCGTCTTCTGAGAATCCATTTCCTATTCCTGCTCCTCTATAATCCTGTTTCATTGGGTGATGCGAGAATGTCACGATGTTTTCATCTCCTTTATTCCAATAGTTATCAAGGTGATTTCTGAACCAATCCCAAGTGCCTCCCTCAAAATTATGAAGCGTAGCGGCTGTATATACCCAAGCGCCGGCAGGAGGCGGTAGGTTGACAAGCTCACGGCGATTCCAATCCAGAGATATAAAGTGATACCCTCTATAGTCAAAAGCAAAGTTCTGAAGATAAAGTCCGTTGACAGGGACATGAGCCTTTGTAAAATTCGGGAATTTATGGGATAATTCCTCGTATTGAGATTCGAAAGCGCTATTGAAATATCTGCCAGATATATCCCTTGACCACGTCTCACTCGACAATGAGCTGGAGAATGGATGTACGTCGTGATTTCCAATAACAGGAATCCATGGCACTTTTAGATCATGTAAAATTTCTTTTGCTTTGTTAAATTCGCTTATTTCTGCGCTATCACTTATATCGCCTAAAACAACGACAAATGCTATGTTGTACTTCATTATGTTATCGTTTATGATGCTAATAGCTTTCCTTAGACGCTCTGTCGTAATATATTCAGGTCCACTCTCATCCTTCTTCCAACAAGGAGAACCATAATCCCTCTCCCGATAGTAACCAGCTATTGGAACTTCATATTTACCGACCAATGCGCCAATGTGCAGGTCGGTGATTATGGCAAACGACCACTCTTCAACTTTCTTTATGACAACCGTCGTAACTTTAATGTCTACGTCCAAGGGTCCTATTGTACCGCCTGGTCCGCTTGGCTGAGAATCTGTAACTCTTAAGCCTATAATGTATTTGCCTTCAGTGTTCCATGTCCATGAAGGTTTAGTTCCTGTTGCGTCGACATTGAAATGTTCTTTTATTCCATCATAGTCAAGGTCCCATTCATATTTGGCTATGGTTTCATACCATGGATGATTTGACGGAAACATTGTGCTTTCAGGATCATAGGATTTTGAACCATCGAGCTGTATAGGTGTTCCTACTGTACCTTCGTAGGGTCCGTTTGGGTCTGCTACTGGTGGCCACGGCGGTGCTGTAATGTGCACAATGCAAGTATCAGTGCTTCGGAGAGGCGGATCGCTGTTATCAGTAACTCTTAATGTGGCCGTGTAATCCTTTGCAGTTTTAGCCCAATCTATTGTCCCTACCACTCGTCCATACCCATCTTGTCTGACTTGAAGTTCTCTTGTATCACCAGTTGAGGGTTGTAGTGTTTTTATCTTCTCAGTAGCAACATCATAAAAAGCGACCGTAATGATTTTATCTCCCCAAGCCGTTGCTTCGACGACATTGTACTTAAATATTCTTTCTTCGCCTTTGACCACATATTTGAACTCGAATGGGCCTCCTACATACATAGCTACGTGATCAGGGTCTCCCGGATCCATGGTATCGAAAAAGAGCAGATCGCCGGGTCTTAGGTCGGCTTTATCAATCTTCTTACAGGCTTCCCATTGTCCTTGTGCATTCAAATTATAGAATAATGCGTTGAGATATTCTTTGGTGCCTAATACTTTGTTATATGACCAAAAAACAAGTCCGGAACAATCCAAACCATAGCCTTTGATTACTGTTTTTGTGATTGGGTCATAATAAAAGTAACCTTCTTTGATTTCGTTGGCATCGAGAAATCGCCCGCCAACCCAGCTTCCAGTTTCTTTAGTCCAATTCCATCCCTGCCCTCCCCATGTATATTCTGCATCTATAACTGCTATGGCGAGCTCTGCTGCTTTATTTGAAACTTCTTCAGGAAGCTCTGGCGCTTTATCTGAAACAGCATAGTATGCTGGATACGTATGTTCTACAGTTACATCAGTCCCAACATAGTCCCAAGTTCCATCGCTTTCAAAATCCCACTCGTATAACACAATTTGCTTAGTAGGATCTGTGTGATGAGAACCCGACGCGTCGAACTTTATGGGGATTATTGGTGGATGATTGGCAACATCGGGTCCAGCATCTGCAATAGGATATCCCTTTGTAATTTCATTACCTAATTCATAGATGTACGAGTTATCTCCCCAGCCGCTTCCAATCCAGAAATGATCGTTCGGGCCGAAGCCCATGCCCTCAACGTCTCCAACCTCAGAGTAAGTGAACCGTTTCAGTTCTTCCCATGCATGGGTTGTGGGGTTAAACCACCATTTACCTATCACGTCAGAGGTCATGTCAGAAATCCAAAGGTAGCCGCCAACATACTCCATTCCATCATGGTGATCACCCCCATAGTCTGGATACGTAAAGATAGCTCGCCAACTTTCATCCAGGAAACTTCCATCGTTATCCGTGTCCCTGAGCTCGTAAATAGTGCGATATCTACCGCCTGCATACCAAACGTTCTCAGCTGGATTGTAAGCCATTGACTCGGTTCTCTCCGGAGGCGAGTTAGCAATTTTGCCTATGTAATTCCAATCGTGATCCCATTTATTGATTCCATAAGGGTAGGCTCCAAGGTAAACGCCGCTTGAGTCTACATAAAACTCTTCACTATGCCCACCTGAGCCAGCAGTGTAACCTGTCAAATCCTTTGATGAGACTATTTGAAAGTGCCTGGGCTCGATTGGTCCACGGAACTCGGAGAGGTAATGGTTTGGATGTTGACGCGGCTCAATCTTTCCATCTCCGTCTCCGTCAGTAACCCAAACTTTCACCTTATAACCTGTAGTCCCAGACAAGAAGTAGACGTACTGTATTTCGTCGCCCCACTCAGGAACGCCGTAATACTCCACATAGCCACCTGCACCAACAACATCAGCTATACCTGGCGGGTCAAATTTGCTGTAAATAAAGTACTCGTCAGTTGCAGCTGATAGAGGCACGGCTGCCAAAATTGAGAACGTTGAGAACACAAGTAGTGCTACGAGAAGTATCGATAACGGTTTTTTCATTTTTCCCTTCTCCTTCCTAAACAAAACATAATTTACCTCAAAGTTGGCTTAAAATTTACGGAGAAATCCTCTATAACAGTCGTCTACATAATTTTGAATTTGGCATGAACCATTTTTCTGATAACCATCTTCTGTTAATCGCTGCTAAGTGATGCTGTTCTTGTATTGTGGGTGGTGTTAGCCATGGTTCCGCCTGTTCTTTATAGGTTTGCTGCCAGCTTTCAATGTTTTTATTTATGTATGCGCCTTGTTGTTCAGGCAGTGCATGTCCCATCCAGAACTCTATGTATAGCGATCAACTTTATGATCGCTTAGGAAAGTGCGGCTTTTTGCAATGTTAAAAAATGTTTTAGAGCAAAAAATTATATGTAGATCAGCCCATATTGAAAAGGGGTTTCGGAAAATGGGAAGAAAAAGGAAGTTACGAAGAAAAAGCCTTAGAGACCCAAATTTTAACCTTGTAAGCTTCAGAATTCCAATTGATTTGGCTGTTACACTTCGAAACAGAGGCATCAATTTAAAAGAAGCCTGCAAAAGGTTTCTAATGAAGCTCTGCACAGAAAAAGAACATGATTGCCCATTAAGCCCAAATAACGCTGCTTTTAAGGAGAAAGCAAGGTGCTCCGGGCGGGATTTGAACCCGCGTCTCCGGCTCGAAAGGCCGGAATACTTGACCGGGCTATACTACCGGAGCACAGACAGGCAAATTTATGGATTTGGCATCATGCATTTACCTGCGGGTTTCGTTTAAACCTTATTCTTTTAGGGCTGTTTTTAAGCATTCTTTAAGCGGTGCAAGTATTGTTTCCGCCCTGTTCAGCGTCGGTGCATAGTGGGCTGTTTTAGCCGAGTTTGTCATTATCGTTTTTATTCCAAGCATGTCTGTCCAGGTGACCACAGCGCATGTGCCTGTTAGGACTTTTGCTCCGCTTGCCTCTATCTTTTGCACGTAGGCTCTTGCCTTTTCCTTTATGAAGCATGATGTGCAAACCCAAAATTCAACATTCTCCCTAACTTTCCGATTGCCAATGGCACTTGCAATTTCTTGAATTTCTCGAAGCGAACAATGGGGACACCCAATAAAGATTAAGTCTGGTTTTCGCGTTTTGGCAGTTGTTAACTCTGCTACGGTTTCCTTGATGTCTCTGGTTTCTACGGTTATCTTTTCAAGTTTCCCCTCCATCTTAACGCTTTTCTCATGATGGAACATGTTAACCATTCCGGCGGAGGCTAGGGCTGCACCCAACTGCTTTAAGTCTTCAGCCTTCGGATTTTTCAACCCCCTTATCTGCGGGATTTTGTCCTCCAAAATTTTCCCCAAAAATATTCCTAAGGCACCATAATCCGCCTCGTTTTCTAGAGAAGCTTCAACCTCAACGACAACATTTGGTTCACGGTTCGCAGCCTTGTGCATTCCACAGTCGGGTGTCTTGCCGATAATTGCAGCTGCTAAGGCGCTAGGACCGCCCTCGCGGTTTGTCCAAGCCCCCAAAACGGAATTGGCGTAAACAACGGCTGAGGATTCAGCCCATGCCAAGTGGGCGCCTTTTTTAGGCTCTTTAATGTAATAAGGTGTGCATGTGAAAGACCGCCTAAAACCAAGCTTTTCGAAGATTTCGCAAAGTTTAAGCTGCATTTCAACAAGATGCTTCGGCAGCCTCTCCATCAAATATTTTGAGTCTAAGCTTTGAGGGTTTAATGTGGCTTCAACACTTACTTTTTCGCTGGCACTTGCCAAAGCCTCTAGAAAGTCTGTGGGCGCCTCGCCAAGTGTTTTATAGGAAACCCCAGACACATGGGCAGATTCTATGGGTATAAGCCTAGAAGCATTGAAAAGCTCGCCTAACTTAACAAGTATTTTCATGCAGACCTGCTTAACCCAGCCGAACTCGCCGTCGTAGATGCGTTCTTCCTCTTTTGTTAAATACGTATCTTTAACCCTCCACAGCTTTTAGGACCTTAACTATTCCTTTATAGGCGTCAACCTCAACCAAATCGCCAGTCCTAATTCTGCTTATGTCAATTTGGTCTATCATGGGAATGTTGGCTATAACCGCGCCAACAACTATTACTGGGTCTGCTTTATGGTTGATTATGGCTTTTGGCGCCAAACCCTTTTTCGCCAAAGAGCAGAGCACATAACTGCCAACAGTTGAACCATGCCCGTGGGGAAAACATAAAACCCTATCCTTTACAGACTCTCCATACAAGTCATGCCTTTTCTCAACTATTTTCCCAGTTGCCGGGTCCACATCCCCAAGGAAGCTTATGGGCTTGGTGGAGACAAGCGCCTCGGCTTTGCAGAACCCCTCGACAATTCCTCGCCCACGCAGAACCGTATATTCTGCCATTTTAAGCGCCTTCAATAGGATATTTTAGCTGAAGATGGAATTTCGCCGAGGATTTTTGAGGCTGCTTCAGCCACTTTTCCACGGTTTTTCTCGTCTGTGTAAACCCTTAAAATGTTTATGAAACCCTTTAGAACATCAAATATTCCGGAGATTTCGCTAAGCCTCTTAACTTCTTTCTTTCCATCACGGGTTTTGCTGAAAACTGGGATTTCCATGGGTTCCATAAACATGGAATGATGATATGGAACAGAAGGCA
>Ga0078972_1016922_pt1 | contig 10626 bp, 12 predicted proteins | sample YelNatPaOPGAMG01_FD_67568 | JGI IMG/M metagenome (GOLD analysis project Ga0078972, IMG submission 67568) | Hot spring thermophilic microbial communities from Obsidian Pool, Yellowstone National Park, USA - OP-RAMG-01 (SPADES assembly) (version 2) | ecosystem: Environmental > Aquatic > Thermal...
AATATTGTCAATAGTTATCTAAGTATATTGTCGTATGCACTATTCCAAGACCCCCAACTAAATCGGCGGAATGATCATTATCATTGTTACCAAATTGTTCGACTGGATGGCTCCTATCAAACCATGCATACTCATATTTATAAAATTCCTTTACGAATGTTTCAAATGCACCCCCCCTCCTTTTTAAAAAGGCTAAAATACTTCCAAGCAGTAATTTTGCCCCACCGTTATGAATACGACAAGAATGGATAGGCTCGCCAACCCTTAACCTCAAATACTCGCTAGAAAAATCAAAGGCATTTTGTCCATAACAGCAACTTGGGCTAAATACGTCGTAATAATTGAAATAATCATATTTGACAACCGCAGTACCCATTACATGTAATTGATTTAAAGTAATCTTGTTTTTTGCACCCAACATCGAATCTAGCTTAGGAGCTGAAATAAATACAAAGTCTCCCGGCCTAAAGAGCAACCCATAAGAACCTAAGCAGCCGGAAATATTAGACAGATAGAAATTTCGCATGGGAATCAATGATTTTCCAACTCCAGAGAAAGGTGGGAATCTAGATAATAAATATAATTGCGCCTTATTACCAATATCCCAACATAAATTACCCCTAGACGCAATTTTATCTTTTTTGAACTGAGTAATTGTCATTTTTTCTAAGTATTTCTCGCCCCCAACAACAAGTGAAATGATAAAAATCAAGTCACCGATCTCGCGGGTAATTAATGATCCTTCGAATTCAAACTCAACAAATGAACGATTTCCATGAATAAAAATGGCTTTAGTTGAGATACTGTTACCATGATATCTATCTTCTAGTCCATTTAGGTTGTTGACCATTTTTTCTAGCACACCAACCATTTTGGGCTCGGTGAGTTCATATCTATAGCTAGCTGCTAAAGTTGAGTTGATATTTTGGGCAAACTGTTTATAATATCTAACAAATGTATCACTATAGAAAAATGTAGGACACAATGACTGAAATGATCCCATAGCCAGTAAACTGTCCTTGATGTCCTCATGGGTATTCCCCCTCTTAAGATTTTTCCGATCTTTATGCCTAAACAACATAACTGCCCTCGTTTCGAGCGTCACCAAGCCCTCACTACAAAGGGCAGTAAACCGAGTGACCAAGGATACTCCTCCAAGCATGGCCGCCCGAGCGGAGCAATTGGGCGTGCCCGGTCTTGACGAGATGAAAGGGTGGGGTACAGCAGACTTGTTCGACGACGATTGAAAAAATCCTCCTCGATTTTTACGGACGTCCCAGTCACAAGGATCCAAACCAGAACCCAGGCTGAAAATTAAGCCTCCCGGAACACGGCATTGGGGAACTTACCCCCGGGATCCTTTCGTACCCCTACGTGTCCGGATTGGAAAAGCCGATTATCGCTCCCGGAAAATCCATGGACTTTCGAAAACCTCGTGAAATCATGGACGAGTCCCGAAGTGAGCCGCCGGTCGTAGACGACTGTGCAAGATGAGGAGGCCACGTTTACGTGGACCTGTCCGTCGTTTCCCATGCTGGCGGTGATGAAGCTCGACGTCTTTACCCTCGGCGGGTCGGCCCCTGGATATGGCGGACCTCGCCCGAAGGCTGGGGGCCGGGGAAGGAAACTCATCCCCCTGTTTAACGCCCCGGTGGTGGCAGATTTGCTTGTTCTGGAAAACGGTGACTACGGCAAAACGCCGGAGGCTGGCCAATACCTGATCCACCGGCGTCCCGGGGATTTGGGCGGGCACCACCACAGCCTCCGGGCCGGCCGGGGGTTAGTGGAGACAGTGGACTTTTCTGGATTCACCCGTCCTTTCGACGCCGGGGGCAGCGGCATCCGGCGGCGCCGACCCCTACGGCATCGTCAGCGCGCCAAAACGGTGACCGGCTCTCACGCGCCCATCAGACCCTCCACGTAGGCCGCGGCATCGAACGGCTGCAGGTCCTCCATGCCTTCGCCCACGCCGACCAGTTTCACCGGCAGGCCCAGGTCCCGCGCGATGGAAACCACCACTCCGCCCCGGGCCGTCGAGTCCAGCTTGGTCAGCACCACGCCGGTGACGTCCACGGCCTCCTTGAAGAGCCGGGCCTGGCTGACGCCGTTCTGCCCGGTGGTGGCGTCCAGCACCAGCAGGACCTCGTGGGGCGCCCCGGGGCATTCCCGGCCCACCACGCGGTGGATCTTCTTGAGTTCCTCCATCAGGTTGGTCTTGGTCTGGAGACGACCGGCCGTATCGATGACGACCAGGTCCATCGAGCGGGAGCGGGCCGCCTGCAGGGCGTCGAAGGCCACGGCGGCCGGGTCCGCCCCTTCCGAGTGCCGGACCAGTTCCACCCCGGCACGGCCGGCCCAAACCTCCAGCTGTTCGGCGGCGGCGGCCCGGAAGGTGTCGGCCGCCGCCATGAGCACCCGGCGGCCCCGGTCGCGGTACAGGTGGGCCAGCTTGGCCGCCGTGGTGGTCTTGCCGGCCCCGTTCACCCCCACCAACAGGATCACGGCGGGGGAGAAGCCGTCCACCCGCAGGGTGGAGGACTCGTCCGCCAGAAGCCGCCCGATCTCCTCCCGGAGCATGTCCCGCACCCGGGCCGGTTCTTTGACCTTTTCCCGCCGCACCCGCGCCCGGACCTCCTCCACCAGCGCCACCGAGGTCTCGGGTCCCATGTCGGCCTGGATCAGCACCTCTTCCAGTTCGTCGAAGAGATCATCGGTGACGGCGGCGTGACGGGAAACCAGGCCGTCGATCTTCCCGGTCAGGCTGGCGCGGGTCTTGGCGAGGCCGTCCCGCAGGCGATCCCAGAGTTTCAAAGCCAGTCCCCCTTGGGCGGCAGATGCGTGAGGGCGCTTTTGGCCGCCTGTTGTTCGGCCAGTTTCTTGGAATGGCCGGTACCGCTGCCCAGGATGCGGCCGCGGTAGAGCACCGCCGCCGTGAAAGTCTTGTCGTGGTCGGGGCCTTCCTCCTTGAGGATGGTGTAGGTCAGGGGCGCGGCGGACTGCTGCTGCACGGTCTCCTGCAGCCGTGTCTTGTAGTCGGCCTCCACCCGGCGCCCCTGGACCACCTGGTCGACCAGGGGTATGAAGAACTCCGCCACCAGCCGCTGCGCCTCGGCCAGCCCCCCGCCCAGGTAGACCGCCCCCAGGAGGGCTTCCAGGGCGTCGGCCAGGATGGAGGGCCGCGTGCGGCCTCCCGAGCGTTCCTCGCCCCGGCCCATGTGCAGGTATTCGCCCAACCCCAGTTCCCTGGCCACCGAGGCCAGCGCCGGCTCGCAGACCACGGCGGCCCGCAGCTTGGTCAGTTCCCCCTCGGTATAATGCGGATAAGTGCGGTACAGGTAGTCGCTGATAAGGAGTTCGAGTACGGCGTCACCCAAAAACTCGAGCCGTTGGTTGTCATCCCCGCCGGCGGCCCGGTGCTCGTAGGGATAGGAACTGTGGGTGAGGGCCAACTGTAGCAAGGAGTCGTCCGCCCGGGCCAGTCCCAGTCTTTCCTTCAGGGCCTTCCCGGCGGCGGGAAAGTCGCTGCCGCGTTTCAACATGTTTTTTCTTCCAGACTCCTTATGGACGATAGCGCTTGAACAGGAGCGTGACGTTGTGCCCGCCGAAGCCGAAAGAGTTGGAGAGGGCATACTCCAGGGCCACGTCTCTCTTTAGGTTGGGCACATAATCGAGATCGCATTCGGGATCCGGCTCCTCGTAATTGATGGTCGGCGGCACCTCCTGCCGGTCCAGGGCCAGGATGCAGGCCATGGCCTCGACGGCGCCGGCCGCCCCCAGGAGGTGGCCGGTCATGGACTTGGTCGAACTGACCGCCACCTTGTACGCGTGCGGTCCGAACACTTTCTTGATGGCCAGGGTTTCCGCCAGGTCCCCCGGCGGCGTCGACGTGCCGTGGGCGTTGATGTAACCAACCTGTTCCGGGGCGATCCCGGCCTCGTCCAGGGCCCGCTGCATGGCCAGGGCCGCCCCCGTGGCCGTCGGATCGGGATGGGTGATGTGATAGGCGTCGGTGGAGGTACCGTAGCCGGCGATCTCCGCGTAGATGCGCGCCCCCCGCCGCCGGGCGGCCCCTTCCTCCTCCAGCACCAGCATGCCGGCGCCCTCGGCGATGACGAAACCGTCCCTTCCAGCGTCGAAAGGACGGCTGGCGCGCCCGGGTTCGTCGTTACGGCAGGATACCGCCTTCATGGCGCAGAACCCGGCCAGGCAGATCTCGATCACGGGCGCCTCCGAGCCGCCGGCGATGGCCACGTCGGACTCGCCCCGCTCGATCAGGCGCGCGGCGTCCCCCAGGGCGTTGGAACTGGAGGCGCAGGCGGTCACGGTGGTGTAGGTGGTGCCGCGCAGGCCGAAGTTGATGGCGATCTGCCCCGGGCCCATGTTGCCGATCATCATGGGCACGAAGAAGGGGCTGACCTTGCCCGGACCCCGGCTGAACAAGACACGGCACTGCTCCTGGAAAGTCTCGCAGCCCCCGATGCCGCTGCCCAGAATGACGGCCACGCGGTCCCGGTCCAGGTCCCGGGGCTCGATGCCGGCGTCGCGCAGCGCTTCCTGCGCGCAGGCCACCGCGAACTGGGTGAAGCGGTCCATGTGGCGGGCTTCCTTCCGGTCCACGTAGGCCAGGGGGTCGAAGTCCCTGACCTCCCCCGCGATGCGGCTGGTCAACGCGGACGCGTCAAAGCGCTGGACCGGACCGATGCCGGAGCGCCCGGCGACCAGGTTGGTCCAGAACGTTTCCGGGCCGTTGCCCACCGGGGTCACGGCCGCCATACCGGTAACTACCACGCGCCGTTTCAGGTAACAGCACCTCCCGCAACGAAGCCGTGCCCACGCCTCATGACTGGTGCGCCTGGATGTACTTCACGGCCTCGCCGACCGTACGGATCTTTTCCGCCTCGTCGTCGGGAATCTCGATGTCGAACTCCTCCTCCAGGGCCATCACCAGTTCCACGATATCCAGGGAATCGGCCCCCAGGTCGTCGACGAAGGACGCCTCCATGGTCACCTCGGAATCCTCCGCTCCCAGTTGGTCGATAATGATGCCTTTCACCCGGTCAAAAACAGACACCTGTCTTCCTCCTTTCTTAGATCAAGAGACCGCCGTCGACGGCGATGACCTGTCCCGTGATGTACCCGGCTCCCTCGCCGGCCAGGAAGGCCACCAGCGCGGCCACGTCCTCCGGCCGGCCCGGCCGGCCCAGGGCGATCGAAGCACCGATCCGCTCCCGCTGCTGCTCCGCCAGGGCCCCGCTCATATCCGTGGTGATGAGGCCGGGGGCCACCGCGTTCACCGTTATGTTCCGGGAGCCCAGTTCCTTGGCCATGGCCTTGGTCAGGCCGATCAATCCGGCCTTGGCCGCCGCGTAGTTGGCCTGTCCGGCGTTGCCGGAGATGCCGGCCACCGAGCTTATGTTGATGATGCGGCCCCAGTGCCGCTTGACCATGTATTTGGCCGCGGCCCGGGTACAGTTGAAGGCTCCCTTCAGGTTGGTATCGACTACCGCGTCCCAATCCTCCTCCTTCATGCGCAAAATCAGGTTGTCCCTGGTAATGCCGGCGTTGTTCACCAGGATGTCGACGCCGCCGAAAGTGGCCACCGTCTCTTCCACCAGCGCGCGGGCCGCCTGGAAGTCGGCGACGTCGCCCTGCACGGGATGCGCCCGCCCGCCCCGGGCGGTGATGTCCGCCACCGTGCTCTCGGCCCCCTCGCGGCCGCGGGCGTAGTTCACGATACAGGCCGCGCCCTGCGAGGCCAGTTCCAGGGCGATCACGCGGCCGATGCCCCGGGAGGCCCCGGTCACCAGGGCCACTTTGCCGTCAAGAAACATTTTAGATAACCCCTTTGATCTCCGCAAGTCCTTTTTCCAGAAAAGTGGCGTCATCCATGAAAAAGACCCTGGCGGACCGGTCGATTTTCCGGACCAGGCCCGTCAGTACCCGGCCCGGGCCCACCTCCAGGAAGGCATCGGCCCCGGCCTTGACCAGGAGCCGGACCGACTCCTCCCAACGGACCGGGCTGTACAACTGTACCAGAAGGGCCTCCCGCGCCTCGCGGGCCGTGCGCACGAACGCCGCCGTGGCGTTGGCCACCACGGGCACCACCGGGTCGCGGAAGGCGAGCCCCGCAAGGGCCGCGGCCAGCCTTTCCCCCGCCGGGCGCATCAGGCGGGAATGGAAGGGTCCGCTCACGTTCAGGACCGTACACTGCCGGGCCCCGGCCCGGCGGGCCAGTTCCATGGCCCGGGCCAGGGGTTCGTTTTCCCCGGCCAGGACCACCTGTCCCGGACAATTGTAGTTCACCGCCTCCACCGCCCCGCCGGCGGCGCGGCAGACCTCCTCCACCGCCGGAGCTTCCAGCCCCAGCACGGCGGCCATGCCCCCCGCCCCCGCGGGCACGGCTTCTTCCATCAGCCGGCCCCGCAGTTGGACCAGGGCCAGGGCGTCCTCGAAAGACAGGGCCCCCGCCGCCACCAGCGCCGCGTACTCGCCCAGGCTGTGACCGGCCACGGCCCGCGGCGTGATCCCCTCCTGTTCCAGGACCCGGGCGTAGGCCGTGTCCACGGTCAAAAGGGCCGGCTGGGTATGCACGGTACGGTTCAGATCCGCGGCCGGGCCCTCCAGGATGAGGCGGGTGAGAGGCATCCCCAGCACCTCGTCGGCCCGGGAGAAAACCTCCCGCGCCCGCGGGTAGCGTTCGTACAGCAGGCGCCCCATCCCCACGGCCTGCGACCCCTGTCCGGGAAAGAGAAAAACCAGGTACAAGGAACCAACCACCCTTTCGGTTACCAGCGGATCAGCATGCCGGCGTACGTGAGACCGGCCCCGAAGCCGACGAGGAGCACCAGGTCGTCCCGCTTCAGCCGTCCGGCTTCCTCCGCCTCGTACAGGGCCACGGGAACGGTGGCGGCCGAGGTGTTGCCGTAGCGGTCGATATTGACCATCACCCGTTCCATCGGAATCGAAAGGCGCTTGGCGGCCGCCTCGATGATGCGCAGGTTGGCCTGGTGGGGCACCATCAGCGTGACGTCTTCCGGCGAGTACCCGGCGGCGTCCAGCACCTCGCGGGCCACCTGGTCGATGGCCGTGACCGCGAAGCGGAACGTCTCCCGGCCGTTCATCTTGATGTAGTGCAACCGGCGGTCGACGGTTTCGTGCGAGGCCGGCAGGCTGGCCCCGCCGGCCGGCACGACGATTTCGCCCCTTTTCGATCCCTCGCACCCCAGGCGGAAAGAAATGATGCCCCGGCCGTCCGGCGCCGGGCGGACCACCGCCGCCCCGGCGGCGTCCCCGAAGAGGACGCAGGTGCCCCGGTCGGTCCAGTCGACGAGGCGGGAGAGGATATCGGCGCCCACCACCAGGATGGTCAGGTAGGTCCGGCTGGCCGCGAACTGGGCGGCCACCGCCAGGCCGTAGATGAAGCCGCTGCAGCCGGCGATCAGGTCGAAAGTCCCCGCCCGGGCAGCCCCCAGCTTACCCTGCAGGTGGCAGGCTCCGGCCGGGATGAAGGTATCCGGGTTGTTGGTGCAGAAAACGATGAGGTCCAGGTCTTGGGCCGTAACGCCGGCCCTTTCCATGGCCTGTACGGCCGCCGGCAGGGCCAGGTCGGTGGTCGTCTGTCCTTCGGCCGCGATGCGCCGCTCCCTGATCCCGCTACGGGTAACAATCCACTCGTCGCTCGTTTCCACCATCCGCTCCAGGTCGGCATTGGTAAGTACCCGCTCCGGCACATACCGTCCCAGGCCGTGGATGCCGGCACCTCCAACGTGCCTATGCATCGGCGCTCACTCTTTCGTCATAAGATGTCACCATGGCCCCGATGGCCCGGACCAGGCCGTTGTCCACCGACTCGGCCGCCACCCGGACGGCGTTCTTGAAGGCCTTGGCCCGGGAACTGCCGTGCGAGATCACCACCACGCCGTTTACCCCCAACAAGGGCGCCCCCCCGTATTCCGCGTAATCCAGGCGCCGGGTCAGTTCGTCGATGACCGGCAGCAGGTCCCGTCCGGAACTCCCGATCCGGGCCCTGATCATCCGGAACAGGGTACCCGCCAGTCCCTCCGTCGTCTTCAAAACGATGTTGCCGGTATAACCGTCGCACACCACCACGTCGACGTGGCCGCCGAAGACGTCCCGACCCTCCACGTTGCCCACGAAGTTGATGGGCAACCCTTTCAGCAGGGGAAACGTGGCCAGGGTCAGCTCGTTGCCCTTGCAATCCTCCTCGCCCACGGAGAGGAGCCCGACCCGGGGGGTTGGCACACCCCTGATCTTTTCGGCGTAGATGCTGCCCATGAGGGCGAACTGCGTCAGGTTGTACGGCTTGCAGTCCACATTGGCCCCCGCGTCGAGCAGGACCGTGCCGCCGTGCTCGTCGGGCAGGACGGAAGCTATGGCCGGCCGGTCCACGCCGCCGATGCGGCCCAGGCCCAGCAATGCGGCGGCCATGGTCGCCCCGGTGTGTCCGGCGGAAACCAGGCCGGCGGCGGCGCCGCTCTTGACCAACCCGACGGCCAGGACGATTGAGGACTGGCGTTTTTTCCGCACGGCCACGGCCGGCTGCTCGTGCATGGCGATCACTTCCGGCGCATGGCACACCTCGATGCCCGCCACCGGGCCGTAACCGGCCAGTTCCGCCCGGATGGTGGCTTCGTCCCCGACCAGCAGGACTTCCAGACCGTAGTCCCGCACGGCCCAAAGAGCCCCTAAAACGGCCTCCCGCGGCGCAAAATCGCCGCCCATGGCGTCAACGGCTATTCTCAACTGACCACCGCTCCTCCCTGGGTCAGGGCGAAAACGAGAAACTTTCCTTCGAAGACCACCTCGTCGCGTACCAGGCTCGTCACCCGGACCACGTACTTGAATCCCTTCTGCTCGGTCACCACGGCCCTGGTCATGGTTTTCTCCCCCGCTTTCAAGGGCCTCTTGAAGCTGCCCTTGGCCGCCCTGGTAGTACTGATCCCGGCGTTCACCAGGTTCAAGGCCAACCGGTTGGCCAGGACGAAAAGGTAATCGCTGCAGTTAAGTCCCTGCCCCGTAACCATGGCCGGCGTGATCACCGTATGGACCGGCGCGTACCCGGCCCCGGATTCGGGAAGGGGGTAGGAGGGCACGGGATCCGGGGCCGCCTGCCGGGCCGCCGCCACCAGTTGCTTCAGGCGTTCCCGCAGTTCCGGAATGGACAGTTCGCCGCGGTCCAGCCGCACCGTCTGTACGCTTACCCCCAAACGGCCGGCCAGTTCCTCGTCGGTCAGCAAAGGATTGTTCTCCAGATACCGGGACAGGGCGAGGTGCCTGCCCGCTTTGGCCGAGACGACCGGTTTGGCCATAAATTACCCACCTCACCTCCATTATACTTCTTTAGTACCGGGTACTAAAACAAGTACAATGGACAAAAGAAGCAAAAAGCCCCGGCCTTACGGGGCCGGGTCCGCTTGCGCCCTACTTCTTGGCTTTCACCCTGTCCTTGACGACTTCCCTGGCCTTGTAGTATCCGCAGACCGGGCAGACCCGGTGCGGCAAGATCAATTCGTGGCACTGGGGGCAACTGGTGAACCGGGGGGCCTCGATCCGGCTCCAGATCGAGCGGCGCCGCCTGGTCCGCCATTTGGACATCCTCTTCGCTGGTACACCCATTTCCGTCCGCCTGGTCGTTCCAACCAGGCTCTCTCTCCCTTCCGCTCAGATTTCGCCGCTATCCTTGAAAAAACCGGCCAAAGCCGCCAGGCGGGGATCGACGTCTTCCGCCCGGCACCCGCACGGCCCTTCGTTCAGGTCCCGCCCGCACCGGGGGCAGATGCCCCGGCAATCCGGCCGGCACACCGGCTTCATCGGCATGGCCAGCAGAAGCGCCTTCTCCACATCCCGCGTCACGTCCAGGCAGTCCCCCTCGAAAGGAACCGCCTCGTCGTCGGTCTGTGTTCCCCGGGGACTGTACTTCTCCCGCAGTTCGCCCTCCAGGTCCACCCGCACGGAGGTCAGGCACCGGCTGCACTGGAACTCGCCGGTGGCCGTCACCGGGCCCTCCACCCAGAACACGCCGTCCGCACCGGTCACTTTCAACGCGGCCCGCACCGGCGTGGCCAGGACCACCCTTTCCCCGCCCAACTCCAGGGGGCCCAGGCGCTCCTCCAAAACGTAGGAACGGGGCACACCAGGATCGTTCTTGGCTTCGGTCAGGTCGATCCGCATGTCCACTCCCCCGCTGACAACACTGATCCATTATATAGGGGGGGCGGAGCCTTGTCAAGAAAAAAGGGGCGGAAAGGGCCGTGGGAGCCCCTTTCCGCCCCTTTACCAAGACGCGCCGTAAAGCCCCTAGCTTCAGCGATGGGGATATAAGGCGCGGCCGGGGCACCCACAGTCAGGTGGGTGGCGGTTCAATGCCCCAGAGCGCCAGAAAAAATTCCCTGGCTTTTGCAGCCAACCCCTTGCGTATGCGTTGGGCGTATGGTATTATTTAGACAGAGGGGAGGTGAACGAGAATGTTCGCAACGCAAAAGAAGCGCATCAAGCATCTGACCAGGGAACAGCACGCTCTGCTGCGGCAACTCTGTCACCATGCGAAAAATCTCTACAACGTCGCGCTGTACAACATCCGGCAACACTACTTTGCGACCGGCGAAC
>Ga0078972_1013639_pt2 | contig 10624 bp, 8 predicted proteins | sample YelNatPaOPGAMG01_FD_67568 | JGI IMG/M metagenome (GOLD analysis project Ga0078972, IMG submission 67568) | Hot spring thermophilic microbial communities from Obsidian Pool, Yellowstone National Park, USA - OP-RAMG-01 (SPADES assembly) (version 2) | ecosystem: Environmental > Aquatic > Thermal...
GTTGTCTTGATTTTTCTCTTTTTGTTCTTTCTTTTCGATGCGTTTCAACTGTTTGGCAATGCGTTGAATGACTTGATCAATCGGTTTTTCAGGTTCAATCACATTATACGATTCCCAGAAATCGTCGTTTTGAAAATTCGCCACTTTATCGGACACGATATCATTCCATTTGACGCGATCCTGAGAAGGAATCTTTGACACATCGTTGGTATGATTGGTCACAGCCAACTCTCCTTTGACGGTGAAAACATTACTAAACAAATGTTTAGGCCATTTGCATTTGAATTTTACTTCCATGGAGGCATAATTGTAAAACCACCGATGATTTTGTTCTTTATAATTGACTTCATAGTGAGCCGACACGACATCGACTTTGACACCGGCCGGTTTTTTCAAAATGAACAATGAAGAAGCATCCGGACGATTTTCCACATTCATGTTGAAATCTACCCGTGTCACAGCTAAGGTTTTGACATCAATATAAATTTTCCCGCGAAAGAGGATATCGCCTTTTGTTTCAGGACGCTGATCAAAATCGACCACATAGTTTAATCGATTATCAATCATCTCGGGAGTGCCATAAGTAAATTGATAATCAGCCCCGATCTCGTCCAATGGAGTTCCTCCAATGAAAGGATTCTTCATGATATCAAGCGACAAGGCAGAGGTAATACCACCCTGAAATTTCATGAACAACGTATCGATCTGCGAATGATCGACGATGCCGCGTCCTTTGTAAATAGCAGCCTGATCGACAGCAAAAGGATTGTTATAGGAAGCCTTCAAAATATTCAAAACCGCTTCACTAATGGCAATGTATCGATTGCCTTTTTTGATCATCTCTCGGTAAAATCCAGTCATGCCTATCGGGGTTTTACCGTAATTTTTGACGGTGTTGGCAAAAGCATCCTGAACCAACGACAAGGCATTTCCCGAAAGAACGGTTATATCATTCAGATTATAAACGGCCGGTTCCAATCGAATCACGTTTTTTGGAGAATGCTCCAACATGGATTCCACGGAAACAACGGCTGTTTTGAATCCGATATACGAAACTCGGACGCTGTCATTTTGCAATGCTTGCGGTATTTTGAGAATGAACTGACCATCAGAATTGGTCACAATACCAACCGACGATCCTTTGACTTGTACCGATGCAGCAGGAACAGGATGATGATTGGCCGCATCAATGACTCGTCCCTGAATGGTGATGAAATCTTGCGCCGCAACCGCCACGGGCAGCATCATGCACCATAGCAGCCAATATGTTACCAATAAATGTGTTTTCATACGTTTAATTTTATTTTTTTTTACACTAAGGATGTATGGAACTCACCTAATAGACATTCTATTGAAAATTAGCTTTTTATTGCTCATTTAATACGTGAATAATTTGTTTTTAAAGGTCATATGGAATTCGCCGAAAACCATTCGAAAGAAATGCTCTTTTAAGGGTTCGTTGAATTTGTAAAGTTGTTTTATTTCATTTATTTTTAGCTGTTATACAACTCATTTCGTGCAATATTCTTTCTCAAACGCGCATTCCTTGAAAATGGATCCCGCGAAAGCGATCAAATGGGCTTAAATGGGATGCTTTTCGAGTGAAATCTGATTCAAAGTTACATTCAAAACCTTCAAATTGTTCTAAAAAACAGTGGTTTTATGATTCATTTTCGCCCATCTCATGTTGATGCCGACACCCTTTGCGTGGGAAAAAAGACGAAGCGATAAGAATGGAGAAAATTTTGTTTATATTTGCATGATAGGTTGATAATAAGCAATTTTTACCATGCTTTGTTAAAAATGAAAAAGGCACTTTCATATTGTTTTTTCACATTGCTTTTGTTTGCCCATGCACCAATGGTTTGTCAAGCCTCCTCAAACGGAGCGATACGCATTCAACTGGAAAAAACAAAGCAATGGATCGGCGATACTGCACAAGTTTGGCCATTCTTGACCACTCATCCCATGAGGATGGAAGAGAAAGAATGGATGCAATACCTCTATGCTTACATGCCGCTGAGCGACCTTCTCACCTACCCTGTTTCATTTTTTTGGGCAAACGTACAAGAAACCTTTCAAGCACGGCAGGAGATGCCTTGGGGGAAATCCATCCCCGCAAGCATCTTTCTTCAAGATGTCTTGCCGCTGCGTGTCAGCGACGAACCGCTGGATTCTTTTCGTCTGGTGATGTATCCGCTATTGAAAGCACGCGTTCGCGGCCTAAATATGGAGCAAGCTGCATTGGAGATCAATCATTGGTGTCATGAACACGTATCATATCAAATGAGTGACAACCGCACTTTGTCGCCATTAAATCTGATGAAACGCACGGTGGGACGATGTGGAGAAGAATCGGTTTTCACCGTAGCTGCATTACGTACCATCGGCATTCCGGCACGACAGGTTTTCACGCCGCGATGGGCTCATACCGACGACAACCACGCCTGGGTTGAAGTATGGATCAATGGGCAATGGCATTACATGGGCGCTTGCGAACCGGCACCTCACTTAGATGAAGCATGGTTTGATGAACCGGTAAAACGCGCCATACTGATTAAGACATTTACCTTTGGGCCTGACACGACCGACTCATCGGCTATTTTAACAACAGATCGTTTTTCTGAATTAAATTTGACGGCACGGTACGCTCCGGTCAGAAAAATAGTGATTCACGTGGTTGATTCCTTGCATCAATCAGTTGACAGTTGTCATATTGCTTGGACAGTTTACAATTATGCATCCTTTTTCCCGCTTACCCAAACGGTCAGCGATGCACATGGCAACAGTTTTCTGTGGGCAGGCAAAGGCGATTTGTTGATTTGGGCTTATCATCACGGAAATTGGGGAATGCAAAAATGGGATGCGCACAACTCCAACGACACGCTGATAATCACCCTTCATAAGACACTTCCAACCCATCAATCGATCTCATTGAGCATGATGCCTCCGCCGGCGGTTCACATCAACGACACCGTCAATCCAAACATTAAGCGTGCCAATACCATTCGACTCCATCAAGAAGATTCCATTCGCCAACGTTACATTGAGACGTTCAAAGACAGCGTGTGGGCTGATCAATTTGCCAATCAATATCTTCTTTCAACGGATACGGTTCGACCATTAATCGTCAAAAGTTGCGGGAATTGGGCTCAGGTAGCTTCTTATCTGAAACAAAATGCCTACGCATCGCCTGTCTATGCGTTGGCGTTAGCCTATCAACTAACGGACAAGGATTTAAGCGATTGCAATGCATCCATTTTAACCGATCATTTACTTTGGGCAACCAATGCGTTATGTCGTGACTTTTCCATCGATTACGACAATTTTGTCAGGTATGTTCTTTCACCGCGCATTGCCACAGAAACCATCACCCCTTGGCGATCGTTTCTGCTTCACCATTTCAGTAAAGAACAACGCCATCTATTTAGAACAAACATTGCAGCGCTTGTTCAATGGATCAATGATTCGATTCGTATAACCAAAACAGCCAATCAACCCGGCAATGTCTTTCTTTCGCCCGAAAAAGTATATACGTATCGCGTTGCCGACATCCCATCGCGAAATCTGTTCCTCGTGGCTGCCTGTCGCTCACTGGGTATTCCGGCCCGTTTCAATCCGCACACAAACAAACCGGAAATATTGCAACATGATGATTGGATGAGCATTAACTTTCAGACCGGATCTATCGAAAAAAATCGAACAGGCAAGGTGAAGTTAGTCACCCAAAGAACCAACCCGATTCCGCATTACTTTAGGAACTTCGCCATAGCTCCTTTTCAACATGGGATGCTTCGGCCGCCGCTGATTGAAACAGAATGGAGAGCAAAGTTTCCATGCACATTGATTTTGAACACCGGAAATGATCTGCTAACCACGGGACATCGAAATGCAAACGGTACCGCAACATGCCGAATAACCTTCTTTAAAGTCGATGAACACGGCACCTTAAAACTCACCGTCCACATTCCGAACGCACCCGATGACGATGAAGAAAAGGAGAATGGTTTTTGAAAACGAAAAAAAAATGCGCCATCCATCTATATAAATGAAATGGATCTGTTTATACTTTCTGAAAACGGTTTCAAAAAGGAAGCAAACCCTTTCGATGTAAGGATTTAGTCCTTTGAGTATTCCGTATGACAAAAGCATGGAAATAAAAAGGTTACATGAAGTTTCAACCATTTTTTCAGGAATTTACTAAAGCAGCGTAATTTTTTCAAAGAACAGCCTATCTTTGCATTACAGTAGGTCAAGCGCCATCCAAATAGCTCATGTGAGAAAAACGCCTTGATCCGTCTGAAGAACCCAAATGAATCACATAACCATTCAAAAGCTATGCAAGAAAAAATTGTCGCACTCTTAATGCCCGCCTTTTTGTATCTGATCATCTTTTTGCTCAACGCTTTGTTACCAGGCCGATGGGTAAAAGGCTATGTCAACAAGCCACATTCATCCGAAAAGATAACCTATCATCTGAATGGGATCCTTGTCTTTTTTGTCATGGTGATAGGCTGGTTTTTGTTAGGCTATTATCAGGTTATTCCTTTCGATTGGTTGTATCGTTTTCGTTGGTATGAGTTGACCGGCGCCTTTGCTATCGGGATTCTCTTCAGTCTGGCTGTTGTTTTACCCTATCCGAACGTACGGAAAAATTTTGTTGCCGACTTTTATTATGGACGAATTGAAAACATCCAATGGATTGGCGGACGCATTGACGCAAAAATGTGGCTCTATTTAGCCGGCGCCATTGTATTGGAATTAAACGCATTGAGTTTCACGGCTCATCACTTGATGCTGTTTGGGACTGCCTCATCCACGGGAATCATGCTGACTACCATTCTCTTAACCTTTTTTGTCGTTGACTATTTAACTTTTGAAGAGGTACACCTCTACACTTACGATTTATTTGCCGAACGAGTCGGTTTTAAGTTGGGATGGGGCTGTCTGGTTTTTTATCCCTATTTTTATGCCATACCACTTTGGTCAACGGTTGATTTACCAAGCTCTCACATTCCGGGTTGGTTGTTTGTGGTGTTCATACTGATCTTTCTCACCGGATGGAGTCTTTCGCGAGGCGCCAATCTGCAAAAATTTTACTTCAAAAAAGATCCTTCCAAGCCGTTTCTCGGCATTTATCCGCAGACCATCAGCAACGGCAGTCAACGATTGTTAGTCAACGGATTTTGGGGAATCAGTCGCCATGTCAATTACTTAGGTGAAATTCTGATGGCAACGGGCATTGTTCTCTGCACAGGCTATCCAACACTTTTTTGGCCATGGCTCTATCCGTTGTATTATGTTTTTCTGCTTTTTCCGCGTCAACAGGACGACGATGTGCGCTGTGCACAGAAATACGGGCCCCTTTGGGATGAATACAAAGCAAAAGTTCCTTATCGAATCATTCCGCGCATTTACTAAAAGAGACAACCGTCGGTGGAGAAACGGGGTTGAGGATGAGTTTTGGATGCTATGCAAAGGGAAGCTGCTTTTTTTTGAGTTCCCAAAGCATAAAAATAAGTTTTTCTTCATTGCGTTTACAAATAAAGTTGTACATTTGCAGCCCTAAAAATTGAATCAGCCTCTTTGATTGCACTCAAGAGGAACAAACACCATCAAACTATGAAAACATTTCCGCCTTCAGAACTACTCATCAACGATGATGGTTCCATTTTTCATCTCCATCTGAAACCCGAATTTTTGGCTGACAAAATTATTTTGGTCGGGGATCCCGATCGTGTTCAAATGATTTCTTCCTATTTTGATCAAGTAGAATGCACCGTGGCCAATCGTGAATTTCACACCGCTACCGGGACGTACAAAGGCAAACGAATTACGGTCGTCGGGACAGGAATCGGCACAGACAACATTGACATTGTGGTCAACGAATTGGATGCATTGGCCAACATCGATTTACAAACACGCACCGAAAAAGAGCAATTCAGACAACTTACTTTTGTGCGTATTGGCACATCAGGGGCTGTTCAACCCGATTTGAAACCGGGCACCTTTGTAATGGCCGAAAAGTCGATCGGATTTGACGGCGTACTCAACTTTTATGCCAATCGGGATGCTGTGTGCGACTTAGCATTCGAAAAAGCATTCACTCAACAAGTAGATTGGCATCATCAATGGTGTGCTCCTTATGTGGTGGACAACGATGCCGAATTGTTGAATCGGATTGGCCAAAACGACATGGTTCGGGGGATAACCATATCGGCCAATGGATTCTATGGTCCGCAAGGCAGAGAACTTCGTTTGGCATTAGCTCATCCCACTTTAAATGACAAATTGGAAGCATTTCATTATCAAGGATATCGCATTACCAATTATGAAATGGAAAGTTCAGCCATTGCCGGTTTGGGCAAATTGATGGGACACAAAGCCATGACGGTGTGCTGCATCATTGCAAATAGGCGCGTTCACGATGCTTTTACCAATTATAAAGCTGCTATTCGAGAATTGGTCGAAAAAGTGCTCGATCGTATTTGATCGTTTATTTCCAAAAAAACTGAAAATGGCATCGCTTCTGCTTTAGGCAAATGCAATGCCATTTTTTTATGTTTTTTTTGTTCAAAATTGTTGTATCTTTACCTGACCAACCATTTTACTGACACCCATTTAAAAAAAGATACGATGGAACATTCCTTTTTTATCAAAAAAGAGTGGTTGCTTTTTGAAGCAATCCTCAGTTTGGCCATTGGCATTTTGTTTTGGCTCTATCCTTCAGTATTTGTGGAGGCTGCTGTGATGTTAATCGGCATTTCGGCTGTGATTTATGCTTTGATTGCGTTTATCACCATCTTAAAGCATCAATATGCCGCAGGTGCCAAACAAGCCGTGATCGTCAGCGCCACCATTGCTTTTCTTGTCGGCATCATCCTGCTCGTCGCTCCGGCTTTATTTGTAAATTTTCTGATCATTTTTCTCGGGCTCATCGTCATTGCTTTCGGAGTGATTCAAACCGCCGAAATTCAATTCATCCGAAAACAACGAAAGCATTTTTCCGCCTTACACTTTCTTAGCCCCGTTGTCATTCTGATTGCCGGCATCATCATTTTGTTAAAACCGGCACAAGTAGCCGATATCATTGAAAAAATTTGTGCACTTGGCATGATTTATGCCGGACTGTCAGGCATCATCTATACCCTACACATCAAGAAGGATTCCATTGAAGTGATCAATCCGTTGAATAACAACACCAATCAGCATGACGAATAACGATACCATTTGTGCATTGGCTACAGCCGCCGGACAAGCCGCCATTGCCATTGTCAGAGTCTCGGGACAAAACGCTTTTCCCATTGTCGAACGCCTTTTTATTCCACGCAATAAAACGCATCGAGTTTCAGCACAAGCCACCCATACGGTTCAATTTGGCGATGTGTACGATGCTGAATCCAAGACATGGATCGATGAAGTGTTGCTGACTGTTTTTCGTTCTCCACACTCCTACACCGGCGAAGATGCTGTTGAGATTTCGTGTCATGGATCCACTTTCATTGTGCAACAATTGCTCAGCCTACTCATTCGACAAGGATGCCGCATGGCAGCTCCGGGAGAGTTCACACAACGGGCTTTCTTGAATGGGAAACTAGATCTTTCGCAAGCAGAAGCCGTTGCAGATCTTATTGCCTCCGAATCAGCGGCAGCTCATCGGTTAGCCATGCAACAACTGAAAGGTGATTTTTCAAGAGCTTTCAATGAGCTACGCGATCAATTGCTGCAATTCACTTCGCTCATCGAATTGGAACTTGACTTCAGCGAAGAAGATGTAGAATTTGCCAATCGAACCCAGTTGAAAACAATCATCCAACAAATGGATACCAAGTTGTCAGAGCTCATCGATTCATTCCGTGTTGGGAATGCCATCAAAAAAGGCATACCGGTAGCCATCATCGGTGAAACCAACGTTGGAAAATCGACGCTGCTCAACAGGCTGCTTCACGAAGACCGCGCTTTAGTGTCGGATATTCATGGCACAACGCGCGACTCCATTGAAGAAATGATGATCCTCGAAGGAGTGACTTTTCGATTCATTGACACCGCCGGCATTCGCGATACCAATGATCAAATTGAACACATGGGCATTGAACGCACTTTTCACAAAATTGAGCAGGCAAATGTGTTACTCATCGTGTTAGATGCAACACAGGAAATCAAGACTTTAAATGCTTTCATTCAGAAAATCAGCGAAAAATCCACCAACAAAAAATCCATCTTTATTCTGAACAAAGCCGACAAAATAGATGCGGACAAAAAACACAGCCTTCAACAGTTGACCTTTCCGACGGATGCTTTGCATCTGTTTCTGTCAGCAAAAAAAGGAGACGGCATTGAAACCCTCGAAAAATTCATTGTGGAAGCATCGCAAATACCACATTTTGGCAATAATGAAATTATCTTGAGCAATGCACGTCATCAGGAAGCCCTGCAGCAAACGCAAACAGCGCTCCGAAGAGCGCTTGAGGGATTGAATCAAAATCATTCAGGCGAATTTATTTCTCAAGATATTCGCGAAGCCATTTTCTATCTTGGCACCATCACAGGAGGAGCCATTACGCCCGACGAAGTATTGGGAGCCATTTTTTCTAAATTCTGCATCGGAAAGTAGATAGTACAAGAAAACAAAAGAAATTGTTTCAAGATTATTCAATTTATTCTGTCACGAATCCGGCGTATAGGCTACTTGTGTATTGGAATCCCGCAATCTGCCCCAGGGATCATAGCTGAGTTTCTGTGTCAAAGAGCTATAAATAGCAACAGGGAATTTTGCCTGCTGCGATTTTCTTTTAGTCATCTATTGTTGCTCATTTTTAGCGTTTTATTTGTGCAACAACAATTCTGATACATTACTCTCTATCTTTTTGTGGGGGAATGAAAGTTAACATGAACAGTGTCACTTTTACATATATCAGAATAAAGAATATATCCATCAATATTATCAGGTAATAAAATTGTAACTCCATCAAAACTCACCTTCCCCATTTTTCTACTTTGGCTGGTGTCCAGATTTTGAGGTCTAGCAAATATTTGCTTACAAAAATGATTGGATTGTAGATAAAATTTAAATTCTCCACCATGTAAAAAGAATCCGAGCAAACTGTAATAGTCTTTAACCGTTGATTTCTTTTTAAGAAAGACAAAATCCTTGTTTTTATTTTTCATGATAGAGGAAATCAACAAATCGTTAGGAAAAAACATATATGAGTTCTCAAAATCACCTAATTTAAATCCCATGGATTTATTATACCATTGCTCGAATTTCTCATTACTTTTGTGAAATGTATCCATCCAACAACGAATCCCTGTGATTCTCCATTTTTTTTCAAAGTCCTTTTGCATAATGCAACTAAAGGAGTGTTCTTGAGATTCTACGTAATTCAAATTCACAATTTCACCAACTAACCATTGTATTCCAATATAGGGAAAATAATGCGTCGGATCTACAGCTTTTAACACGTATAAATCTTGCATTGAATTATTTTGATAAGAAACCGTTAACAATGGAATTGAATCAATTTTATACTGAGACTGCCATTTTCTATCCTCTTTATCAAGCTTTTTTGTCCACTCGATAGACAAATGAACGGTAATCTTTTGTGCTTTACATGGTATCATACTCAAACTGAGCATACCGACAATAAAGATGAAATACGTTTTCATATATGGATTATTTGAATGGATTAATTTAATTAGCAGATTGTTGCCATGAAGGAAAATCATATAACTTCCAAAAATAGTTTGGATAGTTCTTGAGATATGTAGTCATCATTGGCTGATAACTATTATATCTTGTAACACTTCTGAAATTATAAGCGGAGAATTCCATCATATCATGAAAAAGAGGAACGTCTAATAAAGATCTTCGAATGTTACCCAAACTTCCAAGCCAAGAAATCTGAGACACATGATGTAATTCATGACCCATATTAAAATAAAGTGTTCTGGCATCCGTAAAAGATACATTCTTATTGAAATAGACAGAAGAACGTCCTGTAATATATTTTAACCCATTTTTCGTCATTGTTGCAGGGTCTGTTATTCCTCCAGCCTTTGCATATTTTCCTGAGAATTCACCATCCGGCACATGTTCAACAGTGAATGTATCGACTTTATTCATTTCAGCATGAGGATACCAGGCCTTCTGAGATGTAGACAAAAATTCATCAGCATTAGGAATAGGATCACCTGAATTTATGCCCATTTGTTCACAGCCCTCACTACACAATTTTATTTCACTATTATATTGTAATGCTCCTGTAATACCCCCAATAAAAGCTCCACCTAAAGCTCCAATACCTCCGGCTTTTAATCCAGATAACAACCCTTGTCCAAAGTTTGAGCCATTTGCCCACGCATTGCCTGCTCCGCCCACGAAACCTCCAGCCAAGCCTCCACCGGCACCAATAAGAACTCCATTCAAAACGGATCCACCTAGCGAAGTAGCCGTCCCCAAAGCTCCTGAAATGGCTTGTCCCGCTATTCCACCGGCTAAACCAGATAATCCTCCAATACCAGCAGCAACCATACCACCCCAAAAATTGTGAATATTGCCGGATAATCCTTGTATAGCTACGTTAACGATTGCCCCTATTAATATAGGCAAAAAGAAGAATTCCCC
>Ga0078972_1016926_pt1 | contig 10624 bp, 11 predicted proteins | sample YelNatPaOPGAMG01_FD_67568 | JGI IMG/M metagenome (GOLD analysis project Ga0078972, IMG submission 67568) | Hot spring thermophilic microbial communities from Obsidian Pool, Yellowstone National Park, USA - OP-RAMG-01 (SPADES assembly) (version 2) | ecosystem: Environmental > Aquatic > Thermal...
ATTTTGAATGAAAGAAAAATCATTCAATTTAAATTTTTGAATTGAAGCCTTTTTGTAATATCTTTTAAAAGATGTCCCCATACTTGAAAAGGAATGAGTAAATAGATAAATTGTTTTAAATGCAATATCAATATCCCTCTTTGGATTAGACCTCTTAAGTTCATCAAATATTTTTTTATGCGGAAATGCTAATTCAAGTTTTTCCTTGAGAATGTTTCTTTTCCTTGGATCCTGTAACACTTTAAAAGTAACATACAAATCATTATCAATGTCGTTGTAAACCTTGATTTTCTTCCATTCTTCAGGGATATTTAATAGAACCTTGCCAGATCCTCCAAATACATCAACTATTACATCAAATCTATCTTTATGTTTATCTAAAATTGAGATGATTGTTTTTAATTGATTGAACCTTCCACCGTAATATGGGAATAGGCTTATCATATTATTGTCAATTCGACAATCATTTCTGGGTATAAATAATTTCTTATTGCTCAATAAGAAATAGTTAAATATTATTCTTTAATACAAAATCATATGGATGTGTTAAAGGTACTTGAAAAGCAGTCAGGTTTTTTAAGATTACTTGTTTATCTTTTAGAAAATGGAGAGAAGCAGATAACCGATATAATTAATAATGCTGAAATTCCTGTTCATCAGCTTTATGCGAGCATCGAAAAAGGCAAGGAATTGGGTTTAATAAACACTAGAATAGATAATTCCATTTATCCTGCTAGAAATTTAGTCTATTTAACGGAAAAAGGGAAAAAGACTGCAGAAAAAATCAAGGAGATCATTGAAATTATAAAGTTTTAATTAAAAATTCTATTGATTTTAACATCACTCGCTAAATGTTGAGGATTATAAGAATTTAAATGATATTCATATATATTATGAAATTATTTAAAATGCCATATGAATATTAAAAATGTGTTATATCTTGAAAATATTTCCTTTTTATACCTTTTTTCTTTTAATACCAGAATTTAGATTTGTTTATTACTGATGCTTTCTGTTTAAGTCGCTTGTTGAGAGTTGACAATGATCGCTCTTTGCTTATAACAAATTTATTACTTTCTAATAATTACATAATATATCCTACTAGGAACATCACTGTTAGTGGTAAATTCTTTGTATAATATATCTTGTTCATTTATTCCTAGTTCTTTTAATTGTTTTAAGTATCGATTCTCAAATTTTTCCACATCTTTTTTGGGTAACGGAAATACAACGAATAAGATTGCCTTATTTTTTATATTTTCGTCTTGTAAATCCCTTAATTTCTTAATATCAGCTTTCAATTGCTTTATGTTGTATGATATGGGTCTAATTTTATTTTTAACTTTATCATGTCTGTAATTCGTATTAATTGTTTTAAGCTCTAAAGCTGAATCATCATCAATAATTATGTCAACATGTTGGTAATTTTTGTTTTTTTCAGAAGTGATATTTTTGTTGGAATCTGGTGCTTCAGGAATTATTTTGCCAGTTTTATCAGGCATCCTATTGCATAAAATATCTACAATTTCAACTTTTACCCACCCTTCGAATTTATCACGGTTTTCAACAAAAACTTGTATACCTCTATTACTTTCTAATTTGGTCTTTAAATCATCTAATATCGTTTCTAAAGCTTGTTTGAATTGATTTTCATCCATTCAAATCACCAATTTACTTATATCTTATTCTATATTTTATTTTTTTGCTTTTATTGTATCTGATTCATAAACTGGCTCGTATCTATTCCCGTAATATCCGTATAAATTGATGTAATAAAAATGGATGAATGGCTTAACCACTTTTGTAGAATGTTAATAGGAACTCCATTTAATATGGTCTTAACCGCAAAAGTACAACTAAAATAAAGGGAAATATAAAAATGGATATAACCAGAACAGATAATCAAAAGGAGGAAAAATAAAAGATGAAAATATTTATTTATATGATTTTTGATATCAAATTAAAATCATGAAATTATAAAGAGGTAATTTTTATGCCTATAACAAGATGTTGCAATAATAACAAGATTGAAAGGAAATTTAAGGAAAAGAAATTTGATTTGAAAAATATACAAAGAAGGAGCATCCTGGACATCCATGAGGTGGTAATAAAATGAACAAAATTATTAATAAATGTATAATTAATAAAAAACTTGTATGTATGACTCAAAGATGTGATTGGAATCTGGAAAAGTTTGACTATAAAAAATGAATTTTACCTGGAGATGTATATTATGTCAGACCAAAGAGTAGAAACTAATCCGTATGCGCTTCCTTGTATAATTTGTTCAAGAATCTTAATACCAGGGAGTGCGACAACTGAGAAAGAGTTAAAATTGGAAAAGTTAATCGGTGTAAGGAGTTCAAATCAGATAAATTATCCTGCCTTAGTCTGTCCACAAGGTCATAATTATAAATTAACAGACATAACATCTATACTTAAGAATAATTTAAAAAACGTAGATATTAATGAAGAACTCATGATTAAGATTGCAAATTCCTATTCAATCAAGAGTATAGAAGAAATTTTAAACAGCGAAGATACTAAAATATACAATGTTAGTTACAGTCAATTAACGCCATCTAGGATCTGGTTTCAAGCATTTTGCAGAAATTATAGGCGAAAGGGAGTATCTCCTAAATATCACCATCTTGACAGGATCACAATATATATATGTGCAACGATAAGAGGTTTAAATGGTGAAGAGGACAAAAGGATACTTTTCGAGGTAGTGGAAGAAGCTAAAAATTTGAATGAAGTACATTTCCATATAATTAATATAGAGGAATTATAATACTGTAAATTAGGAGATGAGTGTTTAAATGTATGACAAAAATGAGATAAAATTCATTAGTTTAGAAGAAGCAGATAAGTTATTAAAGTTTCAATTTCAAAAAAATATCAAAATTACAGTACAACCTATTAGCAATTTTTCCATAAAAGATTCAATTCTTTTATTACTTTCGGCCATAGATTACAACAAGAGTATAATTTCAAGAACATTATTTATGAAAGAGGTCTTCCTATTCTATGAAGTAATTCTCAAAAATATCGGTTTATCTATAGGAGCCAGAGAAGCAGGATTTTTTGAATATAAATACGGCCCCTATAGTATTGATGTTAATGTTGTTGCATCCGGTATGATTTTTTCAGGAATTCTACAAGTTAAAAATTTTTATGAGAAAGAATCAGAAAATGAAATTAGGCAAGAATTAATTGGGGAAAAAAATAATCGTCAAAGATTTCTAGCTGTATTTAAGACTAATGTTGAATTTGATAATATAGCCAAAAAATATGAAGAACTGTTGATGGACAAAGGATATAGTATAAATGAATTTAGAAATCTAGTCAGTGAAAAAAAGAAAGCCTGGGATCAGAGTGGGCCAAAAGGAATAACAAGATTATTACAGTCCGAGGGTTTCAAAAACTGGTATAATGATGTCCCTCTAGAACACGTTTTTCCGGAGATATCGTTTGGAAAAATAAGAGAAGATGCCCTACCTAGAGGAAGGAGAAAAAATGATTGAATTTTTGGAAGTAACTACAGATGAATTACCAAAACGTCTATCATTGAGATACTATCCACGCAGGGTTAGAGCAAAATTTAAAAAGGAATTTGAAACACCGTCCCGTGCTGTTATCGATACAGAATATAATAAAAAAGCAAATTTTCCAAATCAGATTCCTCTTAGTGACTATTTTTCTATATACGTAAAATATTTCGATAGAGAAGATTTTGAAAGCTTTTTAAATAAAAACGGAGCCATGAAGTTGTTATATTCCAAATTGGAAGAATTTAATAAAAGGGCTGTAGATTCTTATCTTTCAATATTATCCCTTAGACCAATTAAAGATGAATGGCCAACTTTAAATGAAAGACAATTTGAAACTTTTATGCGATTTCTGGATATTGCTCAAGGTAATCTATCCACTCGATCTCTTCCTAATCTAAATGTCACCAATATTGACTATAGGACAATAATTGAACAGTTTGTTACTCAATATATTGAAAATAATCCAATTGTTTGGTTGGATCTTAATGAAAGTGAACAAACGTTTAGATTGAAAATAGACGCTATTAAAAATTTTGTAAAAAATAACCAGCTTCAATTATTGGGATTTTATGCTGGTAAAATGGATACAGCATTGAACTATAACGTTAATCTTGATATTGTTTATTCAACTTTCAAAGAAATGGATGTTCTTTTAATTTATGAAGGCTCCTACAAATCTTTTCAGAATAAAATTGAGGGTGTTTCAAAGCTACATTATCATCCATTCGAAATTTTCGATGTAATATCGCCATATAAAACTCCAGCTGGAGGAAACCTTTCAAAAGAAACGAATTTAGAACTTATAAAAAATACAAAATTTTTGGATACAAAGAAAGTTTTGCTTTCAAAGTTTGAAATAATAGATAGGGATGAGATAAAAACTTATTTAGATAGTGATAGTAATAGATTTTTAGAACAGATAGCAGACAAGGTAGAAAGCAGAGAAGAAATAAGAAATGAAGAAATAAATGCATTCAAATCTTTGGCAGATATACAACAAATAGTTGCTGGAGAAAGTGAGATGCTGAACATTTCTCGAAAGATTAAAAACAATGAAACGTTTGATTACTTGGAAGATAAAAAAGAATTAGAAACCGTAGTCAAAAATAAATTGTCTCAAAGTAACTTTTTTTGGTAGGTAAATTATTGATTAATTTTTTAATTTTAGTTTTTTTATTGTATTTGATTCATAAACTGGCTCGTATCCATTCCTGTTATGTCTGTATAAATTAATGTGATAAAGATTGATGAATGGCTTAACCACTTCAGAAATGATTGAGTCATTCATCTATTTTTATAAAATCCATTTACAAAAACATTACTAGAATGAACAAAAGCCAGTCTATGAATAAATTATGGTATCTGCAGAAAAAAATATAAGAAGGAAAGACTATAAAGATAAATAATAAAGCTAAGGTGTAGATCTTATGAGCGAAGAATTCAATGAGAAAGAAATTAGAGATTTAATGGAAAAATTAAGTAAAAAAAGGCCTGTATTTGATTCTGAAGACGATTTCAAGTTTTCATTGGCATGGGAAATCAAAGAAAAATATAAAGACGATCTAGAGATAATTTTAGAAAAGAAAATGAATAATAAAAATGCATCTGGCAGTGAGGAATGTGATCATAAGAATAAAAATCAAAGGATTGACATTTTTATCAAAGTTAAAAATGAGAATGATATGGAAAAGATAGGTATAGAATTGAAATATTATACAGCCAAAATTGAGTGGCAGGATAATAGAAATGATGAGACTTTTATATTGGCAAGTCAATATGCGAATGATATAAAATGTTATGATGCATGGAAAGATGTTGAGAGATTGGAAAATTTCATTGATAAAGGTTTCATAAATAAGGGCTTTGTAATTTGGTTGACTAATGTTAACTCACTTACTAAGGACTGTATTGATATTGAGAATGAAAATAAAAATACAGCTTATTATGATGAATTTAGAATATGCAATAAAAGAATAATTAATGGTCCTAAAAAAATGGATTGGAAAAAAACCAAGAAAACCCCGAGTAAGGGAACTATCAAAGGTAGAGAAAAGCCAATAACTATTAAAGGGAATTATAAGGTTTATTGGAAGGAATATAAAGATTTAAGTAATGAACAGAAAAATATTAATGAAAAAAGTTCCAATAAGAAAAACTCAAATAAAGTATTTAAGTATGCCATACTAGAGGTTCAAAAAAAAGCAGAGGAAGGTTAAAAAGATATGGAAGATAAAAATGAACAGAAAATGAAGACAATGTTAAATAGAAATTTCTATGTTGATAAAATAACTACATTTTATGGTGAAGAGCTATGACTGTTAACACTGCAGGTTTAAAAATAAGTAGAATATTTTCAAGTGCGGATGTAAAATACGGAATATCTTTATTTACAGAAGAAGAAATAAAATATGTAGACAACTTAATAATAGAGCAAGAAGGAAATCTTTTAATTAAATGCCAAATAAAGGATAGATTAAGAGTAGCAAGACCAGAGGAAATTATACGTCAGCTTTGGATATATAGATTATTAACGTATTATGGTTATCCTAAAGAGAGAATAGATGTTGAAAGAGTGGTTTACTTTGGCTCGAGAGATTCCGGTTTAGCAGATATAGTTGTTCTTGATAAAGACCTTATCTATCCATACATAATCTTTGAAGTAAAAAGACCTCAAAGAACTGCAGGGTTGGAACAATTAAAGAGTTATTGTAATGCAGAAGGTGCTCCAATTGGTGTTTGGTCTAATGGAAATGAAATAATAAGGCTTCATCGAGAAGAACCCAATATCTTCGTAGAAATTCCAGAAATACCAAAAGTTACAGAAACACTAAGAGATATTTTAACTAAAAGATGGACACTTGAATGGCTTGAAGAACATGATGAGTTAAAGCAAGGCAAAACAACACTTAAAAAGATATTGCTGGACTTAGAGGAACTTGTTTTAGGCAATGCTGGAGTGGATCCATTTGAGGAGATTTTTAAGTTAATTTACGCTAAACTCTATGATGAGTGGAAGGGGATGAGAGAATCATCGTATCAGTTAGAATTCTTCGTAGGGGACAGAAACCCAGAAGAAGTAAAAGAGGCAATATCTAAACTTTTAGATGGAGCAAAAAGAGAATGGGGAGGAGTTTTTGAACCAACGGATAGAATTGAATTAAGGGACGACCATTTAAAGGTTTGTGTTTCTTTCCTTGAAAAAATAAAATTATTCAATTCTAATCTTCGTATCATAGATGAGGCTTTTGAATATTTAATACCTCAAGTTTCCAAAAAGAAAGAGGGGCAGTTTTTTACACCTCGACCTGTTGAGGATATGGTTGTTAAAATGCTTAACCCTAAAGTCGATGAATTTATTATTGACCCTGCCTGTGGTTCTGCTGGATTTCTTTTACATTCCGTGATGTGGGTTACAGGTGGAGCGATTAGTGGAAAACCTTTATCTGACAATGCAAGAAACTTTGCCCAAAATAAGATTTATGGAATTGATTTTGCAAAAAAAGCAGTAAAGATAGCCAAGGCAATTAACCTAATAGTAGGTGATGGTAAATCCCATATTTATAAAGATAATTCATTGGCACCTTATACATGGCAAGATGAAACAAAATCTGGTTTAAGGGATAGGCTTTTAAGATTCCCTAATGATTCTGAAAAAGATAAAGAAAATCAAAGTAAGTTCTTATTTTTTGATTTTGATGTTTTAATGACTAATCCACCCTTCGCTGGGACAATCAAGGAAAGAGATATTTTAAAGTTATATAACATAGCTGAAAAAAACGGAAGATGGGTAAATAAAATTGGCCGGCATATTCTTTTCTTAGAGCGTTCTCTCCAATTTATAAGACCTGGCGGGAGAATGGCTATTGTTTTGCCTCAAGGGTTATTTAACAATACAAACGCTGAATATATCCGTAGGTTTGTTATTGACGAGGCAAGGATTTTAGCAGTGGTAGGGTTACATGTAAACACCTTCAAGCCACACACAGGAACAAAAACAAGCGTTTTGTTCTTAAAAAAATATACGGATGAAGAGAAAAAGAAAATTCAACAAATAAAGCTAAAATATGAAGGCGAATGGGAAGGATTCTTGGAAAACCTCAAGGAGAAATATAAAAATTCATCCTGGGATAGTTCGGTAAATGAAGAAGAAATACCGGAAGAATTAAATTCTTTCTTGGAAACTTATTTTGAAAGCAGGGAAGAGATTGAGGAATTGTCAGAAGAAGAACCCGAGGTTGAAGAAACAGACGAGACAGAAAATGAAAACAAAAGAAATAAACCCTTTGTTGTTTTAGTTCAAGAAAAATACGAATTAGAAGAAGCATTAAAAGAAAAAGAGGAGGAATTAAAAAATACGAACACCCCAAGAAAAGCAGAATTGAAAAAAGAAATAAAGACGATTGAAAATGAAATAAATAAACTCATTAAAGAAATCTCTCGAAGAACTTTAGGAGGACAGATAAGTTTAGTGTTAAGTGACGAAAAGATAACTGAGGCATTTAAAAAATACTGGCTCGATGGAAAAGTAATAAAGGAAATTGATTATCCTATATTCTTTGCTGTTAATGAAAAGCCAGTAAAGGATGAAAGCGGAGAGTATAGATACAGAAAAAATCCTGATGGTTCTTTTGTTTTAGATGAACACGGACACCCCATAATTGACCATGATTTAGAGAAAATAGCAGAGGCTTTTATTAAATTTGCTAAAGAACAGTTAGCAAAAGGAGATAATGTCTTTGATTTTTGGAGGTAAAACATGGCAGTATTTAGCATAATAAAATTATCAGAACTTGAAGGGGCAAAAAGAATTGATGCAGAGTATTATAAGCCGGAGTATTTGAGTTTGTTAGACCGTTTAAGAAAAGCTGGTTGTGTTCCTGCAAAAAGTGTTGCTTTCCCTGTCCGAAGAAAATTTAAACCAAACGTAGGAGAATATTTTGATTATATTGAAATTTCGGAAGTTGATTTATCAACAGGTGAATTTAATATTTCAAAAATTATTGGAGAAGAAGCCCCAGATAGAGCCCAATGGATAGTCGCTAAAGAAGATGTGTTAGTTTCAACGGTTAGACCAATCAGAAACGCCGTGGTTTTGATCAGAGAGAACAAAGAAAATCTCGTTTGTTCTTCAGGGTTTGCTGTAATTCATCCTTATAAAATACAAGCAAATTATCTTTTTCTTTATTTTAAAACTTCCTTTGTACCAAAACTTTTAGATAGATACACAACGGCAACAGAGTACCCTGCCATAAATTGGAATGATGTATTGAACACGCCAATTTATGTAGGAAGTGAAGAATTTCAGGTAAAAGTATCATTCTTAATAAATGAATGCTTCGCTTTATTAGAACAAAGCCGCGCTCTCTACTCCCAAGCTGAAAACCTGCTTTTAGAAGAACTCGGATTTAAAGATTTCAAGCCAAAATATGAAAAAACATATACCGCTAAACTATCCGATGCCTTCTCTGCTCATAGAATAGATGCCGAATATTTCCAGCTTGCGTATGAAGAGGTGATTGAAAAGATAAAGAATTACAGAAATGGGTTTGTCTCGTTACTTAAAACCGTTAACAATGTCAAACCAGATTTTGACCCTACAAAATATCCCGAAGATAACTTTTCTTATGTGGAATTGGCAGATATAGACTCGTCAATCGGAGTAATTCACAGTGTAAATGAAATAAAAGGTGAGGAAGCTCCCAGTAGAGCAAGAAGAATGTTAAAAGAAGGAGATGTAATTGTTTCAACCGTTGAAGGTTCATTAGAAAAAGTTGCACTGGTTGATAAAGAGCATGACGGTTTTCTGGCATCTACAGGATTTTTTCAATTTAGACCTTTAAAAATCTTGCCTGAAGTCCTTTTGATTCTATTAAAGACCCCTGTTTTACAATCGCAATTAAAGAAAAAATGCTCAGGTACAATTTTAACTGCTATTCCCAAAAAATCTTTAGGTGATATTGTTATCCCTCTTCTTCCTTATCCAACCCAGCAAGAGATCGCTTCATTAATTCAAAAATCCCACGAAGCCAGAAAGAAAGCAAAAGAATTGTTGAATGTTGCCAAAAAGGCAGTAGAAATAGCAATTGAAGAAGGTGAAAACGATGCTCTTAATTATCTCTCTAAAATAAAAATTTCTTAATTTGATCTATTTATTAATATTTAAAAATTTGATAATATTTATGAAGCATAATAACAGATTAGAATCTAAAATTGATACTGACTTGAAGAGTGCCTTTGCTATTGTATTTGATTCATAAACTGGCTCGTATCCATGCCAGTAATTTGAGTATAAATGCTTGTTGTGAATATACTCGAATGCCCCAGCCATTCTTGTAAAACTGACAAAGGGACATGGTTAAGTATTGCCTTAACCCCGAAAGTATGCCTAAACTTGTGAGCGTGGATCCTGAAGCCTAATTGTTTTTGCATTCTTTTCAAATACAAATCTACAGCCTGCCTTGACATAGGGAATAGTTTTTCTTGAGATCTTACATCTATATGAAATTCAATGAAATAAGACATAATAGCATCTTTTAGATCTCTATGTAATGGAATAGTTCTCATTGATGCCTTTTTCTTTTTCAGGGTAATGAGGTCTATAGTATTGATGTCTAAATGAATATCCATAGGCCTAAGTGCTAATATTTCATCAATTCTAGCCCCTGTCCATAACATAGTTTTGAACAATAACAAATATCTTTTATGGTAATCAGCCCTTCTCTTATTTTCCTTGATCTTATTTTCAATGTATTCCTGCATTCTATATATTTCATCATCACTAAAGAACTCAATAGGTATTTTTCTCTGAGTACTTTGGATCTTCCAATTTTTAGGAACAGGGACTATATTATTCATAATGATTGTCATTACTTACAAATTTAAATATTTTTCTATCTTTTTACCTTAGAAAATTCCCTTTAAGGTATATAAATACCCCTGAGAATCCATGATAAAATGATTGACAAAATGTACCTTTTGTCAATTCTATGTTTTTATCAGTTTTTCAAAATGTGGGAAACAATTAGAATACATTATACGAATCGGTTAATAAAATATGAAATTTAAAAAAA
>Ga0078972_1016927_pt1 | contig 10623 bp, 11 predicted proteins | sample YelNatPaOPGAMG01_FD_67568 | JGI IMG/M metagenome (GOLD analysis project Ga0078972, IMG submission 67568) | Hot spring thermophilic microbial communities from Obsidian Pool, Yellowstone National Park, USA - OP-RAMG-01 (SPADES assembly) (version 2) | ecosystem: Environmental > Aquatic > Thermal...
CAGGGTGTATCTGAAAGACGAGAAGTCCGGATTTTCGTGGGAATCAATGGTGAACATGTCGGGTCTGCAGAAGAAGGTAGTGGATGTAGTGTTCAAAAAGACCTAAAAACTCAGGTAATTAGGGTTAGATATCACGCCCTACAAGAAATTAAGTTCTCTCAATTCGCAAACCATAGTAAAGATATAAAAGGAGAAAATGATAATCTACTCTGTCAATGTAACATTTTTCATAGACTTACTTTTAGATATTATCCTAAAATATTTCCTAAAGCTTGGAAAATACGTCCAAATGCAAGGAAGCTATTTTCTCCCATGATATGTTTTCTTCTGCAATTTTTTTGAGGCAAGACGATACAAGTTTTAGTCTAGAACGATCCTTTGCGAAGCTGGAAATAATGTCAACTGCCTCTTCAATAGTGGTAAAAGTAAGTTTCGAGCATTTCATACTAATTGTTGAGATAAAAGCTGGCACATTACTGCCAACCACCGTTACACCACACCCTATAGCGGTAGAAAAAATACCGCTAGCATTTGTGCTAAGAATCTGTTCTCTGTTTTCTCTCCTATATGGAAGTAAAATGATATCGGATGATAATATTTTTGTCCTGAATTCGTCATTCTTAAAGTATCTGGTCTCTATAGAAACATTTTCCATATTCTTTGATAGTTCAACTATATAGTTGTAAAATTCGTAATTTTTCCTATTAGCTTTGGAGTATGGAATATCTCCTTCTATGTGCAAATGTGCATTTATCCCGATTTCATTTAGTCGCTTCAGGATTTGAATTGAAATATCTTGACCCTTGCGTTCTTCTATGTATCCTAAAGTCCTTATACACAACGAGTCATTAAGAGTTGAGACATTACATTTAAAATGTCCGGAACATTTAGTGTCTGAACCGTGAGGGATAACAACAATATTTTTTGTTGAATAAGGAAATGTTTTTATAACGTCCATCATTTGAACTGTGTGAACAATAATCACATCGCTCTTTTTTAATATAATTCTATTGATCAACTCTACATAATGCCTGATCACATTCTGTTTTAGTATTTCAAGGGCTGTTTTCCTTGATACTTTCTTCAAAAAAACTTTTGGTTTTCTAAATACTGAGTGCATAGTTACTGCAACTCTAAGGCCCAATAATTTTGAAAGGAAAATGAGCGGAATGAACGTCAAGCTACGATTGTACCAAGCATATTCGTGCTGTAGGTGAATAATCTTCGGTCTTAATTTTAAAATTAGTATTATCACACCCAAACTAAAGAAAAGATTAGGTAATTTATAGATTTTTATCAAATTATTTTCCCTTAATTCTTTCATTAGTTCCAAACCTACAACGGTCTCTAGTTCTGCGGATTTGGGGAAAATTAAGCACGCTTTACAATGGCTTATATTTAAGATTTCTTTCATTAGATTGGCAGCATAAATCGCATTTGATTTAACATTCGGACAGATTTCCATCATATATGTTTTAGGAATCATTTCAGTTCACTTTAATGATCCATCAGTCAGTTTACGTTCTTGATCTGAAACAGATTTTTCGCCCCTTGCCCAAATGATTGGCATAAAATACTGTGCAAATGTATCGCCCATAATTGGTCTTATTATATGATATCCAAAAGATTGTATCATTGATGTTGCAGGCCCAGTCTTAACAGACTTTTCCTTATAATAACATAGCTCTATCTCGATATTGGAAAAATTAAACTGACTGAGTAAGGAGACAATATGAGAATAATGAAAGACTTCGACATGATGATCCTCTGGAGATGTTCCTTTATACCCTCCATTATGTCTCTGTCCAGGAATATAAATTGGAAAAAAAGCCGCATTATCGGTAACTAAAGATAGATGACCAGAAAGTTTTAAAACCCTCCTAACTTCACTCATAAATGTATAGATATTTCCTAAATGTTCAATTATACCGTATGCGATCACAAGGTCAAAACTTTCGTCTCGAAATGGAAAACCATCTTCGATATTTGCAATTACAGTAGCTCCTGGTGCATTTGTTGAGAAGTCTAACCTAACATCTCCCGTTGTATCTGATCCACAACCAACATTTAACCTACGCCCAGAAAAATTTTCGGCGAATTCCCAGTATGGAGCTCCTTTGGATATCTTGAAAGAATATGCGGGCATCACAATCATCACCGTTCCTTGTTTCCAATAGAATCAGTGTCAATTGCAGCAAGAATTCCGGTACCGTAACGGTCTGAAAAATTAGATTTCACTATCTTATAGCCATAAGAGACAAGATAGTTCTCACAATTTGAATGTAGTTGCTCAGAATGAGTCTCCATTATGATCCTTACGATTTTCTTAGCTTCAAGAAGCTCTTTCGCTCCCTGTAGAAGTTTGAACTCAGCGCCTTCGATGTCAATTTTTATCAAATCAATACCTTTTATGTCATAATTTCTTGCGACCTCGTCTAACGATTCAATTGGTAATATTGGGGAGTTATGCAAAGCAAATCCAACTTCATCTTCAGGCCTTTCGATTACTTCAATCCTACTATGACCCCCTTCGCTTTTTATACGATAATAACCTCGGGAATCGCCAATCGCCATCAATAAAGTCAAAGTATTTGATATGTTATTTTTCTCTATGTTAACTTTCATTAAATTATAGTTATTTGGCTCTGCTTCTATAGCGACTATTTTGCATTTTTCTTTTAGAATATAATTCGCATACAATACATAATCACCAATATTGGCCCCAACATCGATTATAGTCCACCCCTCTCTCAAAGGAAAAATATCATAAGCACCTCGTGTAAATATTTCCATTATAGAGACAAAATTACTAGCATCCAAAATTTCAACATAATAAGGCGAATCCGATATCCTAAGTCTTAACTTCACATGCTTAGTGAAAAGATCTAGAACTTTAAAACCATATTTAGTGCAAGCTATGGCACCTAATATACGGAAAAAAGTTTTTGGTGCCTTAATATCAAACGTATATTGTTCCATTATTGATACCCAATAGAGCTTTCATATATTTTTAATATTGCTTCGCTTGTTTTCATAATGCCGTTTTTGAATTGATTACTAAAAGGATTCTTTCTCAGTTTGTTTAAGCCATTCGCCTGAAGGATGGCCTTAGATATATCATTACTTGTTGCTTTGGTCCATATTACATCAGTGTCTGCTAGCTGATTTCTAAGCACAGGAATATCTGTAGCTACAATAGGTACACCTGATAAACGGGCATCCATAGCTGTTCCTGATGGACCTTGGATATTAATATACGGTAAAATAATGAATTTTGAATTCACGCATAGCCATTTCAATTCTTCAGCAGGTAGAAGTCTTGGAACAATGATCACACTCTGGGATATATTTAGTTCAAGGACTAGATTTTGAAGATACTTTAAATACTTCTCCCCATCTTTATTTCCTACTGGCCCAACTATTAGGAGTTGCAACTGTTTCAGGTCTTTTTGAGCCAAATGCCAGGCCTGAATTGCCAAATGAAATCCCTTCTCCTCCCTCAGGAAACCAAAACATAAAGCATATTCATTTGCTATATGTGATGTTAAATCCAAAGGTTCTCTTTCATAAACATCAGCCTTTAGATATGGATGTTCTTCAAAGCTTAACTTGTTGTCGCTGATATTGTAATCATTCTTGAACCTTTCAAAAAGTTTCATGTCCTTATTTTCGGAAGAAACTAGCAACAGCTTTGAAGAGAGCATAAACATAAAGTGAAGACTAGACTCAATTAATATCTCTAAAAGATGTGATAAGAGTCTATTACGGATTTTAAGTTTTATTCTGTTTCTGATATCTGAATGAAGATATGGTGTGTGAATGCTTATAACAACGGGTAACTTGAGAAGCCTGGTGGTTACCAAAAAAGGAATAAGTCCTTCCCCTAGTGCTCCCCCATAGTCGTTCCTGTCGAATGGGTTTATCAAATGGACTACATCAACGTGTCTTCTAACGATTACAAAACTTGCAATGAATCCATTAAAAAAACGCGCAACTGGAGCAGAACTTAACACTCTACGGATTCTAATTTTTTGATTTTGAAATATTTGCCTATCATCTTGTCTTGTGCCTATTTTCATCTTAAATGTTAAAACATCAATCGAGGATATCTCCTCGAATAGTGAAAGTGAATTTAATAATTGAATTGTGTATTCAGTTTCTCCTTTAAGTCTAGGGGGTATAGAGCATATTATCATTGTAGAGATTCCATGTCCGTTAGTGGTATGATTGCGACCGTTCCCTCTCACTTAATAACACTTCCCTTAGATCTAGTAAACTGCGATCTCGTGGGTATGACAGATTGCTCGATTCCTTAAAAATGTTTGGTAGTTCAACTTTATAAATAATCCATGCCTTTGTCACATATACGCCAACTAAAATATTTGCTCTCTCCAAAGCGCTGATCCAAAAATTTTGTACGTTATTATCTATTATGTAGGAAACATTATAGATAGATAAAAAATGATTAATTTTGTTTATACTTAGATTATTAGAATATAATGCCACATACTTCCAGTATATTTTGTTAGCTAGTCCACCTAACAAATTTATTTGTTCTATCTCAATTGTATTTATACCTGTAATTCCTACAAGTTTTGCTACTTGTGAAATATTTATATTATAATTATTCCAAGCACCAGCTGTCATGTCTATATGATAATTGTAATAATTACTGGATGTTAAATTGGGACTACTACTTACTTCTAAAAAATCTCCATTGGACAACAAAAGAGATATGCCTGGACCGGAAACACTTTGAGTTCCAACGGTTGAAAGCGGAAAGACACTAAAGGAGAGATTTAAATCGTTTAGATCTATAGAAACGTTATGGGTATATTGTGAATAAACTCCTTTAACTATTTCTAGTATCTTTTGAGAGCTAATAGTATAATTGTAAGTTATGTAGGCAACCCCATCTTGGTTTAAGCTATACCAACCTGATAAGGAATTATCACTAGAAAAATTATAAAACACGCTACCAAAAAATTCATTGACAAAAGAAAGTCTATTATTCGTAGGCGGAGTTAGGGAAGTAACTAACAATTGAGTATCAGTCAAAGCTGGTATCCAGTAATCATTTGGAGGTGCAATAATAACGCTTCCTTTTGGAACAATATCGCGTACCCACTGAGTCATATTCAAATCATTGGAATCTAGATAGATGGATTGAGGTCCGGCGATACTATAGTAAGTTGGCTCAGACGCATAAATGATTGTAGGAGCAATTAAAGCAACCAGAATTAGTATCGTCACAATTTTTTTACCTTTTTTATAGTGAAAAGGTGAAGGCACATTCTTTTCTTTCCAAAGATTATCTCTTTGTTCATTCATTAATACTTGCTCCCCAAGTATTGTGCCTTTAGCAAAAACGAAGAATGAACTGATTGAAATAGCAAATCCGAACAAATAATCATCCGTAACCACGGACGGTAGCAGATTAGTAGTGAATAGCAAAAGCATCATTCCTGATAATACTAACAAAGAAATTGGTAAAAAAGAATTTTCGAACTTCGGTGTAACTTTTGAATTGAAAACTTTCCAGTCAGCTAGAATTACCAATGAACCCATAAATAAAAAAATACTTACCAAAGCGGCTATAGTATCATTTAAGGAAAGGGGATATATGACGACACCTAAAAATGCAGAATAAATTGGATGTACAAATATAGCAATTATTCGCAGAAAAATAGCAGGAAACATAGAAATGACTATCACTTGCCAAAGAGTTTTAACCCTTAAAAATCTTAATAGTTGGAGCCACAGAATACCTGTAATTAAAACCAGTCCGAGTGGAATATAGGCAAGGAGGGTAGATACTATATAGAATATCTTGATCTTGTTTCCAAATTTGTGTTCCTTTTCTACTATTGCATACATTGAGAGCGCAAAAAAAGCAAAACCTGGTCCCTGCCATGCTCCTTTTAGTATTAATTCAGTGACTCCCTTGAGGTAAATAACTAAACCATTAACACCTGGGAATGGAGTACCCGCAAATGCTGTTGGGATGAAAATTATTGAATTGAGCCCTTTAGAAAATAACCATAACCACCCGACAAGCGAAAAACCACCAATCGTTACAAAGAGTAAACTCAATCTTTCGTAAAGACCAAAATTTCGAAAAACAGTGTTCATGATAGTAAGGCTAAATAATGACCCATAAAGAGCAGTGATACAAATATAAAACAAAATCGGATCTCTTTGTGCCGCAAAAATTGTGAATAACCATGCAGAGAGACTATTTGCAGAAGAAAGATAAACGAAGTTTGAACTTGGTGTAAGAATTGAAGCAGCGTAATATTCCAAATTCTGTCCTTTCATCGTAAAACTAATTATATTGGTCAAATACAAAACATCGTCTCCAAATAAATATACATGTGGTCCAGAAATATAAGTAAATCTGTAAAAAACAATAAAATAAAACATAAAAGCAATTAAAATAACAATTAAACTAACTAGGTCAAACCTTATGTTATGATTATTCGCTGCTAAATTAATTTTGGTTGTCAATTTTAACCGAACTTTGTTTAATAACGATATGCCCGTAAAAAGTGCGAACCCAAGTATTATTGAATCTGTAATATTTAAAGATAGAACTACTTGAAAAAAGAGAAACGACATAAGTGTTGCTGTTGCAAAAATTGGAAAAGTAAGAACCACGCCTGTACCCCAATCACTCCAACCAAAATATTTCCTAAAAGTTAGGAAGTGAAATTCTTCAAGGGCTAGAGGTATAAGAAGAATCATAAGAAAAAATCCGATTGAAAAGAAGGTTATTAATGATCCTAATAGTACACCTATTGAAATTATTTCTATGAAATATGGGGAAAAAAGCCTCCATAATCGTGGTTCATTTCCCATGATAATAGGGCGAATGTTAGTAGCATCTTAAATCTTACGTATGTGCCCCTATAATTTGCATGTATTCTTAAGTTGATTTCGGTAATGCACCAACCAGTATCCTGTCTGGTAATTTTATTCCCATTTCACTCAGTATTCTGAATGCCTCCTCTGATTCGGAACGATATACTATGGTAAGCGATGATCTTACGGGTATTGATCAGTTATAGCTATCAAAAATGTTCAATTATTTAGCTAAGAGTTTCGACTTTGAAGGAAGGAAAAATCTTTCATATTCATGGAATACTAACGTATTCCATCCAGTTAATACTTCACTGAATTACGGATATACCATACTTGAATCAATGGTAAGGAAAAACATCAATACCATAGGTCTAGATGTTTCAATCGGTTATCTTCACAAAATAGCACCCCCTAAGTATCCTTTAGTATATGGTTTACAGGAACTTTTCCGATACGTTATTGATTATTCCGCAATCGAATTACTGGAAACTAAATTAAAGAAATCAGATTTCATAACAACCGAGAGCTATCACATAAGGTTAAAACCTAATACAACTAAGCTCTTTATTGAGAAAATTAAGAACAATTTCAATCAGCGTTATGAATTCAAAAACAAACAGCACACTTTAGAAAATATGACGTTTGAGAATATCAGGGAATTGAGCAAATACATTACTGGAAATAGCAAACAGCTTGAATTCTCAATACCTGGCATAGCAATCAAAAGAAACGATAATTCTCAGGTCAGGGATAAGATCATGTCAATCGATCCTGAAAAAAGGAAAGAGTTGAAGATAAACAGATCAACGTTGTGGTACCAGCAGAAAAAGATTAAAGAGGGAAAGACAATTAAGATTTATAATGAAACAAGGCGGGGATTGAATGAACAAAACTGGAGCTGCTATTAACTCCTATGACCACCTCTATGACCTAAGAATAGAAGCATTGGCTGAAGGCCTAACTAAGCGTTTGAAATTCTTAAATCCCAAAGCTACTAGTGGCCTTGATATTGGATGCCAAAGAGGCCAGATAACGGAAAGAATACAAATGAATACTGGTATTACATTTGTAGGCTTGTAGCCAAGTATTAAAGACGTTACAGCGCTTTCAAGATATGTCAAGATAATCAAAGGGTACGCAAATGAGCTACCGTTTACTGATTCAACGTTCGACTTTGTCTTAATGATATCTGTCCTAGAGCACATTCAACCCAATGAGTTAAAAGATAGTTTATCTGAAGTACACCGCGTCCTCAAATATGATGGTTTTCTTCTAATTCAAATTCCTAACATGAATTTTCCAATTGAAGTTCATAGCCGTCTTCCTTTCCAACAATTTCTGCCGACGACTTTAGGTGATAAGTATCTTTCGATATTTTCTCATAGAAGGTACAAGAAGTCTGAGCTGTATAGAACATCTCCTAAAAAAATCATATCGTTGGCATCTCGGGTCGGTCTAAGTTTAGTTAATCTCGAACGATTTCAATATCCCAGAAGTGTATTTCCTAAAAAATTTTTATTCTTTTACCCTATTTTGAAAATCCTCCCTTTAGATTTTATTCTAACACTCAAACGAGAATAAGTGAGAAAGTGCAAAGAATTTGCTGAAGATTGAAAAAGTCCCGAACAATTCAAATTTGAAGAGGTGAAAAAATGTAGGATCAATTACAAGTAATGAAAGAGATAGTAAGTGGCATCCTATAATAAGTTTCCTTAGGGGAAAGGCATTGGGACATAAGTCTCTAGTCCTTCAGTACAACAACATATACCCGCCTGCCTATGAACCTCTTGGGAACATCTACCTTGGCTGAGTTTCCGAAGGGAGTTACTGTCTTCTCGTAGAGTGTTTCCACTCCGTCCTTTATTATTATTGTCTCATCCTTTATTGAAATCTCCCTGTCCTTAATGGTCATATTCAGGTATATCCGTGGATAATTATGTATTTCCATTGTATTATCAGGTGTGATCACCCAGCTGACATATGATGAGTTCAAGGAGAATAGTGATGAACTCATCTCTCAGTACAGGGAAAATTTCTCCGTACCTATATTCACAGACTGGAAGGAGTATGAATATCTTTATAGATCAAGATTGAAGGGTATAGCCACTGAACTCAGGGCAATGGTCGATACAATCTCTTCCTCCATAGAAGTCGAAGAAGCTGGAAGACCTTCTCTACTGAATGCAAGGGAGAATGTCTTCATTATACTTGTTAAGGAGATATTCCCCTCAAGTAAATGTAAAAGTCGGTTTATTTTTCCCCATTTTCGGCGGTTAAGAATTCCCCAAAATCGCCGGTTTAAAATTCCCCACCTTCCTTCACAAGACGGTGGGGGATTGTGTACAGTGATGAGGTGTGGATGATGATAAGAGAGATGAAGGAGAAAGGGATGAGCGTAACAGCAATAGCAGAACAGCTCGGAATTGACAGGAAGACAGTCCGTAAATATATGAAAAGCGATAAGGTTCCCAGGCCATCTCACAGTAAGAGGAAATCGAAATTAGATCCTGTGAGACCTATAATAAAGGAGCTTATTGACAAATACAATCTTTCATCAGTCCGTATATTGGAAGAGATAAGGAAGTGGGGTTACCAGGGTTCTTCCACCATACTGAAGGAATACTGCAGGACTCTCAGAAAGGAGAAATCAATAAAGGCAGTATACCGCTTTGAAACTGCACCAGGGAAACAGGCACAGGTAGATTTTGGTAGTTTCGGTGCAGTAGAAGAGGATGGAGTATCCAGGAAGCTGTACTGCTTCTCCTATGTGCTTGGATATTCCAGGATGAGATATGCAGAATTCACCACTAATATTTCAGTTCAAAACCTCATCAGGATGCACCTCAATGCATTCATCCATACGGGAGGAATACCTTCTGAAATACTCTACGATAACATGAAACAGGTTGTTATTGAGAGGAAGATAGGCGCAAGTGAATCTAAATTCAATTCCCTGTTTCTTCAGTTCTCTCAACACTACGGTTTTGATGTGAAACTCTGCTATCCCCACCGTCCACAGACAAAGGGTAAGGTTGAGAATTCAATAAAATTCATCAGGAACAACTTCTTCGCTGGAAGAGAGTTCTCCTCTCTGCAGGATATGAATAACCAGCTCTCTTTGTGGCTAGAGAACGTCAATTCAAGGACCCATGGCTCTACAGGCAAGATTCCAATGGACCTGGTTAGGGAGGAGAATCTCCATCCCCTTGATTCAATACCTGAGTTCAGGTTCAGAATCACTGAAGAGAGGAAGGTATCCAGGGACTGCTATGTATCATATAAGGGGAACAGGTATTCAGTACCATGGAAATATGCAGGCAGGATTGCAACAGTCAGTGAGGAAGGAAGCATACTGAATATTGTCATAGGTGAGGATACATATGAACATGAAATTCTTCAGGGAACAGGTAGAATTTCAAGAAAGGAGGAACACTTCGAAGGCCTTCTTGCTGCTCTGAAGGACAGGAATCTTCATAACTACAGGATGGAAGTGGAGAAGAGGGATCTCAGGAAATATGAGGTGATATGATGGACACATATGAAAGAGTCCACGAATACCTCCAGAAACTTGGGTTGAGCATCACGGATCAGTCAATAGACAATTACCTGGAGAATGCTAAGGACAGGAGCATCATGGAAATACTTGACCATTTACTTGGAGAAGAGGTGAAGAATCTCAAATCAAGGAATATAGAATATGCATTGAGATATTCAGGAATACCTTTCCGCAAGACAATAGAGCAGTTCGATTTCTCATTTCAA
>Ga0078972_1016933_pt1 | contig 10617 bp, 11 predicted proteins | sample YelNatPaOPGAMG01_FD_67568 | JGI IMG/M metagenome (GOLD analysis project Ga0078972, IMG submission 67568) | Hot spring thermophilic microbial communities from Obsidian Pool, Yellowstone National Park, USA - OP-RAMG-01 (SPADES assembly) (version 2) | ecosystem: Environmental > Aquatic > Thermal...
ACTAAGCCTCATGCATTTAACGGCTTAGTGTAGATCTTATCTCTTCTATTTGTTTTTATAGTATTCGATTGCTCTGAGTTCTTTTTTTATCTGTGCAACTGTAGGCTTAGTATTTCCAAAATACTTAAATACTTTTTTAGGATTATGAATATCTATAAATGCCCATTCATATTTTCCTGTTTTTGGATTTACCACTTTACGAATAAATTTATCATAATTTGTTTCTTCTAACGATACTGACAATATTTCTTTAAAAGCAGCCACTTTGAAATCCTTTTTTGTATAAATAAGATAGACATAGGATTCTTAAAAAAACAATTTATTAGATTGTTTTTTAAATAATTGATCATTAAACTATGTTAAGTTTTGTTTGTTCAATTGACTAACTAAGAACAACTGGGTTACTTTTCATGTATGATTTAATAGCATAAATTGACTAACTAATCTGATTTGTTTTAAATGGGAAGTATTGATTCACTAGCTTATAATGTTTTTTAATAGCATGCTCTGATTCACTAGGAACTAGTGTTTTTAATTACACCTTTTGATTAACTAAAGGGAAATGGGTTTATTTACCTTTTCTGATTAACTGACTTCATATGAATTTGATTAATGGCGGTGATTCACTTGTTTTGTTTGGGTTTAATTTGCTAGGCTGATTAACTAGAAGCAATTGGGTTTATTTAACTCTTTTGATTCACTGATTAACATTGATTTTCTTTCCAAATTTGATTAACTGTCGTCAGATAGATTTAATTTCTGGTATTGATTCACTCTGTTATTTTGGGTTTAATGGTATAAATTGATTCACTTATTAACATTGGGTTTCTACCGAGCTTTGATTAACTCTCACCATTTGGTTTTAATAAGACGGAGTGATTAACTAGAAGCACTTGGGTTTAATTTCGGGCACTGATTCACTGATTATATTTGGGTTTAATAGCTTTACATGATTCACTTTTGCAATTTGGGTTTAATTACTGGGATCGATTAACTGAGTACCAATGGTTTTATTCGAACATCTCGATTAACTTGGCGCACTTGGGTTTAATCCAATTATTTGATTAACTATGGCATTCTAGGGTTTTATTAGACTTCTTGATTAACTTTTCCATGACGTATTTAATTATAGGCATTGATGAGCATACTCGTTCTGGTTTTAACAAAGGTCTTGGTGGCTCACTTGAATGTTCTGGTTTAAATAGACAGCAATGATTAACTATCGTCCATTGTATTTAGTCTGATGAATTGATTAACTATATTTTTTTGGTTTTATCGAGTCGCACTGGTTAACTTTTTTGTGCTGGGTTTAATTGGTTATCCTGATATACTGTCAAATTGTGGGTTTATTTCGCTTTATTGATTAACTCTTTCCATTTTATTTTAATAAGACCGATTGATTAACTATGTGCAACTGGGTTTAATAAGCGGGGTTGATTAACTGGTTATATTTGGGTTTAATAATTACTACTGATTCACTTTTGCGAGTTGTGTTTAATTCGGGAAGTTGATGTATTTGAAAAAATAGACAGGCTTATTAGGGCCTGTCTATTTTTTTAGTTAAACAACCCTGCTTCACCATGGACCTTGCCGAGCTTTGCTACTGAATATTCTTCAGTCACAGGCAAGCCTTCCATTTGTCTCCATACCAAATAAAGATCTACCAAAAAACGCTTCACAGCGTAACGCACAGCCATATTGTGCTTGTGCTTTGGTGTCTTGTCTTTGTGTTTGGGGTGGTTATTCAAACGATTGCGATAATCGTAGTAGGATTGCCCATATTTGCTATAGACATTCTTTACTACATAACCCATTTTAGTAAGAAACTTATCTACACTTTCTTGGGTGTTATCGTCGTCAGAATTGCTTGCCTTATATCCTAGTTTGACAGCAAGTTCTTTTCGATTTAGAGAAGACATTTGCTTGCCATCTACAAAAGTTCGGCCAGACTTTAGAAAAGAACTACCAAGAATTCCAATCAACTTGGTTTTTAAAAAGGGATTGTAGCGAATACCCCTTCTTGTTTGTAGGACTTTTTCTTTGTCCAAATATTCTACAGTAACAAGACATTCTTCTTTTCGAGAAGCCGTTACTTGCTCTTCCCGAACTAAGTACCCTTTATAATAAATAGGTTCATCGGGATTTTCTTGACTCATCAAGAGTTCTTGAAAATCTTCTACATTGATTCGGTGTTCGACACCTTTGCTATCGGTATAGACTCCGATAGTCAAAACATCTAGACCCGCGTATCTCCAAATACTAGATACGTAAGTAGACTTGTAAATGTCGATCTCTGACATAATTACACCAGCAATAGCTGGACCTATGCCGCTTACTTTTGACAGAAAATCGGTATAGATAGGATACTGCTTGAGCACTCCTTCTAGTTGTCGGAATGCCTTTTCCTCTACACCAATTAAATTCATATACTGATCCACAAGAATTAACTCGTTGTAATCAGTAATGATATCCTGAGGCTGAAAGTTTTTCTTCGACGGCAGCTTAGCACTTCCTTCGTTTTCAATAACTACAATGCCATCAGTAATTCGTTTATATTCTTTTTCAATCTTAGACAAAATCTTATCTAAGACTTTCTTTTGTTCTTCTTTATCCATAACTGCCATCTCAGACATGTCCATGAGTTTGTCTTTAAAATTGATGGCTACTCGGTTGCCACACTGGATTCTCATCTTCTGCACATCGTAAATTCCTCTCACCATTGAGGAGATAAAGGTTTTGCTTGCTTCAAATTTGGATTGGTTCATTTTGACCTCTAATGTATTTTGGCACTATTGCCAATAATAAATGTACAGAGTTTTTCCAATACGGAATAAACTCTTTAGTAGGATATATGTTTGTCTTTTTTTCCAAATAAAATTAGTATAGCCTATAAGTTATCTAAAATCCACCATCACTGATATAATTAATGCTATCGTGCATATCAGTCTCTTTGAAAGAAAGATAGAAAAATAATACGCAATGTATAGACCACCACAGTCTATACATTGCGCAGTAAAATAGTGGTGCCGCTTATCTGACTCGAACAGATGACCTATCGCTTACAAGGCGATTGCTCTACCAACTGAGCTAAAGCGGCTTTATTTGGTAACTATTATGTTTGGCGGAAGCGGTGAGATTCGAACTCACGGACGGTTTCCCGTCGCCGGTTTTCAAGACCGGTGCAATAGACCACTCTACCACGCTTCCTAACATATTAATTAGACGTTTCTGTATTATTTTACATTACTACAAATACCATTGCAAAGATGGCTTATTTCTTTTTTATTTAAACTATGCTTTTACCATTACTAGTAATTATTTATAGTTCTGGTATACGTATCAAATTAATAATGTATGTCCTTAAAAAAATCAAATATAAAATACCGCCACTCTGCTTTTAAGGGCAGAGTGGCGGTATTGTTTTACTAAACTACCGATTCAAAAAAAGAATAATTAATCCTTCTTTTCTTCCTTCTTCTCGCCGTACTGATTCATGGACTTAGCCACATAAGACAGAGCGGCACGACCAGCCTTTGTAGACAGACCCATAACGACAGAAGAATTCTTAGTCGTAATTGAACCTATACTCACCACGAAAGTACGCGAAGCAACAAGAATTTTCTTATTTTCCGAATTTTCAGTAGAGTCTGAAGCCAACTTAACCACGTTACTAACAATAGAAGAAACAGACTTATTGATTTCTTCAAATTTTTTCATTGACTTTGAAGTTTCTTCAATCGACTTAGCCAAAGAAATCACTTCATCACAAATGTTAAGCATTTCTTGTTTGCTAAGAACATTGAGTTCTTCGCCGCCTTTATCTGACTGCTTGACTGTTAAAGAAAAAGCATAACTATCTTCTCCGTCTTTTGTAGTAATGGCCAGTACGTCACCGTTAAACAAAGCCTTGCTTTCTATGGGGTTTTTTTTCATTGCATCAGCATAAGCTTTAGCAGCCGTATCAAACTTTTCCGACTCTTTTGCGCCAAGCAACTTTTGGGCAGTACCTGAGATATCTCTAATAAACTCAAGACCTTGTTTAGCATTATCAAGTGAACTTGGTAATTCTTTAACAGCTTGATTCATTATCTTTACTGTTTCAGAAGCCTTAGCGGCGGTTACTGTACCAGTTTCGCCACGACCCAAACCTTTAGCCAGTGACTTATCTTTAATGGTTTTTTCTTTTGCTTCGCCCTTGAGGCCGTCAACACGAGCCTTCATTGACTTAGCAGCTTTTTCTAGCGAACGGAAAGTATTTACAACGTTCAAGAAGAAAGCCTTAATCTTTTCATAAAGATTTACGAAGAACTTCTTGACAGCTTCCCAAACCTTCTTGACTGTGTCCTTCCAGTCTTCGATGGCGATGCGCGTAGCTGACTTACGGCTGCCTGCAGAACCGAAAGATTCCAGTGAAGGAATAGCCTTGCGCTCCACACCCAGACGTGCGTAGATGCTCTCTACAGCCACTTCAGCAATTTCAGCAGCCACCGGATCCATACCTTCGCCTTCTTCGACTGAACTCTCAGCAGTATCAGCGATCATGTCGAGGGTTTCGGCATCGGCCACAGCGTCTTCCATGCTTTGAACTTCTTGCTGAACATCTTGTGCATCTTCAGCAACTTCAGCAGCTTGGGCTTCGACTTCAGCAGGCACGCCTTGGTCAATGTTGATTTCGACTTCGGGGGCGTCATCTTCCATAGCGGCGATAAAACCACGTGAACGAATACTCATTTTTCAAACTCCTACGTAGGGTTATAAAGATTGTTAACAAACTAGCTAGTTTGTGAGTACAGCGATATTGCACTCATAGTATGTATAGTATAAAATTTCACTACATAGTCATAATTAAAAAAAAAATATTCAATCTCTCCTAACCTTATAATAGGCTAGGAGAGATGTAGTGCTAAAAATTTATGACTTAAGTGTCTGCCTCTACCATATTAAATTTTTCAACGACACGTTTGCGAAGCATATTTTTAAAACCAGGATTTACAATTAATACTTCAGGCATAATTTCATGTCGAATCCGGTTTCGATTATATTTTATATTTCGATTACTCAAGTCTTCAAACCACGGCACTTTGTATTTCGTACACCAATTAATAAAATCTCTTTTTTGAGTAGCTAGAAAAGGTCTAATGACATTGTTTCTTCGGTAAGGAATAATCTTCGGTGTACCGTTTAGACTAGAGAAGATCCAAGTCTCAGCTACATCGTCCAAATGGTGTGCCGTTAAAACGCACTCAAAAGGAGCTAGGAGACGATATCTCTCATTTCTCCAGTATTCCTCTTGACTTTGTTTTGCAGGCCTATTTTGAGGCATATCGATTATAGTCAACTCTCGTCCAATGTCATTAAAATATTTAATTAAAAAATTGCGAGCTTCACTGCAATGCTCGCTTTTGTGATCAATAAAAACAGGATCTACTTTTCTCTTTCCATTAATTGATAGAAAATGGTAGACTGCCATAGAGTCGACTCCGCCACTCATAGCTAAAGTAACTTTATTTGGAATTTTACCTAAGATTGTGATCATTTCTAGTTTTACATTCTTTTAAAATCATTAAAAAAATAAATAATCTAGATCCACAATGAAGGGATCTAGATTATTTAATTAAACTGGTGGGACCACTTGGATTTGAACCAAGGACCAATGGATTATGAGTCCACTGCTCTAACCAACTGAGCTATAGTCCCAGTAAACTTTTATATATAGAATATGGTGGGGAGAGCGGGAGTCGAACCCGCATGACCTTTTACAGTCGGCGGATTTTAAGTCCGCTGTGTCTACCTATTTCACCATCACCCCTTTTAAATATCGAATGGCTCCCCGACCTGGGCTCGAACCAGGGACCTGCGGATTAACAGTCCGTCGCTCTACCGACTGAGCTATCAGGGATTAACCAGGTAATAAAAGTAATTGGCGCGCCCTATTGGATTTGAACCAATGACCTACGGCTTAGAAGGCCGTTGCTCTATCCAACTGAGCTAAGGGCACTACTTTTATTGGTGGGGATTAAAGGAATCGAACCTTTGACCTACTCCGTGTAAAGGAGCCGCTCTACCATCTGAGCTAAATCCCCAGGTTTTTTAATTATGATGCTTTTGCTTTTAGGGACCCGTTTATCCCTAACGCTTTAAAAACCAAATAAATCATAGACACCCCAGATATAAAGCAGTACACTATCAGACCCAGAGATTCTGCGGTACCGACGGCTGGTTTAAAATAAGCTGCATAGATAGAGATTGAAACTATCAGAGATGTAGAAGCTAATAGCTCATTTCTATTTTTTGAAAATAGAAAGAAAAGCATCCACCCCAAAAAACCTGCAATAATTGCAGGCAAAAGTGTTGCCGGAAAATAAATAACCGGCAGTATAACTGCTGCGTTAAAAATAAGGCGGCTTGTCTTAATTTCTTTATTCATTTATAACTCCTCGAATTTATGGAAAACAAAGACTATTCTTTGCTTCTCATATAAGTTATATATGACTGTATTTTTTTCCAATATAGCAGTATATAATTAGACCTAAGGTAATCGGAATTTTTATATTCTCAAAACCTTTACGTCTAAATAACTAATATTTAATTTATCCATGGCAATTAGTTTGTTGTATAGGTGTACATTGTATTTATAGTATATTTAAAAAAATAACTATATTAATGAGACTCTTTAGGCCGGTTAAGGTCTAAAGAGTCTCATAAAGTTTTACTATATCATTTAAACATTAGGGGAAACACTAGCAGATACTTGGGCGTAAATAGAATCTAGAGTCCCAAATAAAGTCCAAAGTATACTACCATCTACTACTAGCTCATTAGCAGAGGCTGTCGTAGGAAAGATAGTTTCATTGTTTTGTGAAGTTCCTGCAGTAATGTTTGACCATACCTGACCCGCATAGTCGCATACTAAAGTATTTGGTACAGAATAATTAGTGTTAGGCTGCCAATAAGCAATGTTTAAATACAAGTCAATAAGATTTTTATTATCCTGATATTTAATCATCAGTGACTGAATATTATCGTTAATATTTGCTGCTAATTGTTGAACTTCAGCAATAGACAAAGTTTGAGGTTGATTGGCTAAATCATAGACAGTTAGAGTAGTTTTACCTAAATAACTAGCTGAGAAAGCTGCATTATTTAAAGATGCTGCACTGGACTGACCACCATTCCAAACTATCCCGTTAGAATCAGTATACGGTGCATTAGATAGAATGTTAAACTTGTCTTTATTGATAGTTTTGAGTTGTTTGAGATTTTTAAGAAAAGTACTCAAGAGATCTTTGACTAAAGTATTTGCACTATTTAAAGTAATTATATCAGAACCAGTTATATCGTTATTAACATTATAGTTTATTCCCTCGGGAATATTTGCAATATCGGACGTTACACATGTAATTCCGTTTAGGTTATAATAATAAATAGCCATTTAAATAATTCTCCTCACAGAGACTAAAAATGCATTTTGACCACCAGCTTGCATGAACAGAGTGCCTAGAGATGTATAGTATCCGATTTGGTTATAAAGCCCCCATACCGAAACGGCTGTATTGACACCTATCTGGTAAGTATCGGACCCGCCACCTCCAACATGAAATGCAGTCGGTAAATTATTCTGATCTCCAGTATATATTAAAATTTTACGAATATAAGGTGGGTTAACCCAGCCTCCTATGTCATCAAACCAGAAGTTATTTAAAGAAAATACTGTATCATTAGCTATTGCATATGGTCCAGAAACTGTAGCTGTGTATGGCACTCCAGTTTGTGTACTATTTTGCCAAGCCCCTGCATTTGGATTTGCGACATTATAAATTTGACCATTAGGATTATAGTAAGCTACACCTGTAATTATTGAGCCAACCGAAAAACTATTTAAATAGTCAGAATTATTAGGGCGTATGGCTAAATCTAGATTAAGCTGAGTATGAGCTGCATTAACTATCGGATAACTACTTGAGGATAATACAATAGGATTCTTATGTACGACTTCGAGTTCATAGAGCTGATTAGATTTGCAGCTCAGTTTTAGCGGCATAGTAGATACAGGAATGTTACCAGTATCATACAACACGCTTTGTCCTACTGGTAAAACAATATCAGGACCTTGGTAGCCAAACATGTTACCTAAGCTAGTTTGGTGTTGTGCGTTCCAAGCTCCATATGTCTCGCCATTTACATTGGTTCTGTAGTATTTTGTACCTCTCTTATTATTGATATGCGCATACATATCGTAGAATTCTTGGTAAAACCAGTTATCTAGATTTGTAGCAGTAGGTGCATTAGCTGTGCTGCTATTTCCAGTTACAATGATGCCATAACTCTTTACATCGCTGCCTAAAGGAGAGTCAGCGTAATACCCAGTAGTTAAATATTCACCTCTAGGGCAATTTGCCAATAATACAGTACCTGGAGCAGTACTGCTGCCTGGATATTGACCGATACTAAAATTAGGCAGCTTTGATCCTGCTGCTGTAACAATGTTATTTAGTATTTGCGTAGATACTTCGCCATTATAACCATAAATAGCCTCTAAAGCTTGGGCTAATTGATTTGATTGTTGAGGATTAGGCGTCAGATTAGCCTGAGCGAGCACAGCATTTATCTCACCTATTAACTGAGTCAATTGCTCGCCTTGATGAGAGGGCTGAGGAAAAGATTCTGAAATCACGAGGAAGCTCCATTGTTAGTGGTTGAGCTACTAGTTGATTGACCAACATTATTAATAGCTGAATCAATTGCGCTGACTGTATTAGTTAACAAAGTTGCATTTGTTTGAGAAGTATTTTTAACAAAAACTTTTTGTCCTACATTTCCAGAAATATAAAATAAAATTACTCCCATGACAATTGATTTAAATGTATCTTGGTCAATTGACTTAAAATAAAGTAAAATAGAGCTAGCTATTAAAGAATAAAGCGCGACGATAAATTTACGGCCGCCTATTTTTTCAAGCATTGTATCAGACATATTTTTCCTTTAATCAGAATAATCCATGAGTTCACAGGATTGACCATAGTGTTTGTGTCTGCAGGAATTAGTATACCTAATGTTTCCATTTTTCACATAGAAACTACATTTGTTATCTCTAGCCGCATCTTCTACAATTGAGTCATAATGAATTAATTTATCAACAGTAGGACTGTAAATATCACCGTTAAATTTATTGACCCCATTTTCGTAAGCCATAAAAGTATGGTTACTATTGCATGCATGGCAATAAATAGTGAGTAAGTCTACACCAAATTCTTTTTTTAAAACTATTTTAGCCATTTTTTATACTGTTAGAAACGGGTTAAAGGAAAGTGTGATAAAATATGGCACCCAAAAGTAATAATAAATCATTTTAATCCTTTTCTTTTTTCAAATCTCTGCGCGCAAACTGAATTACAAAATATTTTGGGCTTCTCAATTTCTTCTGAGCATTCTGGATTTAAACAAATACCTGTATACTTATATTTGGGCTGTAGGGTAGCGTTTGCACGCACTCCTTTAATTATAAATTCCAGATTTGCCATCTCCTGATCAGAAGCCTTATCATCAATAGACATAAAACCACTCTTAAAAAATTAATTGTTTAAAAAATCAGCTACTCTTTCTAAAGACGTAAAGAACCGAGCCCCATTGGACTGAGCCATGGCAGCTACAGCCATTAGAGATTTCCACTGACCGTAATCGAATTCTTTTCCGTCATCTGATTTCAAAAAACAAACTAATGTTCTGTCTGGCATTTTAATAGAATCGTGTATTATTTCTGCAATTGAAAATACACCAGACATTAAAGGTGTAATGACATAGAGGTGGTACCTGCATAATACCTTTTCTCTTTCTTCATTTACTTGAGCTGCATAGTTCCAGTCATCTACGACAGGATTAAAATATGGTATTTTAATCATATCTATAAATCTATCTCTCCACGTGGAGCCATTAACTGTGCCGCCTAAAAAAACTTTGCCTTTCATGACCCAGTCCTTAAATGTAGTTATAGAGACTTAGTACTTCATCTACTTTTTTAAAAACATTATCTAAAGTTTCATTGCAATCTAGCCTGTATTTATTTTCAATCTTTGTTTCTTTATAAAATGTCTCATAATACATTAAAGTTTTTATTTTTTGAGCTCTAGATTCTAAGTCGTAATGATTAGATTCTTCTAAACGTCTTGAAATTCTCTCTAAGCTATTGTCAATATCGACGTCACAATAAATATATAGACTCACAGGAGCATCTTCAAGTACTTTACTTAAGAGATTTTGAAAATAAAGTAGTTTTGGATCATAGTAGTTTACAGTATCAGTTAGATCCTTACCAATACGTGAAATTTGATAAGCAAAAGTTGATGAAAGATAGCGATCTAATACGACACTTTGACCACTAGATAGAGCTGGAATTACGTAATCATAAATGGCTTCCAAATTAGCTGATAACACCCAGTTAAAACTCACATCAATGTTATAATGATTTGTTTTTTTGAGAAAATGATCTCGAATTGTTTTTCCTATAGCCCCCTGACCAAAAGAACGCATGTACTTTGCTTTGGTTTTCTCTGCAATATAATTACATATTGTCGTTTTACCAGAACCATCTAGACCATCGACAACTATAAAGAAAGGTTT
>Ga0078972_1016935_pt1 | contig 10617 bp, 12 predicted proteins | sample YelNatPaOPGAMG01_FD_67568 | JGI IMG/M metagenome (GOLD analysis project Ga0078972, IMG submission 67568) | Hot spring thermophilic microbial communities from Obsidian Pool, Yellowstone National Park, USA - OP-RAMG-01 (SPADES assembly) (version 2) | ecosystem: Environmental > Aquatic > Thermal...
TACCAGAATCAAAACTACAGATAACTAACAACAAAATTTATCCAAAGAGACCTAACAAATAATATCTTAAAAGTCTTTTGTTCTGCCTCTAATGGAATTGGACTTTTTTCAAATTAGATCAAGAGAAGAGGAGGATTGTGATAAATCGCTGTAGTACTGTAAGTCAGGGATTCTACATTTACCTGTACTACCTTGCAACTGAGGATTTTTCACAAGGGACGATCTGCAAAGGACCCAACTTAGTCGATGATAAATTTTATCAACTTAAACTTAGTCGTATGGAGGCTAAAGATGAATTACGATTACCTACCTTATTCAGCTAACTGCAAAGTCGGTTTCACGCTGAACCATGAACGAACTCGTCATATTGGACTAATTTTTGTGATTGAGAATATCCTACTAGTACTACTGCTTTCGGCCTCACTGGCCAATGCTCAGTCTGCCAAATGGTTTAGCCTGAATTTTGGCAAATCTGCACATTCCTTTTCTTTCAAAGATGATGGCACACTACTGTATTCTGGAAAGGCATTTAATTATCGAATCGTTGTGCCCGATGATAACAACAAATCTTTCATACCCACAGAGATCTGGATTAGCTCTACCAATCCATCCGGCCAGTACGCAATATTGGAGGCAAGAAATCGCTATCAAGATTTTGGCTACTGCTGGTTGCTGGATCTCAGGCATCTCACTGTAACAGACATCAACCACACCCACTACGGACCCGCTCGATGGGTAGCATGGTCGCCAGACGGTCGGTACGCAATTCTCGATGATCCTGAAGCGCAGGTCCTGCAGAGGGTGAAGCTTAGTACAGGACAGGTTGATGATTTGCAGGTGACAGGTTACTGGGGCGGTATGGAAGGTATAACACCTGACAATACAAGAACTGCGGTCGAGGCCAAAGAAGAATATGAAGACATCGCTCTTCAGAGTTTTTATTGGATCACAGGGACATTGAAATTTGTAATAAGAGTCGACGTCAAGAAGAACGACTACAAAGCCGGGATACATCATTCTTTTTTCGTTGAAGTCGATGTCAAAAGCGGGCGAAGCAGGCAGTTGAAGTGAATCGATCTGGTGATTGAATTATAAGCTAATTAGGCCGCTCAACTATACAATTCCAGGAGTTTCATAACAACCATCTCATACGGTCCCGACTAGAAACCAATACCAGCAAACTGTGAAAGGAAACTATATCCATGTCGTACAGATTATTGATGGGTCAATTCGCTTAAGGGCATTTTTACAAAAAGCATAACGATGTCTAACTTTCTTTTTCGGCCTGGTGAAAGAACGATTAGTCTGACACGTGCATGGGCAATTTACATTTTCATTGCCGTAGCATTCATGCTGATGACTGATTTCTTCATTTCTATACAGGCGGGTGAAATCTCGGTCATCATATATATAGCTGGAGGCGTGTGTCTTAACCGGTTTGTTTTGCGAAGAATAGTTGTATGGCATCCGATCTACAACACAGTTGATAATGTCTTCAAGGGTAAACTTCATATGTTCGCCTTCTGGCCTGTTTCATACCCAATACTTCTTATAAAGCTTGCCGTGGTAAAACATCTGTGATTCACAGTCGGCTCCATTTTCTCGAAAATCCTGAGGGAAACATAAGTAATTTGCGGTGACTACTCTACGCATTGATGACCCGAAAAAAACAACCCCGCATTGGTACTTTACCGACGTGTTCTAAAATCAGCCTAATCGACAGCAAGGGAAACTCCAGTTTCCAAATTGGAAACTGCAGTTTCTTTTTATAGTTTGACCCCTCAAAAATTAACTAAAATCAAAGGATTTTTTCTGGCACGATATTTTCATTGTGTTAACTGATCAAAAACAAAAATGAAATTGGTGAAAGACAAATCAGTCGTGTATATTATGTATACGGTCTCATCATCGAACTGGAAAAAGAATTAAGAAATGAGATAGAAATGAGCATTATCTATTTCATTGGAATGAACTTTACCGTTTTGATGCCTACCAATTTTTATACTACAGCGTTCCAGAGCAAGATTAATGGACAAACAAATTGTAACCAAACAAAGAGGCGACAATGGGGAAAATTCTCTTCAAAGCTGAAGACACAAGGTTGAAGTCCGAAGCAAGCTCCAACAATCTAATGCAAAAGGGCTTCCGAAGTGATAGAGATATATTGAAGAAGCGCTCTGCAAAGTATGTTGAACTGTTTTCGTCTCTTGACACTAAATCGCTCTCAGATGTACAAGGTTGGAAACAGTTGATGGAAGCGGTTTATGAAGAATTTGGGACAGCAGAGCTTGAAAACCTTCCCCTAGGAATTGTTAGCAAATGCTTCCTCGGAGAGTCATACGAGGTGCACATTTTGGACTTGAGTGGATCACAGATTATCGCTCACTTCAAAGCAGGAGAAGCAATGCCCAACGATTTTGAAAAAGCAAGGACGCTTGCAATGCACAACGCATACGCATTTGTAGAGGTATACAGTGACAAGCTTGTGCTTGTTAGAGCGGATGGATCGGCAGTAAAACTCTAACAAAAAAGGAGGTTAAAAAATGCCCGAAGTTTCATATGCAAATTTGTCTGAAATTGAACGTGCACTAACTGCGATAAACAATAACATTGCCACGGTAAATTCCAACGTTGGGGCACTATCAGACATTCAGCAAACAATGGCGTACAAGCAAGATGCAATGGAAGCTGAGTTGAAGCAGCTAAGTGAAGCCTTTGCAGATTTCATTGCTCAGGATGCAAAGCACAAAAACCTCCAACTCGCAGAAACACGAATTGGGAACTTGCGCCAGGAACTTCAAATCAAATTCGGCTACTACGCAGAGATAAGAAGGATGGCAACAGGAATCTTGCAAGGCGTGGATGCAGGCCTGGTTGGGAACGAGACAATTAAGTCTTCAACCGAAGAGGTGATGATCAAAGCGCCAGGTTATTGGCTTGCACCAGCGTTGGTTGCACTGGCTTCCTGGGTAAGAGATGACAGGCCAACTTGTGACCAGGCGATTTCTGAATCTTTAAAGAGAGACGATTACAAAGCGACATTATTCTTCATGTTGCTGACGAGGCGATTAGGAAGAAACGATGCAAGTCTGGCCTGGCTGGAGCGATATTTCATGCATCAGAATCCCAGGGACCTCGACAGAGAATTCATCACTGTACTTGAAGCCATCGCGACAGGCGTGTTCCACCCTGCGTCTCGCATTGTAATGATGAAAAACGTTAAAAATTGGTTAGACCAACTAACACAAGGTGACCAATTTATCAATGAGCAAAAGAACCAGTGGATTAAGTACTTCGAAGCCTCAAAGCCTGCAGTGCAATCCGATAAGTATCCTTTGCTGAAGCAGTATGCAAAAAATTGGGTTGTACTGGAAAATTCACTCCGTACCGCAAAGACTCACGAAATTCTTAACAACCACTTTAGTTCCATTATTTCATCGGGTCAAGATTTCTCCACAACCGTCAAAGCGAAATTGGACGAGATTCTTACTCAATTGGTAACAAACTTCGACGACGAGGAACTTCCTCTGCAAAAAAAAGTGCGACTTAACCAGCTCATCATTGATAAAGACGGTGATAAAGACGCGGCTCAGGCTATGTTAGATGCAGAAATGAATGTCTTTCAAGAAAAGGTCGACTTTCTTCAGATGTTAACCAATGCCGCTTTTAATCCCGAAGCAGCAGGGGTGACGGGGGTAACTCAGGCTCTAGCCGTGTCCATCAGTCAACCGTGGATACTGGAAGCTCACGACACCTTTACGGCGCAATCTCGAAAGATGTTTCCACAGACCGTCGAGCTTGTGATAGATGGCTTTGCTACATCGACAAAAGATGGAAGCGATGAGAAGGAACAACTGTCTAAGCAAGATAAGTTCTATATGTCAGAGCTGCAAAAGGGACTTGGCTCAGTCACTTTTCCAATGGCGGGGATTTTGATCGGCGCCCTGGTTGGTATTGCTGGTTTCATCTTTGGTTTGGTCGGAGGATTGATAAGTCTGGCAATCGGTGGCGTAATGATCTGGAACAACCTGCGGAGTTTCAAAAACAAAAAGGAACTTGTCAGGACGACTATCGAGGGGAGAAGGAAAAAGGCAAGAGAAGTCCTCAGAGGTTGCCTGGCGGAAACCGTTGACTATCGTAAAGAGCTGGCTATTGAGGATAGCAAAGCTGAAGCTGTTCGCGAACTTTTGAATTCTATAACGCCGCAAGACTTCTCGAGCGTGTCTCAAGAAATTGCGAGAAACATAATGTAAAAAGGAGACCTAAAGATGTCCATTAATGAAGAGAATAGAGAAAACGGAAAGAACGACAAGACCAATGTTCCAAAAGGTCAAATGCCTCAGCATGAAACCACTATGCAAACCAGTCAAACAAGGGATAAATTCCCTAAGTGGGATATGCTACCTCCACATCAGTTCATAAATCCGAGAGTCAAAAATAGGAGTGATATGTGACCATCCCAAACACTTATTTCGAATGGGCTGAGAAATTAGAAAAGTTTGCACAGGGTGACGACTCGGTTCTGCCCGACCTCCAGGAAGGTTCCTTTGCTGTTGATGCTGGAACTGTTTATCGCTTTTACAACAGAGCACGGGAAGCATACGTCCAAAGAAAGAAGCAGTGGTTAGACAAATTTAATCGTTTGTTTCAGGTCCACTATATTCGAACGGAAAATGATATTTCCATTGTTCTGCAAAATGCAAAAAGCAACTTACAACCCATTGCCAAATTCATAAGACTAAAAGCGTTTCCCGAAGATTTAAGGGAGACACTAAAAAAAGACTTCGAGGGTTTTGTCGCGGAGGTGAGGAAAAACATCAAAGAATCTGTTTCAAAGAATCAGCCACGGAATGAACAGATGCTCTTGATAGTGAACAACTTCAACTTTTTCGATCAGAATCTTGATGTAGGTATCTCTGGAGAACCTTCAACAAAACCCCCATCATCAGAAAATCCAAACAAGAGAAGGATTCTTTTTTAATATGGCACACAGAAATGAATTCAAACAGACATTAATGCGAATGTTTCGGGCAAGGATTCCATTTATCTCAATCAGTAGCATCGAACGGGCAAGGGTTCTTGAAGTGATTCAGGAACTTGCTGAAGAGCTGGGTATACCGATATACGTACACAGTCTTTCTCACGGCACAATGGATCTTAGAACAAAAAAGTATGTAAATGAGGATCGTTCGGTCGCTGGAGGGCTTGATTTCGCCGTACAGAACATTGCGCAGCGCCAGAACCTAACTTTTGTTTTTACAGAAGTAACTGACATTGAGGAAGACAATCTTGTTTCCAGGCACCTGTATGACTGCGTTGTTCAGGCAATTGAAAGAGGGGGCTGTATCTGTGTCATCACAACGAAAGGAATCTGGCCTCAATTGCAGAGGCTTGGAATGACCATTTCTCTCGACCCTCCAAATGAAGACGAAATGCTTGAAATAGTAAAGGAATGCGTCACGCCTTACAAAAGCACCATCCCAATTGATTGGGACGAGGGAGACTATAAAATGGCTGCTACAATTCTAGCAAACATGACCAAGATTGAAGCTGAAAATGTTCTAGCAACGCAGATGGCAAAAGGATCATTGTCGAAGGAGGATATTAAAGAACTAAGTACAGCTAAGGATAAACTCTTCAGCAATATTTCTGGGCTTGAAAAGGTGAAAATAGATTCGTCGACGCTTTCAGTGGCGGGATTGGATGGGTTGCGTAAGTGGCTCGAACACAGAAGACAGCTCATGACTGCCGATCTTAAGACCAGATCCTTAAGACCTCCAAGAGGGGTCCTTCTCGTTGGTGTTCCAGGGTGTGGGAAATCTCTATCTGCGAAATTTATTGCTGCTTCATGGAACTTACCGTTGTACAGGCTGGACTTCGCATCGATTCAAGGAATGTATGTCGGTCAGTCGGAAAACCGCCTCAAAGATGCCTTTGCTTCTGCCGACAACGCTGCACCTTGCGTGCTTTGGATAGATGAAATAGAAAAAGGTTTATCTGCATCATCTAACGATTCATCTGGTGTTACAACACGCATGATAGGACAATTCCTTTTTTGGCTTCAAGAAGGTACAGCAAAAGTGTTTGTGGTAGCTACGGCCAATGACGTTACGAAGTTGCCGCCTGAGCTATTGCGAAGAGGAAGATTCGACGAAATATTCTTTGTTGATCTCCCCACCCAGGAAGAAAGAAGGGATATTATACAGCTTTACCTGAGGCGCTACTTGCTAAAACAACCATCGCCTGAAACGTTCGAAAAGTTAGTAGCTCTATCTGAAGGTTTTGCTGGGTCGGACCTGGAGAGTGCTGTGAGGGAGGTAGCCCTGCAAGCTGTTTCTCATGGCGATAATGTTATCGACGACGATTTGTATATGAGGTGTTTTAACAACATTGTTCCTTTGAGCAAAACCGCGCCTGAGCAAATTGAATCCATTCGCCTCTGGGGTAGAGAGAGAGCTATACATGCATCAGGTGCTGTTTGGAGTCAAACTGAGATCGAAAAGCCCACAGGTAAACGAACGATATTAGTATAGTCAAACAAGGTTTTTCGCGTATGAAACATATAGCCAATGTTGCCATGATCTTTGCTCTCATCCCTGTTGTGTTTCGAATTGCCTTTCGGAAACATCTTGGACCTGAACAAGTGGCATTAATTCTAATTGTCGGCGTATTCTTTATAGCCGGTGGTAAACCAATTATTAAGCTTGTTTCGGGTGTGGCAGGACTCTACTTATTTTCAAGAGAAATCACTAATGGGATCGGACAGGAGGCCGTTTTCGGACAACTTTTGCAGTTAGCAATAATGCTAATTGGTTTTTACGTTATGTTTAGAGGGCTATTCCCCCGGTCGTGGAGAAAAACCAAAGATTGAGAAATGAAGTTTAAGTTAGATGATGATTGCGCGTAATATGACCAATAACCCTTAGTTATGCGCTTTTAGTAATTTAGTGTTAAGAATGAGACCAACCTTGAAAATGGTTAAGTTAAGCATTTCGATAGTTATAGCCTCTTTCATGATTCAATGGAATGGATTCGCTCAATTCCGAGCTCGGCCTGATTGGCTCAAGGACCCACCACGAGGCTATCTGAACTATTACCTTGTTGGGATGGGAGTTAGCCCTAACTACCAACTGTCAGTTGAGTACGCAATTTACGATGCCGCAAAAAAGCTTGGGAATTACTACGATTTTGAGACCTACACTGTAGTCGACAAAACACCGGTTGCCGATTATTCGAGAGTTCTCATTACCCTTCATGGACAAAAGAAGACTGTTTTTCTGAAGCTTGTCGACACTTACGTGGAAGGCAGCCTCGAGGGATATAAGACATTTGTTCTCGTCAGTACGCCGAGGCCGACCTCCGATCTCAGGGAGATTCCAGGTGATTTCGGTGCCTTGATGAGATCTACTTTTATTCCGGGCTGGGGACAGGTCTACAAGGAATATCCAGAACGCGGAATGATCTTTTTGCTCGCCGAAGGGATTGCCTTTGGGACCGCTGCTGCTCTGTACCATAGGGCGATTTCAGGGGACGATCCTCATGGAAGGCTGAGCTTCAACCTTGCTCTCACTGTGGCAATCGGACTACACATTCTGGATATGGTCGATAGTGTTACAATTGAGCCAAACATTCAGTACAAATGATTGTTATTAAAAAAATTCAAAGAGAGGGATAAGAAAATGAAAAATAACTTCATCCTTTTGTGGCTTCTTGTATTTCTCGCTTATGGATGTGGGTCAAGGGAATTATTGAACAGTCCTGGTAATACAAGAAAAACACTTTTTGAAACAAGTAGCGATAAAGAACCTGAGTGGGTGAAAAGCGGGAAAATATTTTGGTATGACTCGAAGGATCAGTCTTACTACGTTGTAGGAACGGCAAATGATCAGGCTGATATCGGGTTTGGTGCTTCAGTAGCCCAGGCTTACGCTCTTAAAAATCTGGCCCAAAAAATTCAGACCATCTTTAACTCGCGTTTTGCACTGATAGAGACCGGTAAATCGGACGAAGTTCGAAACCTTGGTGATCTCTTGATTTCTGCTGTCACAAGAGATGTTCAGATGTCGGTCGCCATGACGGAACAGTACTGGAAGGAGTGGCAGATTTCTGATGGTTTCCAAACAAAGTATCGGTATGACATCTACACATTGAACCAAATAAGCAAAAGTGATTTGGAAAAGGCGGTTGCATCAGCGGTTGAAGGTACGAAACGCACTGTTGAGGATCCAGAACTTCGAAGCCGTCTCGATAAGTTTGAAAAGGAAGTCCAGCAAGATTTGACCAATCAAAGATAATGAAGTCAGTAGTTACAGCGCTCGTCGCTTGGTCGAGCATTGCCTTAGCGCAGCACTCTTATCCAGGCTCGCGGGTATGTTTCAGCTACGCAGCTGAAGTCATAACGTACCACGTTACAGAAAATATAGGTTACGCTTCTGCAGTGGGGGCGATGCCAGGTCCCTCCCCCATTATGCTCAATTACATCGAGGTTGGATATTGGTCGTACAACAAGGAACTGATGATCGGAATAAACGGAGGATTGAGTCTTGGTCAGCCAAACAATCCTCTTCGTTTTACAAAAGCTGCTCTCGATATCGAACTTGGCCTGAGCGGAGGCTCAATAGATATCTATGCCGGCCTTAAGGGATTTGTTTTGTTAAACATAAGGCAGAGAGGCGTATCAAGCTTTAACCTGTCAGAGGTCAATGTTTCGTATACCGAAGGTCAGTTCTTTGGATATGCTGTTGAGGCTGGCATTCGAACGTACGTAGGCAGTTTCCTTCTCATTTATGCCGAGGGTTCATTGAACATCTATCCTGGTGGTCGCACACTTACTCAGTGGTATAACGCTGCGGCAATTGCTCCATTTGAGACCGTGACATTAGAACCTTTTTCTTTGAAAGGTGGAATTGGCATTACATTTTGAAGGATTCCATCTCACGGCTTTTTGTCTGAAGGGACATGCCGAAGATGCGCAAGAGAGCAATAAGAGGGATCACTACGATCACTTAGTCTCTGAGCATTGTGCAAATCCTGTCACGTGCGGGGCTGCCCTTGTATGGCAGATTTTGAGCCCTAGAGTAGGATGATTGCTCTACTTTTAATTAAATTTAGAGGGAGGAAGACAGTTATTGGAGCACAAAGCAGCGCTCGCGAGTATGCACGAAAGGATTACTGTCGTGTTGAGAATGTAAACATTCTTGGAGAAAACATGGAGAACAGAAGGATAACCATGTGCCACTCAGTCGGTTTTCACATTCCTCATTGATGCGATAGATGGTTACTTATGATACATGGTGAAACATGAGTTGAGGCAATGCATGGAAGAATATGATCCCAATGTAGCAGAACAGCGTGTACATACAAGATTATATCAACAAAAACTTAATTTTATCTAAGTTAAAAATGCTTCGTGATTACTACCTTATTCAACTAACCAAAAAATTGATTTGTCATTCAACAGAGATGAAGTTGGCCACCAGAAAGGGAAAGAAGGAGGTTTAACATGAAAGCGATCAAATCATTCTTGACATTACTTTTCTTACTCGCAATCTCAGGCAGGGAAACTCAATCTCAATGGGTGCAAACCAACGGGCCATATGGGCGATATGAGGGCAGCGTTACCTGTTTTGCTGTTTCAGGCACGAGCATCTTTGCCGGGACTGAAGGTGGCGGTGTGTTTCTATCTGCCAACAACGGAACAAGCTGGACTCAAGTGAATAATGGCTTGACGAATAGTTATGTCAGGTCTCTAGCTGTTTCAGGCACGAATGTCTTTGCAGGGACCAAGGGTGGCGGAGTGTTTCTATCCACAAACAACGGTAGAAGCTGGACTCAAGTCAATAGTGGCTTGACGAATACTTATGTGCATGCTCTAGCGGTTTCAGGCACGAACATCTTTGCCGGGACTGATAGTGACGGTGTGTTTCTATCCACAAATAACGGTACAAGCTGGACTCAAGTCAATAATGGCTTAACGAATAGTTATGTCACAGCTCTAGCTGTTTCAGGCACGAGCATCTTTGCCGGGACTAATGGCGGTGTGTTTCTATCCACGAACAACGGAACAAGCTGGACTCAAGTCAATAATGGCTTGACGAATAGTTATGTCACAGCTCTAGCTGTTTCAGGCACGAGCATCTTTGCCGGGACTGAAGGTGGCGGTGTGTTTCTATCCACGAACAACGGAACAAGCTGGACTCAAGTCAATAATGGCTTAACGAATACTACCGTTTGGTCTCTAGCTGCTTCAGGCACGAATGTCTTTGCCGGGACTTATGGTGACGGTGTGTTTCTATCCACGAACAACGGAACAAGCTGGACTCAAGTCCTTAATGGCTTGACGAATGGCATGGTGATTTCTCTAGCTGTTTCAGGCAGGAACATCTTTGCCGGGACTTTGGGTGGCGGTGTGTTTTTATCAACGAACAATGGTACAAGATGGACTCAAGCTGGCTTGACGAATGATTGGGTCTATGCTCTAGCCGTTTCAGGCACGAACCTCTTTGCAGGGACTTACGGGATAATGTCAAGTTAATTGTGTAAAATTTTTGAGGGTTGGCAAATTGCTTTTGCCAAAGGGCGCAGACTTCCAGTTCTGTTCCATCTTGTAAGCCACAA
>Ga0078972_1016937_pt1 | contig 10616 bp, 7 predicted proteins | sample YelNatPaOPGAMG01_FD_67568 | JGI IMG/M metagenome (GOLD analysis project Ga0078972, IMG submission 67568) | Hot spring thermophilic microbial communities from Obsidian Pool, Yellowstone National Park, USA - OP-RAMG-01 (SPADES assembly) (version 2) | ecosystem: Environmental > Aquatic > Thermal...
TGCTCGAATCCATTTTTGCATATGTAGTGCAGCAGCTCGCGCAAATGGGGCACCTCGGCAACGGCACGGCTGCCGAAGGTATCCAGCGGATCATCGGTGAGACGCCCCTCGCCCACGTAAGCACGGATGCTGCCAAAGCGGTCATCGGTGGTCACGCGGGCATAGGTGAAGGGGGTGGGTTTTGCCCGGCCGGAGATGCTCCCATAGGTATGTTCGCTGCCCAGCGTGGTGGCCAGGATCTCGCCATATGCCATCTTCACCTCGTCAAAGAAGCTGCGCGCCCAGTTGCCACAGTGGAACAGGACACACTTGTCGCGCTCCTGACCGTAGTTGTTGTTCCAATCCACCAGCGCACTGGGCTTTCCGGAAGCGAGCTGCAGGGCGTACATAGAAAGCACCCCGGTGACATCCACCTCACATGCCGCCGGAAGCAGCTGCTCGCTCAGCATGCTGAGCAAGGTACAGGCGTTGATCCCATAGTTCTTCTGGATGGAAGTCCAACATTGGAAGGCGATGGCATCCACTTCGTGCTCCGCGATCCAATCGTCGAGCACCACACCCAGGCGCGCCATCTTGAGCAATGCTTCCTCGGGGATACCGCTGGTGTTGACATACTCCCGTATAGCAGTCAGCTTCTCCCGGACACGCGCATCGTTGTTGGCGAGCTTTTCAGCCGGGCCGAACAGCTCCGAGAGGTCTGCCGTGGAGACACTGATGCCATACGCTTGCAACAACTTCTCGCTGTAACGCACCGTGTTGAACAGATTGGGACGCGCACCCACCGCTCCCAGGCGCGCTCGGCGCAATCCTCTCACCACGCGGCAGACACCGGCAAACCACTGTAGATCTGCCTTAAAGCTCTGATGAGTGGGGTGCACCGTGTGTTCCTGGGTGAGCGAGAAGGGGATGCCATACTGATAGAGATTGTTGCACACCGATATCTTGCCGCAAAAAGCATCACCCCGCTCTTCAACGCTCAGGCGACTCAAATCATCCGGATATGCCTGTACCAAAACTGGCACATTCAGCTCGGAGAGCTGGATGGCGTCGGCGATGCCCTTCTCCGGGCCGAAGACGGGCAGGATCACCAAGATGCCGTCAATGCGGTCGCGGTGGGCGCGAAACAAGGCAGCGCACTTCTTGGATTGCTCCCACGTCTCCACAGCGCCCATGGGGGTGTCCTGCTCGCCCAGGATTACAGCCTCGATATCCAATGCGGCCAGAAGGGAAAGCACCTCCTGACGGCTGCGCCGCACCGGTTCGGCGGGGAAAAAGTCGCGCGTGCCGATGATCACGCCAAAGGTGGTCTTCTTCATTGTGGCCATTGCCTCATCCTCCCGTAGGGTTGATCTGCCCCCGACGAGGTGGATTATCGCCATAGCGGCAGACTATGTCAAAACCTGTACCGCCGCGTTGAACGAGGGTTTGCCTTGCCCCTGGGCGTGGGGTAGAATCGGCATGGTGACCCTATGATCACACCCATGCGTCGTCAGTACTTGCAGATCAAGAAGCAGTACCCAGACACTATCGTCTTCTTTCGGCTGGGCGATTTCTACGAAACCTTCGACGAGGACGCGCGCATTGTCTCCCAAGTGTGCGATATCGTGCTCACATCGCGCCCGGTCGGCAAAGAGCAGCGCGTGCCGCTGGCGGGCGTTCCCTATCACGCTGCCGACGGGTACATTGCTCGCCTGATCCATGCCGGGTATAAGGTGGCTATTGTGGAGCAGGTAGGAGGTGGCGTCTCCAGCCACCTGCGCAGTGAAATGAGCCGCGCGACTGACACCCCTGTCACCACTTCGATTACCACAAAAGGCCTGGTACATCGCGAGGTGACGCGCGTCGTCACGCCTGGCACCATTGTCGAGCCGTCCTTATTGGAACATGCGCGCAACCACTACCTGGCTGCATGTGTGGTGGAGACAGGTGCGATGGGGCTGGCCTACGCGGATGTCTCCACCGGCGAATTCGCGGCCACGCAGGTCAACTGTGCCGAGCCGTGGCAAGCTTTGGGTGGAGAGCTCGCGCGCCTGCAACCGGTGGAGATCCTGCTACCGGGAACCGAAATGGCAGCCCGGCTGAAGGGCAGCCTTCCCTTCACAGCGGCGATAACCCCATGCGACGCGTGGTACTTCGACCTAGAGACAGCGGCCGAGGCGTTGAAGAACCAGTTCGAGGTTGCCACGTTGGATGGGTTTGGGCTGCACGGAAGCCCATACGCCATCCGCGCTGCCGGAGCAATCATCCAATACCTGGGCAGCACGCAGAAGGATGCGCTGGTCAATTTCACCCGCGTGATGTGTTACCATCCGGGCAACTATATGGTGCTGGATGCTGCCACGCGGCGTAACTTGGAGCTCACCCAGACACTGCGCGGCGGTTCGGTGAAGGGCTCGTTGTTAGGGGTGCTGGATCGCACCGTCACCCCGATGGGAGCACGACGCCTGCGCCAATGGTTGCAGCAGCCGCTGCGCGATGCCACCGCCATCCGGCGCCGTCTGGACGTGGTGGAACAGCTGGCGTGCAACACGGCCGTGCGCACGGAAGTGCGTGCTCAGCTGAAGGAGATCGGCGACCTGGAACGCCTCGCCAACCGCGCTGCCCAGGGGGTCATCCGACCGCGCGAGCTGCTGGCACTGGCGCAGGGGCTGCGCGCTATCCCGTCGCTCTATGCTACGCTGAGCGCACTGGTAGTCACCTCTCAGGACGAGAACTCCACTCAGGATGCTCCCTCACTTGCCTCTATCGTTGCGGCCTTGGATGGAAGCCCCGAGGTGGTGCGTCTGATCGAGCAAGCAATCGCCGAAGATGCTCCTGCGACACCCAACAGCCCAGGTATCATCCGAAACGGTTTCTCTCCAGAACTGGATCAAGTGCTGCAGGACGCGTGTGCCGCCAAGGAGTGGGTGGCCGGCCTGGAACAGCGTGAACGGCAGCGCACCGGCATCAAAAACTTGAAGGTGGGGTTCAACAAGGTCTTCGGCTATTACATCGAGGTCAGCAAGAGCAACCTGGGTGCGGTGCCTTCGGATTACATACGCAAACAGACGCTGGTCAACGGCGAGCGTTTCATCACCCCCGAACTGAAGGAATACGAAGCGTTGATCCTACACGCTGATGAGCGGCGCATGGAAATCGAGCTGCGCGTCTACCGTGACGTATGTGCGCAGGTAGCTGCTGCCGCCGCACGTCTGGTTAACACGGCGCGTACCCTGGCCGACCTGGATGCTTATGCGGCACTTGCCGAGACCGCCGTGCGCAATCGCTATGTGCGCCCAGAGGTTGCCGATGATCTGTGCCTAGAGATCGTTGCCGGACGTCACCCTGTGGTTGAGGTTGCCCTGGCGGACGACGACGCCCAGCTCTTTGTGCCCAATGACCTCCATATGTCGGAGGATGAACGGATTCTGATTATCACCGGGCCGAACATGAGTGGTAAGTCCACCTACTTGCGTCAGGTAGCATTGATTTGCTTGATGGCCCAGATCGGCTCGTTCGTGCCAGCAGAACGTGCCAATATTGGCATCGTCGATCGCATTTTTACCCGCATCGGTGCAGAGGACATTATCCATGCCGGCCAGTCGACCTTCATGGTGGAGATGGTGGAGACGGCGAACATCCTGCACCACGCCACGCCGCGCAGCCTGCTTATCCTGGACGAGATCGGGCGCGGCACCAGTACCTATGATGGACTGTCCATCGCCTGGGCCGTCGTGGAGTACATCCATAACCACCCCAACCTGCGTGCGCGCACGCTGTTCGCCACGCATTATCACGAGCTGACCGCTCTGGCGGACATTTTGCCCCACGTGCGCAACTATAACGTGGCCGTTTCCGAGCATGAGGGACAGGTGGTGTTTCTGCATAAGATTGTGCCGGGTGGCGCCGATCGCAGCTATGGCATTCACGTGGCCCAGCTGGCCGGACTGCCGCGCCCGGTCATCCATCGTGCCCAGGAGATCTTGGCACAGCTGGAACAAAACAAAGCGCAGCCCGTGTTGGCGACCAGTTCTGCCAAGCTGCGCGAAGGTGGCATATCGCAGGCACAACAAGTGGTGCAGCTTTCCCTCTTCCCGTGCGCTGCGCATCCTGCTCTCGAGGTGTTGCGCCAGCTTGACGTGAACGGCATGACCCCCCTTGAGGCGCTCAGCAAGCTATATGAGTTGCAGCAGCTGGCGCGCGATCAATGAGTGACATTTTTCTCGGAAATCCCCAAAGGGAAGGAAGTGAAGCGATGATGAGAACGAACGGCATAATCAAAGTTAGGACGATTGGCATATTGGTAACGCTGGTAACGGCAGTCAGCCTGGTGGCATGCCTGCCGGGCCGCGTCGCCGAGCAACCCACCGGCGGCGGGCCGACCGTAGTGGTTAGCAGTCCGCGGCCAGGTCAGGTGGTGAAGGTCAACCAACCTATTCAGGTAACCTCCACCTCGACCGATCCGGATGGGGTACAGAAGGTTGAGCTGTGGGCTGATGGAGCGCTGTCGCGGGTGGATGTCAATCCGGAAGTGAACTCGCCCTACATTGTGGCGCAGACCTGGCAGAGCGACAAGGTGGGTTCCCACGTGTTCGTGGTCAAGGCGTTCGATGCACGCGGCAATGTGGGGCAGTCGGAGCCAGTGGTGATCACCTTAGAGGCAGAGAGCACGGCAACGCCTTTGCCTGTTGTGCAGGCCACGCTGGTAGCAACGGCAACCCCGCTTCCGCTGCCCACAACGATGCAGCCCACCGTCCCGCCATCCACTGCGGCAGCGCTGCCAACTGTCGCACCACCTTCGCCTAGCGCATCCCCCCAGCCGCCAAAGCCGTCGCCAGGATGTACGCCACCCTCTTGCCAGCCGGGAGAGGTATACTACTGCCCGCAGTCGTGTCCTGGGGGATGTGGCCTGCAATGTGCTACACCTAGTCCGACCCCTACGCGCCCGACCTTCACCCCCACGAACATCGAGGTGCATGCTGTGCTGAAGCCCATCTGGGAAAAGCCCGAAGTTAAAGAAGCTTTAGGCTATGCCAGCAGCGTTGCCAGCGACAAGCGCCAGTATGCACGTCAGTACTTCGAAAGAGGTTATATGTATTGGTGGAATCGACCGGAAGGACGCGGCCTCATCTGGGTGGTGCAGATACCGGACGGAAGCGCCATGAGCGGGTTTGGCTGGATCGGGCCGTTTGAGGACACCTGGGATGGAAAGGAACGTTTCTCGTGCGAGGCGGCACGTCAGACCAAATATGGCCCGCATTCCGGCTTCGGCAAGCTATGGTGCGACCACCCTGAGATCGCGCAGACGATCGGGGTCCCCCGCGAACCGGAGCGTGGCACCGGTGAGTCAAGTGACTACGGGATCGTGCAGTTTTTCCAGGGTGGAACAATGCTCTATAGCCCGTTGGATCACGAAGTGTGGGTGTTGGTGAACGGGGGCACCTGGCAGCGCTATTATCGCTGACCGGGATCGGTGTCGAGCAAGCTGGAACGTTCTGCATGAAAAGGGCACCCCTTACTCATTCACGGGGTGCCCTTTTGACTGTGCGCCAGATCGGGATCAGCTCAATGCTTCAGCCGACGCGCAATCAGGCGGTTGAGGCCGCGGACTTGTAACGCGGAGTTGTTGCGCTGCAATGAAGCTTGGAAAGCCAATTCCATAGTCGTGGGTGGCTTCGCTTCTTCGCTTTCCTCCTTAGCAGCCGGTTCAGGGGGAGGCGGCGGTGCGATCTTGAAAAACTCCTTGGTGCTCAAGTGCACCTTGCGCGACTTGCGGTCAACCTGAAGGACACGCGCGTCGATGCGATCCCCTATGGAGACGACCTCTTCCGGTGAATTGACAAACCCATCCACCAGTTCGGATATATGGATCAAGCCCTCTCGTTCGGCACCGATGTCCACAAAAACACCATACGGCTCGATGCGTGTGACCACCCCCTGCACTATCATATCGGGTTGGACATCTTTCAGATGCAAGGTGACCGGTCTAATCATCGTAAGGCTGATGCGGCCGCGCTTCTTATCCACCTTCTTGACCCAGACCTGTACCTCATCACCTACCTGGACCACATCGGTGACTTTGTTCACGCGGCGGCGTGCCAGTTGCGAGATATGCACCAAACCTTGCGGCCCGACACCCAAGTCCACAAACGCCCCAAACTCGGTGACGCTTTTAACACGTCCTGTCACCTGCATACCGGGCTCCAAGTCTGCAATGGAGAGAGGCGCACCCACCGGTCGTGGCGAAGGGGCAGCGATCTCTGCAAGCGGCTCTGCAGGGAGTGCTGCCGCTTCTTCAGTCACCATATCCCAAGGCTCTTGTTTCATGTTAACAAGTTCCTCCTGATCCCACACGTACGATATTTTATTTTACCATCATTGACGTCTGAAAGCAAAAACTGACGCAGCATCTGCAAGTCATACAGTGGGGATAGACGGCCTGATGCAGAGCAACGCCTCTCTATTGCATGCGGCCCAGTCCGAAACTGAGGCGCAATTTGACGATGGCCCACGTGTACTGGATAAAAGTGGCGAGGAACTGGGTTTTGCTGTGTCCTCGTTGTCGCAGGCGATAGAAGACAGGGATTTCCAGCATGCGCCAGCCACGCCGCCAGCCCACCATCAACAGACGGATGAAGTAATCGCCGTATCCATAGAAGATGCGATCCAAATCCAGCTCGAACAGACGGCTGCGATAGATGGCAAAAAATCCGCTCAGGTTGTCCCATACCCGCGTGCCGAATAGAAAACGCAAGCCCAAGTTATAAATGAAGCTAAAAACGTAGCGAACACGATCCTCCATTCCTCCACGCATCACGAAACGTGAGCCGATCACCACATCATAGTATTCCAGAAATTTGATCAGCTGGGGGATCATAGCGGGATCATGGTTGAAATCAGTGTCCATGAAGACCAGGACCTCACCACTACTGTGTTCAGCGGCATAGCGCAACGCAGTGGCAAGACCGCGCTCATGCTGACGCACAAACAATTTCACGCGTGGATCATTGCCAAAAGCTTCGCGTACCACGTCGGCGGTGCCATCAGGGCTGTTGTCGTCGACAATGATTACTTCGTAGTTAAAACCTTGCTCCCTAAGATAATGGTGGATTGCCTGCACCAACTCAACAATGTTGTCGCGTTCGTTGTAAGTAGGCAACAAGATAGAAGCCATCGCCTTGGGTGGTGGATGCTGATTGTTACCCGGTGGTTGCATCGCTTACATATAACGTGCTAGATCGAAGACGGTACCGTAACGGGCCCCGCGCTCGCGGAAACGCCGTTGATCCGCATGCCCTGGCCAGGAATGATAACTGGCCCCATGTTCGTTCTGCAGGATGCGAGGTGGATTGCCTGTCTCAATGAGAGCAAGTCCCCGCTCGAGCATCTGCGCTCCGACCACGGCACTGCGGTAAGCTAATGATGTGATCGTGTCATCCGGCTGCACGGGGATGACCTCTTGTAACAGGATGGGACCGGTGTCGAACGTCTCATCCACCCAGTGCAGTGTCACCCCTGTCTCGCGTTCGCCATTGGCAAGCACCCAGAAATAAGGGAACAATCCCCGATTGCGCGGTAACAACGCCGGATGGATGTTCAGGCACCCCAGCCGAGGCAGCGCGATCACCTCTCGTTTGATCAACTGGTTCAGGTAGATAGATATAATCAAATCGGGTTGCCAGGCGCGCAATACAGCCAGCGTCCGTGGTGCGTTGACATCGCGTGAGCCGGCCACGGGGATGCCATAGCGCGCTTCGATTTCACGCAATCCCGGCACGCGCGGGGTCCTCCCAATGAGGCGAAAGGCATATCCCATAGCGCGAGTCTGGAAAAGCTCTAAAGCTTTGCGTCCCACAAAGCGCCAGCCAGTGCGGCGCAGCAAATACCACAATGCGCCGGGCAGCGAGCGTCCGTATATCAGACAGTCGGAACGCACGATTCCCACCACCTGACCTGGCCGCGCTTGGATGAGATGGTGAGTCATCAGATTAGCGTATAAGCTCTCGTAAGTCAGAATGACGATGCGCACTGGTGGCCGACTCGCTTCACCTATGTAGTAAGGGATAGGATACTTTGATGTGCTCTAAAGCTCAACGACAAGCCAGCTCGATGATCGCATCACATACGGTGTCCACCTCTGCCGATGTGAGCGCCGAACCGGAGGGCAGATTGATGCCTTTGCGGGCAATTTCCTCCGCCACTGGCAGAGATTGCCCGCGATTGTACATAGGCAACCGGTGCAGCGGATAGAAGACCGGTCTGGTCTCGATGCCGCGCTCGCGTAGATATACCATCAACGCATCACGCGACACTCCGAAGCGGTCCTCAATCAGAATGGTGTACATCCAGTATACATTCGTCGCCCATTCAGCACATGGTGGAAGGGTGATGCCCGGCACATCCCTTAATCTCTGATTATAGTGATGGGCATTGCGCAAACGTACCGCGATGAACTCTTCAATCCGTTCCAGCTGTGCCACGCCCAATGCCGCTTGCAGATTGGTCATCCGATAGTTATAACCGATCTCGGCATGCCAGTAGGGATTCTCGCGTGCTTTCGCCTGGTTTTCCAGGAAGTAGCAGCGCTCAATCAGAGAAGCATCATCGCTAACGATCATGCCACCTTCACCGGTGGTGATGATCTTGTTGCCGTAGAAGCTAAACACGGCCACATCACCTAAGGAACCGGTGCGGCGGCCTTTGTAACATGCTCCGTGTGCCTCGGCGGCATCCTCGATCAAGCTTAGTCCGTGCTCGTCCGCCAACGCGCGCAGGGCGTCCATGTCGGCCGGATGGCCATAGAGATGCACGGCGATGATCGCGCGGGTGCGGGGAGTAATGGCGCGTGCCACTGCCTGGGGATCGATAGTCCAGGTAAAAGGATCCGAATCCACAAAGACAGGTGAGGCACCGGTATACGCCACCGCGTTTCCCGTGGCGACGAAGGTCAAGGTGGGGACGATCACCTCATCACCCTTGCCGATGCCCAGTGCTGCCAGCACCAGGTGGAGCGCCACAGTGCCATTGTGGGTAGCGACGCCATGGCGCACCCCACAATACGCGGCGAATCCACGCTCGAAACGCCGCACATACTCACCCAATGAGGATACCCATCCGCTGCGGACACAATCGGCTACATATTCGAGCTCTTTTTCGCCCAGCACTGGGGCTGCTATAGGGATCATAGCTGCTTAGCCCCCCGTCTGGCGTATGGTTGGGGTGCCACAAAGTAGGCGCGACAAGCTTCATCAATAATTTCGGGCGTCAGCTGGTAGGGAATACCCACATAATCGCACAACCCCACCACGATGCGCAGGACATCGCGTGGGTGCACCGCTTGCAACGCGCGCCCCGGTTTGTAATACCATTCCTGTAGTAGATGTAGGAAAGATGCGCGGTCGAAGGGAATTTTGAGCTGGCGACACATGGCAACAAACAGCTGGTAGTACATCTTCTCGTCGGGACTCGGCACTTCCACTTTGATCTGAATGCGGCGCAAGAAGGCATCGTCCACCAGCTCGGTGGGATCCAGGTTGGTGCTGAAGACGATCAGCTGTTTGAAGGGCACCTGGAACGTCTGCCCCGTGCGCAATCGAAATGTGTCGGTGTGGGTCTCCAACGGCACGATCCAACGGTTTAGTAGATCGATAGGACGCATCTGCTGGCGTCCGAAGTCGTCGATCAGAAACATTCCACCGTTTGCCTTCATTTGCAAAGGCGCTTCATAGAAACCCGAGATAGGGTCGTAACGCAGGTCCAGGCTATCCAGCTTCAGCTCGCCGCCCACCATCACGCTCGGCCTGCGATATTGGCTCCAACGTGGATCTACGTTGAGCATTGGCTGTTCTGTGGGCACCTCATGGTGGATCAGCGCGTCGTACACTTGAATGATCTGGCTGCTCACCGTCACGGCGTATGGCAGCCAGATCGGGTCGCTGCCGGAGACCAGCTCGGCGATTGCCTGTGCGATGGTAGTCTTACCGTTACCAGGTGGTCCGTACAGGAAAAGCGAGGTGCCGGCATTGATCGCCGGACCGATCTGGCGGTCAAACCCCTCTGGCAGCACCAAATGACTGAGTGCTTCCTTAACCTGGGATGGGGTGACCAGTGAACGCTGAGACTGCAGCAGGATCGCTCTATTATACTTGGTCAGGGGTACCGGAAGTGGGCCGACATATTGAGTTCGTTCCATGGCGTCGCGGGCGCGTGCCTTGCCTTCGTCAGTAAGGCGGTAGATATAAGCACGTCGCCCAATGCGGCTGGTCGCACCAGGTACTTCCACCAGATGTTCGGTTTGCATATCGAGCAGGAGATCATCGAGCACCTTAAAGGGGACGCGCAACACTTGTTCCATACGCGCTACAGGGGTGTCGCCCTCGACGAATATGAGCCGCAACACAAGGTCCGTCAATAACCCCTGGGGTACGTCCAGTTCAGCCAGACTGCCAGGTGGAATGAGCAGCGTCATGAGGGATTGATTCACGCGCCAACTCCTGCTATCCGTATGCACCAATGTGGGTTTCCTGATATCGCAAAGCTACCGGCGACCTCCAAAATCTTACTCGATTTGCACAGTGCTGGCAAGCGTGAGGGAGGGGAACCGTGAAAAGCTTTCCGCTCATCAGAAATCTGATGAG
>Ga0078972_1016938_pt1 | contig 10616 bp, 8 predicted proteins | sample YelNatPaOPGAMG01_FD_67568 | JGI IMG/M metagenome (GOLD analysis project Ga0078972, IMG submission 67568) | Hot spring thermophilic microbial communities from Obsidian Pool, Yellowstone National Park, USA - OP-RAMG-01 (SPADES assembly) (version 2) | ecosystem: Environmental > Aquatic > Thermal...
TAGAACATAAATCAGCCATGAAAGGCAAGAAGAACGACAAAAAAAAAGGAGTGTAAGTAAGAAAAGCATTTAACGGCTAATTGCCTTTACAGCAAGCAGGTGATTCATTGACAAAGAGCGCCGTAGGCTCGTTTACATTTGTGCTACATAGCCACTTGCCCTATGTCCGCAAGGCGGGAGTTTGGCCATTTGGAGAAGAATGGGTGCACGAGGCGATATCTGAAACGTATCTGCCTTTGTTAAATGTGCTTTATTCGCTTGTTGAAGAAGGAATAAAACCGAGATTAACGCTTGGTATCACTCCAGTTCTTGCAGAGCAACTTTCAGATAAATATCTTCTTGAAAAGTTCGAAAAATATGTAAATATTCGAATAGAGGGTGCAGAGAAGGACATCTTGGAAGGTTCTAAGGTCGGTGCAAATAGCGAATTAAAAGCAAAGGCAAAGGTTGCAGAATTTTACAAATCATGGTATGGGAACATGCTCGATTCTTTCAAGAATAGATACAAAGGGGATATAATAGGAGCATTTCGGAAATTGCAAGACGATGGAAATATAGAAATCATAACAAGCGCAGCCACACATGGTTATCTACCTCTTTTAGGCACAGATGCCTCGATTAATGCACAGATAAAAGTCGGCTTGGAGAACTACAATCGGCATTTTGGCAGACGACCTCGAGGTATCTGGCTACCCGAATGTGCATATAGACCTAGTTACCACTGGAAAAGACCTACTGATAAGAATGACAAAGGTAGGCTAAGACCTGGAATTGAAAAGTTTTTGCATGACCATGGATTAGAATATTTCTTCGTCGATACAAAGACCATCGAAGGTGGAGTTACCGTAGGCGTATATGCAGAGAGGTTTCCCAAATTGAAAGAATTATGGAAACAGTTTAGGAAAGAATACGAGGAGATAAAACCTACAGAGAAAAGAACGACATTTAAGCCATATCTCCTTCGTGCGAATCATGGTTTCGTATCTGTTTATGGTAGAAACGAGAGGTCAGGTCTGCAGGTTTGGTCTGGAGATTACGGTTATCCAGGCGATGGCTGGTATCGTGAATTTCATAAGAAAGATGAGAAATCGGGTTTACAGTATTGGCGTGTTACGGGGAGCAAGATAGACCTCGGAAAGAAGGCATACTATGAGCCTGATAAGGCACTTGAACGCACAGAAGACCATTCGAACCATTTTGTAAACTTGGTAAAAGATATGCTTGTAAATTACCACAAGGAGAATAACGAGCATGGAATAGTTGTTGCGATGTATGATACAGAACTATTTGGTCATTGGTGGTTCGAAGGACCCGAATGGATGAAAAAAGTATTGCGAAAGTTATCCAAAGATGAAGATGTGGATTTGACGACAGGCGGAAGATTTCTCGATGCGCATTTTCCAAAAGTTATAGTAACCCTGCCTGAAAGTTCCTGGGGTCAGGGGGGTCATCATTTCATATGGTACAATCCTGAAGTCGAATGGTTCTGGCCTAAAATATACGAATGTGAAGATAAGATGAGTGCCCTTGCCGATAAATACGAAGGTGAAAAAGACTTACTCAAAAGAAGGATACTCAACCAAGCCGGAAGAGAACTACTCCTGCTCGAAAGTTCTGACTGGCCATTCCTTATCTCAACAGGACAGGCAAAACAGTATGCCGCAGAACGTTTCAACGAACATGTAGCAAGATTCCAGGAATGTGTAGACATGCTTAATAACCTAAATGCAAAAACTGATAATAAAACTGATAATAAAGAGATTATCTCTAAGATTACCTCTAAACTCGAGAATATCGAACAGATTGACAACCTCTTTCCAAATATACAATTTGAGTATTTCAAGACTTACCAATACGGTCCGAAAAGATAATTATGGAATTTTTTGTTCTTGCAGCATATACTTCCAAAAAGTAACTTAACTTTAAATTTTATTTACTTTTTTACGTTTTTTTTTGAATATATTTTACTTTAGGGCAGTGAAGCCTCTTTTCAGTCTTTCCGCAAATTTAATAACAGATTGTGCGTTATCCTCAAATGAGTAAAATGTTTAGTAACTCAAGGAGACTAGATAGCCTACCTGGTAGCATTGCTCCAAGCCTAGACAGAATCATTGACGAGAAGCGCCGGCTTGGGTTTGACTTGATTAGTTTTGCAAATGGAGACCCTGATTTGCCCACGCCTAAGTTTATAATAAATGCACTTGCAGATGCGATTACAGACCCTATGACGCATGGTTATCCTTTAGCAGAAGGCGAACAGGAGTTTAAAGATGCAGTTGCAGAATGGTATAAGAAAAGGTTTAGAATATCAGTCGATGCAAAGAATGAGGTTTTGCCAATCGTGGGGTCAAGAGATGGTCTTACGAATATAGTGCGTGCGTTTGTAAACGCAGGAGAAAAGGTACTTGTCCCAGACCCTGCATGTTCTACATACATGAATGCAACAATCCTTTCAGATGCCATACCTCAAAAAGTCCCCCTACTTGAAATGGACAATTACCTCCCTGACCTAGACGATATACAAGATGGAAAATTACTTTTCCTAAATTATCCTAACAATCCAACCACTGCAACAATCGATAAAAAAGCACTAAAGACAATCGCAGACCAGTGCCGTTCGAAGAACATAATACTATGCTATGACAACACACATTCTGAAATAACCTACGATGATTATGTATCCCCTAGCATCTTGGAAGTGGATAGAAATGCAATCGAGTTTCATTCATTTTCAAAGACATTTTCCATGTCGGGCGCGCGTGTAGGATTTGCCGCTGGTAATTCAGAACTTATCGCAGGTTTGAAAAAGATAAAGCAAAGTCTCGATTCTGGCGTGCCAAAATTTATTCAGAGAGCGTGCATTGCTGCACTAAAATCATACTCTGTAAGTTCTCGACCTGAGGCAGTTACAAATATGCTCAAGACCTACGAAACACGTAGAAATGTCCTTTATGAGGGTTTGCGCAATCTTGGTTTTTCTCTTGAGAAGCCAAAAGCAACTTTATATCTATGGGTAAAGGTAAACGAGAGTTCATACGAATTCGCAAGAAAATTAATCGAAGTAGGAGTTATTGCAAGCCCAGGTTCTATGTTCGGAATGTACGGCGATGGTTACATGAGGTTTGCACTTACGCAACCTGTGGAACGAATAAAAATAGCACTTGAAAGGATGGTTTCCATCTCATAGAGATGTGAATATGTAGTATCCTGAATTACTTCCTCTTAGAGAAAAGTAAAAGTTCTCCAGAGACTATGAGAAAACTAAACAAGAAAAAAGGAAGGGGGGTTATAAAAGAGATAGAGAAGTTTCAAAAAGTATTGGTGGACTACAATTTCAAATCCCCCATTGGAGCCTTAATATCGACGATTATGAAACACCAATCCAAGATTTCGTGAGAAGAATGCATCCATCGAAGAAAACTAAGTTTATCAACCAACACATTCGAGTCATCGAAAAATATGCTCCACAATTTCTTATTATCTCTAAAAGTGATGCAAAAGAGGTGGTTTCACATGACCTCGATTTTTCGAGAGGAACTAATTTTAGGATAGCACACACTCTGAATTTGACCAAAATACATATCAATAGGGAATAATATGTAAGTATGCACTGAAAGAAAAAGTTTCAGTGGCGAGGGATGTAATGAAAAGAGCATATGGAGAAACTTTAGAACAGTACAAAGACAAAAGATACTATAATAGAGCATCTACGAGAAGGACATCTATGCTAAATATGCATAGAGAACAAAGTTTCAAAGCGGATGTGAACGAAATCTTGCAGATGGGGAAAGTAGAAGCGAAACATCAGAGTTCAATTCGTGCTACTATAATAACAAAGGCATCGAGAGATTCTATAGACTCTGCAAAGAAATATATAAGAGAAAAGCAGAAAGAGAATATTCTAAATGTAGATACTGCGAATGCGTTAATCAATTTACTTGATAGGTATTCAACGTGGCGATAAACGATTTTTTATAATTTTATTGTTCATTGATGAGGATAGGAACGTGTAATTCTCTGAGCAGTAAGAAGATATACACCTATTATGATAATTATTAAACCAATTGCAATAACGAGTAGTTGGCGGTATATTAGAGGGAGTGCAAACAAATCAAGATTGACGAGGATTAAGTAGAGCCCTGCAAGAACAAGAACTACGCCAATTGCCATCGAAAGTGCCACGAGCCAAAAATTCATGTTATCTATCCTTTCTTCATCGATAGGTCGCGAATGTATCTCGCTTTCTACTCTTCTATAACTTCTGTCTTCGAACCCGTCAGACATAGATTCTATTCTCAAAATATCGAGTTTATTACCTTATTTCTAATTTTCAGAGAATTATGAAAAAGATACCGAAAAGATAATGCTGTGAATGTGGAGCATGTAGAACACGAAAGTTATTTAAGCAAACCGGCATTTTTTGTATCGTGAAGGTAAAGAAGCCGTTTGATAAGAAAAAAATAATCTTATTGCTTATAGTCGTTATAATCTTTACATTAACGATATTTTCCTTCTCTATCAAAGAGCCGACGGTTTATGTTGTAGGAATAGAAGTTGCAAAGATTGACTTATCAAAAATCGAAGTTACTTTTATTATTCATCTTAATATAGAAAACAAGAATTTAATAGATGCTACCTTAGAAGATATCCAAGCCGAAATTTACACGGACGGTAGTTTTATTGGACATGCGGAGAGTAAGGAGGCTGTAAAGATACCTGCAAATTCTCTTAAGAGAGTATCTGTTACATTTGTAATGGAGGAACTGCCCAAAAAAATTCCTGTGGTTGAGGTAAGAGCAGTAGGTAGTGCTCATGTGAAAGTTCTTTTTTGGAGTTATGAATTTCAATTTGATGAAGTGGAATACATATAAAGAAAAGGTTGCATAGCTAAAAAGGTATATAATTAAAGAATTGTGGAGCATTCTGGAGCCATAGTAATTTATTTATGCGGAGACTGACATTTGTAACATATGGATAGAAAAAAGATAGAAAAGATAGTAGCGTTGTTGAGCATTCTTATACTTGGAATAGGTAGTTTGGCCACTTTGGCAACTATTCCTTATGAGAATCCCACTCAAGATGAAAGACAAATTATCGACTCTAAGGAGAATGAGGTAGGTATGCATGAGCAAAGATTGAACTCAAGATTAGTCATTAAAATTCTCGGTAATGCGTTGTTTACAGATGTGAACGGAGTAGTTTCTGGTGAGGGGACGGAATCAAATCCATATGTCATCGAAGGATGGTATATCGATGCGCAAGGGAGTGATGCTTGCATCTATTTGGAAAATACCACAGCCTATTTTATAATTAGAAACTGCACACTTTTAAATGCAACAAATAATAATCAATGGCCTGGGGGTGCAGGGATTAGGTTAAGGAATGTTAGGAACGGCATTATAGAAAACAACAACATAACAGGAAACGTCGGACAAGGGGTACATCTAAAAGGTTGTTCGAATGTTAAAATTATTAATAATCTGTTTTTGCAAAATAGTGGTTGTAATGCGGAAATTACGAATTCAAATAATTGCACCATTCTGAACAATATTTTTTATGAGTGGGGAGACGGTATAAAGATTTGGTCTGAAGGAGATATTCCGGATTTTTCAGATTCCGTAATATCTAATAACTATTTTTATCGCACAAGTTGTGCAATTTCTTTAAGGTATCGAAACAGGAATATAGTATCAAACAATACTTTCATTGAAAATGGAGATGGAATCGATTTAATCGATAGTAGTTTAAATGAAGTTTATAACAATACAATAGTTGGCTATAACGTTACCTATACCGCAGGACAAAGAGGTATTTGTCTATTCGGAAATTCGAGATATAACAACATTACCCTCAACAAAATCACAGATTGTGATGTTGGGATACACCTTTGGAGGGTAGGAAGCGATTGGTATGGATTTGGGCTTGGACTTAACATATTCGAAAATAACACGATTACTTGGACAAGTAATATTCAATACTATTCGTATGGGATAGGTGTGAAAATAATAAGTGGGATGAACAATCTATATATACACAACAAGATATCGAACATGAAAAAAGGGTTTTTACTAACAACAGATGCTGGAGAATGTAGATCGAATATAATTACAGAAAACGAAGTAATATCTAATTCTGAATCTGCAGTTAGTGCAGAATGGTCAACTCATGATAATAGAATATACCTTAACGATTTTATCAGAAACGGGCCAAATTATCTTTCTCAGGCGTACGATAACGAGCCTGGACAGCCTCAACCCACATTGGAGCCTAATTTTTGGAATACCTCGACTATGGGTAATTATTGGCTTGGATGGACATCACCTGATTCTGATTTAGATGGAATAGTTGATTTTCCATATTTGATTGGAGGCGATGCTGCAGCAAAAGATTATTACCCACTTGCAGAACCTGTATCTGATGATAAACCGAGTGCATTATTTGAATATCCGTATGACGGCTTGGTAGTTACTATACCAAATGTTCAATTCAATGGCAAGGCATTCGATGATATCAATGTGTCGAAAGTGCAGGTTAGAATAAATGGTGGAGAATGGTATAATTGTACATTAACCTATGATGTGAACAAACCCGGAGAAGTGCTATGGAATTATACCCTTTCACTTACGCCAGGGACGAACACCGTAGATATTATTTCATTTGATTCTGGAAACCAAGCCTCGGATATTACTTCTATGAGTATAATCTACGATATCCAACCTCCGAGTGTATCTATAACCTCACATTCAAATGGTCAATGTGTAAATAGTTCTATGCAAATCATAGAGGGTATTTCGAGCGACGATATTGGTATTTCGATGATATTAATCAGGCTAAATAATGGTAGTTGGCAAGAGGCCACGGGAACTACAACTTGGCACCATGAAGTATATCTCCAATATGGTAATAATTTTATAGAAGTCCAAGCCGTAGATTTTGCTTCGAGAACGACCATAATTTCGATAAATGTGTCTTATGACCTTCAGCCACAAATCTGGATTTATTCGCCTTTGAATGGCACAATAACAACCCAAGCCAACATAACCGTTAATGGCTATGCCTCAGACGATTTTGGTATTTATGTAGTTCAGGTAAGGGTAATTAATAACCAGGGAGCGAGCGAATGGACAAATGCAAGCGGAACTAATTCTTGGGAGATTGTAGTAAACCTTTCATTTGGTAATAATGTAATACAAGCAAGGGCGATAGATACATCGATGCAGTCCTCGGAAATAGCATCTGTAATCGTCAATTGCACTAATATAGAAGATGATGTAATCTATCTATCGATTATTTCGCCAACGCAAAACGAGAACTTTCCCAATTCCATGATACAGGTTTCAGGCACCCTCGCGTATGCGCAAGGGCTTTCGAATGTTGTTATGAAGATAAGAGTAAATGGGGGAATGTGGCAGAGCGTAAATACTAATCAAGCATGGAGTACCTTCGTAACGCTTCAAGAGGGAATGAATATTATAGAAGTAAATGCATCTGACGAAATTAATCATGTTTATGCTAATGCGAGCGTGATACTCACCTATATCGGTCAGCAAACTTTGAAACAGTTTAATGTTATGCTAACACTTGAAAAAGATACAATTCAATCTGGAGGCACAATAAACTTAACACTTTCTGTAAAAGATGAAACCAATCTCCCAGTTGCGAATGTATATGTTGTATTCTCAGATTGGAACCATGGCGGAAGTTTCCATGCTAATAACTTGCAAACAGACGCTCAAGGCTTGGTTGTGTGCAAGTACACTGCTCCAAATACAAATAGAGAACTTAAAGTTTATATAAACGCGAACATAACAAAGGAAGGATTCCAAAACAGAAGTATAACAGAGGAACTAAACGTAAAACCAATTATCTTAGACCGCGATATAGAGAGGGATATTGGTTTCCTCTTACGTCTTATTCCCATAATAATCATCCTCCTTGTTATTGGACTTATCGTATTCTTTGTTCTTAAACGAAAGAAGAATGAAGTTTCTCGGACGCAACATATGGAACTACAACAACCACAACAAATTCAACAATCGCCGCATCCATCACAAATAGAACCACAACAGATTGCACAACCACAACCTCAAAAAGCATCTGCACAATCGCAAGTTGCTCAGAACACACAAGAACAATTTGGCACTATACCACAGCACTTAAAAGAGCGCACGATGAGCCTTAAGAGAGCACTTTCAGCATGCGAAACTATAGGTATTGATGTGTCAGAATCGAGAAAATCATACAACGAACTTACAGATTTGCTAGATACTCGGAAATATGAAGAGTTGTTAAAACGGGCTGAAATCGACTTGCAGGTTGCATTGAAGAAAACCGTACCTCAATTTATAAAATCGACAGAAGAGGACCTTGCAGAATACCAGAAAGAAGGTAGAGACGTTACGAAAGCAAGGACTGCCTCAAAAGCGCTTGAAAACAAGTTTGCGGAAGGTGACTACTGGGGTGTAATTGAGAAACTTGTAATCCTAGATAGGGCAATGAACGCACTTGCAATGGAATCAGTAGAAGCAAAGAAGGAAAAAGGGAGTGTTCCCATATCAAGTTCAAAATCCGCGACTGCAACTGCTGTAATAAGATGTGCAATCTGCTTTGGGCATGTGAAACCTGGCTTGGCTGTTCGAATATGTTCTTGCGGTAAGAAATTCCATGAGACCTGCGCGGTAAGAGTTGGTGAATGCCCCTCTTGCCATACCAAATTCGAGAGCCAAAAGAGCGATACAAAGACCGAAAACGCAGAAACAAAAACCACAAATTGAACATAGAATAATATAAAATTAAATTTAATATGGGCTCTTTTCCTTTGATTTTTACTTTTATTCTTACTTTTGTTTCCTTATTTACTTGTTTTTTGGTCTTTTTCTTTTACTTTCTTTTATTTACCTTTCTTCTCCTTTTTTGCATCTTTAACTTTAGTTCCATCTTTATTGTTTGAAAAGAGAGTTACAAGGAATACAGGCGTTATGAATGTGGTAATTGCAGTCATGATTATTGCCACTCCATATAAGTCAGAGCCTATCGCACCGAGAACTAAAGCATAACTTGCGACAATTAGCGCAACTTCTCCTCTTGGCACCATCCCCATACCTATACGCAGAGCACCTAATTTATTAAAATCGCCAAGCAAAGATACTGCCCCGCACCCGACCAACTTTCCTATTATAGCAAGTAGAGAAATTACCAAGCCAAAGCCTATTACAGGAAGCATAGCCCTAAAATCGACAAGCATCCCCATAACGACGAAAAATATGGGCACAATGGTATGATACAAAGAATATATCTGCTCACGTAGTTTTTCTGCAATATCTTCTAGTTTTGCAAACGCCAAGCCGAGTGCATAAGCGCCTATAATCATAGCCAAGCCGACAGTTTCTGCAAGGAAAGCAGCAAATAGACAGAGCACAAAAGCAAACGCAAATGAAGCCCCTGCAGTAGTAAACTTTCCGAGCATTTTTCTTAGAATATGCGAAAACTTCACGCCTATAAGTAGCATGCCGCCCCAGAATACAATTGCCTTTATAGAAACAAGTGCAATCTGCTCTGCCGAAACGGTACCTGTGGTTACAATTCCAACTACGATTACCAGCACGATTATTCCTATTACATCGTCTATAACCGCGGCGCATAAAATCATAATCCCTTCGGGAGTGTTGAGTTTTTTAACGTCAGAAAGGACCCTAGCGGTAATACCAACCGAAGTTGCAGTAAGAATTGCACCCATGAACAAGCCTGAAATCGTATTTCCGATATAAATCACAGTTGCAATATACCCCAATGCAAAAGGGACTAACACGCCTCCAAGCGCAATGAACATTCCCGATTTTCCTGCAGAAAAGAATTTTTCAGGATTTGTCTCTAGCCCTGCAACGAAGAGGAGTATAACAGCACCTAATTGCGCAAATGTGTATAATATGATACTTGTTTCTGAAGTAGTGCCTATGGGATTGAATATTGGTCCATCGAATATAGGTCCGAATGTAAAACCACCAATAGAAAAAGACAAGGAACCTAATGCATAAGGACCTATTAGCATACCTGCTATAAGTTCACCTAAAACACCGGGAATTTTAAGACGTTTTTCGAAAAACTCGCCGAAAATTTTTGCAGATAGAATCACAACTCCAAGAATAAAAACTATACGAGTAACTAAATGTGTGATGTTTTCATTTTCTTCGGTTTTCTCATCGGTAGTGTCTGCATAAACATTCAGAGATGCATAGAATATAAGGATGGTAATTAAAAGAATAGCAAAAATAATCTTAATACCCTTTACTGCAAGAAGTAAGATTTCGGAATAGGTTTTTTTCATATTAATATCTCGATAGTGCTGTCCTGAAATTAGTTCCTCTCGAAAAATCGAGGTCATCTTGAAACCACCTCTTGTGCATCCTTTTTGGAGATAGTAAGAAATTGAGGAGCGTATTTTTCGATGAGTTGAATGTGTTGGTTGATGAACTTAGTTTTCTTAGATGGATGCATTTTTCTCACGAAACCTTGGAATGGTGTTTCACGAACGTCGATATTAAGAAGTGAGGTAAATTGTGTTCCATGGTCTGTCATTACCTGTTTTGGTTTTCCATACTTCTCTAACGACTCTTTTA
>Ga0078972_1016939_pt1 | contig 10616 bp, 8 predicted proteins | sample YelNatPaOPGAMG01_FD_67568 | JGI IMG/M metagenome (GOLD analysis project Ga0078972, IMG submission 67568) | Hot spring thermophilic microbial communities from Obsidian Pool, Yellowstone National Park, USA - OP-RAMG-01 (SPADES assembly) (version 2) | ecosystem: Environmental > Aquatic > Thermal...
CACGGTTATTCCATATACACGGCTCTGTCGCCCCACCAGGTATTTGCCTCCTGAATACTTCTGTCCCATTATTACCATCTTTTACATATAAATAAAATGGAGCATTTGGATATCCATAATTCATTGTTGTTGTAAAATATACTTTATTTTTCCAGTATATTGGCCCATCAAATGGAAATACCACATTTTCTCCCCCATCTGTTGTCTCAGTTATACTCACTGGATAACCTGGTATTTGTTGTAAAGTATCTAAATACCAGCCATATAACTTATGCACTGTTAATGCATATAATTTCCCTTCCCCTATTGCTATACCTGCCATTGCCATTATCCCGCCATCCAATGGTCCTATTGGATATCCTGTCTTTGTTACTCCTGTCTCTATGTCCCATGCCCATACCCAGCCCGAGTCATTACGATGTCCTTTACGACAATCCCCCTGCCCAAAATATACATAGCCATTATATATTAAAGCATGATTGCCATTCGGTACTACATTTACCCCTGCTCCTGCCCATTCGTATTTCTCCCACCTTACCACATACGGCGGTGTAATGTTCGTTGTTGTATCACTCCTTATTCCACTATCCCATTGCCCGCTCGTACTACTTGTCCCATAATAATCTATCCATATATTCCCACCATACAATAATCCTGATAACAAAATAATTAACCATAAATTAAAACCTAACTTTTTAATATTTATCATATATAAGTTATTTTCAGTTTTTTAACCATTCAAAATTATCTAATCACCGCTATCTTCTTTGTTATAACTTTGTCTTTTGTTTTTACTTTTAATAAATATATACCGTTTGCAACAGATTCTTTTAGAATATTAAATAATTTTTTCATTGAATTTTTCCTCCCATATACAATAGTTTTTTTATAAAAAATGTTAAATTTAAAAAAAGATTATATACCATTTTCATTTTTCAAATCCCTTATTATTTCCTATCATTCATCTTTCCCTTTTTTTATTTTATTAAATTTAATTATACTCTATTTTTTTATTTTTGTCAAATTTTTTTAACTCGTATCCAAATAGCATATTGTAGTTTTTTGATTTATTAATCCCGATTTATTGAGCATAATAAATTATACTTCATATTATATGCTTCACAGCGTTGGTTCCAAGTTACGGCATTTTCTGATTTTAATGAAAAAATTGACCTGCTGCCATGTTTTTACCCACGGTTGCTTTTTAGTAAATAGAAATCACAAACATATTGAATACGCTACATAACACGGGAGCCCCTGTTTTTAATTATTAATTAGAACCTGAAAATCGCAATATCGATTTTTCAGGGGAAAATTAAAATATAAAAATATATTTAAAAACAAACAAAAATTATAAAAATTTTTTTAATTATTCACCTACTATTGGATGATTTAAAAATTAAATTTTTTCTTTATTTGATTATATTTCTAACCCCAAAATCGCCTCTATCGCGATTTTGGGATTAGAAAAGAAGTATTTTAGTTTTTAAAAATTAAATTATACTCTCGTTTTCTGGTTTATATCTTTTCAAATTTTTTTTAACCAATTCATCAGAAAAATTCGCATAGCAATATCTACATAAATGCATACAGGTATTATAACAACCAATATCTTTGCTTTTTATACAACCGCACTCTTTTCTCTGTCCCCTGTCTTTCAATTTTTTAAAATTTAATTTAAAAGTTTCATCATCTATAACTCCTAAAAATTTCATCAATTCCATATCATCATTAAATAATTTTAAAATCAATTCCGGGTCAATACATCTATTATGTTTTATATCATACTCACTTAAATCAATTTTCTCTGCACAGGTAGCAATTTCAATTCCCCATTTTTTTGCCCGCCCATATAAATTTTTTGCAATTATTTTTATTTCATCCTCTTTTAACTCTCTATAATTATCACCTAATTTTGCAAGATTATTGCGAACTTTTTTATATGTATTTATATCCGCAAAACTTATAACTAATTTTTCAGTATATTTTGAAATTTCATTTCCAACCCTTTCTATTTTCTTTATTAATTCATTCACAGTTATCTTATCACTTAAAATTAAAGGGTCAAAACGCCATATAACTTTTTCCTTTCCTATTTTTTTTGATAATTCAATAAAATTTTTTATTCTTTTTTCTAACGGCGGCACATTTGGTTCTAAATTTTCTTCCTCATAATCATTAACCGTGTATGTAAAATAATAATTAAAACCCATTTCATCTATTAAATTGAGATGTTTCATCATTGGCTCTGCATATTTTGTCCAGAAAACTATCAGTCGCGTATTCTTAAAATAAATAACATATTTTTTCTGATTAAAAGGATTTTTCCATATTAAATATCCCTTTTTTAATTTATCAATAAACCATTCAGAAAAAAATGCAGGAATATCAGTTACCCGCGAAGCAGATATGATAACAGGAAAAATTAAATTATTTTTTTCATATTTTTTGCAATTCATAAAATTACAAATTTATAAAAGAAATAGTAAAACTTGATAAAATAAATAAAATTAAAAAAATAATATCTATGATTTTTATTTTATATTTCCCATCTAAATTTATTTTATTTTTTGGTGAAAAACCGCGGGTTTCAAGTGCCAGTACTAAATTTTGCGCCTTTTTTATTCCATTTAAAATTAATGGTATAACAAGTGGTGTATATGATTTTATTCTTTTTAAAATATTTCCTTTTGTTATATCATTTCCCCTTGCCCTCTGTGCCTCAACTATTAAAAATGCCGACTTCATAAATGAGTCAACGAGTTTAAATGAAAGCAAAACAGTAAAAGCCACTGAATATGGGAGCCCAAAAAGCATAAGTCCATAAGAGAAATCCTCAAAAGAAGTAATGCTTAAAAATAAAAGACCGGCTAAAAGCATATTTAATAATCTTAAAGTTAAAAAACCCGCATAATTCATTTTTTTGTAAATATCACCAACTTCTTTTCCATTATAAAAAATAACCCATAAAATAAAAGTAATAACTCCAACAAGTAAAAACAAAAATAAAATTTTTTTCAGGGAATAAAGTGAATCAGAAAATATAAATAAAATTAAAATTACCAAAAAGAGTATTAACATTCCTGTTATATTCTTTATTATAATTGCATCCAAAAAAAATAGCAAAAGACAAATTATTTTTATTCTCGGGTCTAATCCGTGAAAAAAGGTATTTTTATTTTTATAAAAAAAGGTGCTCATTTTTTACTCCAGCATAACAAAAATTCTTTTTCATTAAGCAATAATCTACCATTTGCAGCAACTGTTATATCCATTAATTTTGTTGTTCTTATTTTTGCCTTTTTTAAAATTTCCTCATTACTAAAGGCATCCCTTTTATTCCCATAAAATAAAATTTCCCCTTCGCTCATTAAAAGCATTTTATCTCCATAATCTGCTGCAACTTCCATATCATGAGTTATCATAAGAATTGTGCTTCCTGCTTTGTTTAAATTTTCAATTATATTCATTAAATTTTTTAACGACGGATAATCAAGCCCCGTTGTTGGTTCATCAAGAATTACAACATCTGGTTCTGCAACAAGGATTGAAGCGCAGGCAACCTTTTGCCTGTCCCCTTTTGGCAATAAAAACGGGTCCTCATCTTTTTTTTCAAAAAGTCCCATAACTTTTAATATGTTTTCTGTTTTTTGTTTAATAACATCCTGTGAACATTTTGCCATTTTTAAAATAAACGATACCTCTTCAAAAACCGTTTCTGCAAAAATCTGATTATCAGGGTTCTGATACACATAACCAATATTTAAACCCTTTTTTAATTCTACTGTTTTCTCTTTAATAGGTATAATCCCTGCAATAATTTTCATAAGAGTTGTTTTACCAGAACCATTGGCACCTGCGATAACCACAAAATCTTTTTCATTAATTTCAAAATTTATATTTTTTAATGCATAATTTTTACTTTCAGGATATTTATAATTTAAATTTTTTACCTTAATTATAGGGTTATTTTTTTCTGTAAAACTATTTTTTAATTCTAAATACTTTTTTTCATTAAAAATAAAATTATTCATTATAAATAAATCTGCCTTTTCTGTTTCTATGCCAGGAAAAATTTTACTAACCAAAGGCAACTCAAGTCCTGCCCTTTCAACAATTTCATTTTTATAAATTATTTCTTTATTACCATCATAATCAATTTTCCCTTCATTAAGTATTATTATTCTATCAAAATATTCATAATAGTTAAGTAACTGGTCAAATACTATCAGGGTTTTATTATAAAGCTCATTTTTAAGAAAATCTAATGTGGACTCCCTTGATACAGGGTCTAAATCAGTAAATGGTTCATCAAGTATTATTATTTCTGGATTTGCTGAAAGCAATGCAAGTAAAGCAACCTTTTGTTTTTCCCCACCGGATAATTCTGTTATGTCTCTTTCAAAAAGATCTTTTATTTTAAATTTTTCTGCCAGATTTTCTGCATAAGGTAAAATATCTTTATACGCAATACCTTTATTTAAAGGAAAAAAAATGAGTTCTTCTTTTACCGATGTTGTGACTAACTGCGCCTCAAAATCTTGAAATAAAATTCCTGTTTTTGATAAATCACAATTTATTAATTCGCCTTCAAGTATTCCTTTTTCTAAAATCGGTATTACACCACTTATAATTTTTGAAAGAGTTGTTTTTCCAGCACCATTTTTACCCGCGATAAGTATTTTTTCTTTTGAATTTATTTTAAAGCTTATATCTTTTAACACATAAGGTAAACTGGTTTTGTATTTAAATGAAATATTTTTTAATTCTATCATTTCCTGTAAATCAATCCCATTTTTTCTATGCGGCTATAAAGAAGTTTTAAAAGAATAGTCCCAAGAACTGATGCCATAATAGAATTATTTATAAAAATAATTAAAAATATAACCATCCCTGGTGCTATTTTTATTAATTCAACCCCTAACCCAATTATGAGTGCACATATAAAACTTGAAATAAGTGAAATAAAAACAAAAATACCGAGTTCTTTTATTCCAATTGTAATTTCTCCTTTTATAAAAATATTCCAAAGTTTATAGGCAACATAGGAAAAAAAGAAATTTCCTATAAAACCAAAAATACTTCCCATAGAAAGCATTCCAAAAAAATCAGCAATTAAATTTCCAATGGCAGAACCCCATGCAGCAGCAGGACCAAATAAAATGCCAAATAAAACCGGAATTGCACTTGCAGGTCTTAATTCAGTAAGCCCTGGTATTATTTGAATTGGTTTGAATGGTATTAGCATACCGGCATAAATAGCAGCAGTTACTGCAACCATAACAATCTGTTTTGTTTCTTTCCATACTGTGAATATATCTTTCATAACACCTCACCTCAAAAATTATATTTTTAATACAGAAATGGTGAATTTACTTTCTTTTATTTTTTTTATCTATTTCAAATAAAGTAAATTCTTTATAATTATAATTTTCTGGTCTGTATCTTCCTGTAAATTTCCCTTTTGCTTTTCTTTCTTTAAATGATTCTAACACTTTGTGCTTAGAAATTTCTTCGTTAACATTATTTTTTTCTTTTTAAACATTCGCTTAATTTTTTATGTATCCTTTTTGAATATATTTTTATTATATTTGCTAATTCCTGATTCATTTTATTATTTTATTAACCTTCCTAAATTTAAAGTATAAAAACTTATAAAAATAATTTTAACAAATATTATTAATTAAGCAATAAAATTTTACTTTTGATAGTAACATTACAGTCACAGTAGTTTTTTTGCTTTACTTTTTTTACATAAATAAAATCTCCCTTCTTTAAAAAAGAGGGAAAATTAAAAAATGGAAAATAATGGAATTTGTTTTTTTCTCTCACCCCTGCGTGGGAGAGAGTTAGAGAGAGGGGGTTGTTTTAATTATCAATTATCAATTTACAATTTCCAATTATTAATTGCTATTTATTATTTTTTCATTTTAATTGAAAATTTTTAATTGATAATTTTAAATTCTTAAATCACCCTCTCCCCTTCCCCCTCTCCCATCAAAGGGCGAGGGGAAATTAAAAAAATTTTCATTTTTATCTCTCCCTTTTCTAAATCTGACCATTACCCATATTTTTAGTTTTAGCCCGTGGCTGGCAGCCAGGCAATTTTTTGAATAAAATCAGATCGTTTAAGGGCTATATTCTTGAGACCTGCTATTAAAGTTCAAGCGGGGAGTTCAAGTGCATTGGTTCACGCGTCATCTGAGTGCTTCACTTTGTTTTTGTGCCACTAAAAATCCAACCCATATTATTAGCAAGTTAGGGCATTTTCTGATTTTCCATAAAAAAATTGAATGTGCTGCCTGCCACGGGCTAAATTGTGGGTAATGGTTATTTTCTTAAGTCAGATTAAAAAGGCACTTTTAATCCTTTATGTATTTTTTTATTCTGATTCTACCTATCGTGACTGATGGGTTACAGCCATTTGGAGTCATTCAGTGATAACAGATTTTTATAAATTATAATATGATATGAAAGGAAAAGTATTCTGCAAAAGGATGCCTATAAAATGTAGATTGGGCAAAAAATGTCTTTTTATCAAATTAATATTAGTATTTTAAAAATAATAAATACTATTTTATCAGGATCATTAAATAAAATGATAATAATTTCCCTTTAAAAAACTTATTTCCTCTGATATTGCTTTTTTATCATTGGCAATTCTATTTAGATTCTCAGCATATTTAAAACTTGAATCGCTCCTTTGATTGGCTAAAAGCAAATACTTTGCCCCAAAAAAATTTCTATTTTCTATTACATAATCTTGTGCTTCTTTTGTACTTTCACTTAATGCCCATGTTGAAATAAAAAAATCAGAATTAAAATTTAAACTTTCAACAAAGCATAATGGCAAAATATTTATTTTATTTTCTACAATTTTTTTATCGGGCGATTTTAATAATATAACATTTTCTTCACCAAATATAACAGATAAATATAAATATTGTATTAAGGAGAAAATGGGGATATCTATTATTATATATGTTATAACTTTATTTATTTTTCTTGTAAAAATTTTAGCTAAATTCCCATATCCGCCTCCCCATTCAATTATTGATTTTATTTTTTCCATTTTATTATTTGTTTTATAAAAATATCTTTCTATACTATACAAATGTTGAATACTACTATGTGAAGTTAAATATTTTTCACAAAGTATCAAAGGTTCACCAAAAGGCGATTCTACAAGCAATCTATATAATTCTTTTTCATTTAATCTTTCTTCTAAAAATTTTAATTGTGAACGCATCCAATTTCCACCAGCAGTTGCAAACATAGTAAATAAAATAATTGGATTAGCAAGGAAATTAAATTTAGGATATGGCAACATTATTTTTTCTATTTTTTCTTTAAAATTTAACCATGAACTATTTAAAAATTTATTGCTATCGTATTTTCTTATTTCTAAATAATTATCCAAAAATTCATTTTTTAACTTTTCGTATCTGTCTTTTTGAATTTTATATTCAGGAAGTAATTTTAACTTTTTCTGGCTTTTATAAAATAAAAAATATTTAAAATCTCTGCGCACTTTATTTAGATAATATTTTAACATATTTTATTTTATAAAAAGCTCTTTAATCAATACATTCAAAATTTTCAATCCCGTAGGTATTGATTTTGCTTTACTTTTGCCCCCGATTCTTTCCCCTTCTATAGTTGGTATTTCTTTTATTTTATAACCTTTTTTTAATGCCCTTATTGTCATTTGAAATTCTATGGCAAATCCTTCTGCTGTTAAATTTAAATCATTTAATTTATCACGCCTTATTCCTCTAAAACCATTTATTGTATCAGTTATGTATTTACCTGTTCTATTAAAAAAAATATTTACAAGCAAGGTAAAAATTTGATTTCCCCATTTTCTTAGAGGAAATAAACTTTCATCTTCTTCATTTTTTGCTCCTTTCATAAACCTTGATGCTATAACAATATCGTTACCTTCTTCTAAACCCTGAAATAATTTTTCAATATCTTCTGGGTTTTCATTTCCATCTGGTCCAAAAAACACAAGCAAATCACTTTTGGCAACTTGCCCCGCCATCACAAATGCAACGCCCCTTCCCTTTTTTGGTTGAATTTTTACTTCCACACCTTTCCCTTTAAAAAACTCTATTGTTCCATCCGTAGAACCCGGGTCTATCACAAAACACTCATCGTATTTTTTAATTGGAATTTTCTCAAATAATTTTTTTACTGCTTCTATCTCATTATAAGTTAAAATTACAAGACATTTTGTCATTAATCTACCTCTTTTTAATAATCTATAGGTCTAAATGCCTGGGTATGAACATATACAATATTGTCTATACCGCCAGATAAACAATTGGGAATGCCAATGCCATATCTCCCACTCGCATCCCCAGTGAATTTTCCAAGCAACCTTCCTTCCTTGCTATAAACCCTTATACTATTTTCAAAAAGGTCATTTATGTATATATTCCCATTATGTGTTATTGCCATTGACTCCCATCCTCTTAATTCTTTCATCCCCGTATTTATTTCTTTTATGAATTTTCCTTCTTTTGTCCATACTTTTATTTTTATGGGTGTCGTTATATCATATACATATAAATTGTCATCTTTATCTAAAAATATTCTACCTGGTTTTATGAATTTATCCCTTCCTTTTCCATATCCACCAAACTCAAGCAATTTTGTTCCATCAAGCGAATATTTTAAAATTTTTGCTTCTGCAGTATTACTAAAATAAATATTATCCTCGCTATCTATATTAAAATTAGGTGCTAAATTTAATCCAGGTATTAATAATACTTTTTCTAATTTTTTACCATTATAATAATATAAATTATCTGAATTTTCAGCTTTTACTAAAACCAATCCTTTTGATGTTTCTGCAACCCAAACAGGCACAAATTCCAATGATATAATATCTACAAGCGTTCCATCCAATTTTTTATGAACTTGTATTTCTCGAGCAATATTATCAATAATGAATTGATGGTCATTATAAACCGGCATCCCTACCTGCCCTTTATACTTTGGGTCCCAAAAAGATATTAACTCAGGCCTTTTATTAAAATTTATTTGCCTCTGCACTGCCTTAATCATTGTAAAAGTCATTACAATTAAAGCAAATAATATTATACCAGTAGTTAACAAAACTTTTTTATTTATTACAATTTTTTTGTTTTCTTTTGTGCTCTCTTGCTTGCGAACAAATAAATTATTAAAAAATTTTATTATCTGGTCTATAATATCCTCTTCTATATCTTCTTTTTTTTCAATTACTGTTTTACTAATTTTAGGTCCCTTTAATTTCTTTCTTAATTTTTTTTCACCTTTTTTTTCCATTGCAAACCTCCCAATGTATTTTTAAATAATTTTGATATACATTATAACATATTTTAAAATGGTTTTACACAATTAGATAAAACCGGATAAAACAAATTTTGGTTCTTTTTTTTCATCATTAATCTTGTTGGTGTCTCAATCTGTGCTGATTTTGATTTTATTTCTATTTTATGCCTGCCTTTATTTAAATGTATATCATAAACTTCTGGTTTACCATATTCAACCTTAGTTGATGCCAACTTTCGATCAATAAATACTTGTGCTTCCCTATCTGTATCTAAAATTATATTATAATAATCATCTTCTTTAATTTCCATATATCCCTTTAATACAACATTGCATATATTTCCCTTACATTTATTTATTATACCATATCGTGGATAATAAAAATAACTATTATATTGCATTATTGGTTCTAATGCTTTATATATTATTTCATCCCCATTTTTATATTCTGCTAAAAGTCCATAAATTTTATTTGAATTAATGAAATAATTCATTGGAACCGGTTTTATTTCTTCATTTGCTTTTTTCCAGTATATAATTAAATTACCTTTTTCTGCCTCAGATATAATTATTTTTAATCTATGCAAGCCCTTATATAATTTTTTATTTTTATCTTGCAATTTATCATCAATAAAAACCTTTGCATTATTATAATTTAATATACCTATTTCATAGTTATCATAATCCGGTATTTCTAATAAAGATGTTATTTGTAAATTATTAACTTTTTCATTTATTAAAATATTATTTTCATATAAAACTTCATTAATTTTTTTATTATTTGAATCAATATAATTTATATTTATAGAATATAAATTTTTAATATCTTCATAAGGGATTTTACAGGTAATAAAATTTATATAAGGAACCACGGCTCTTAACTTATTTTGATAAAATCTTTCTCTTATATAATTTATAACTGAATCTGGATTTTTCCAGCCAAAATCATATCTGTTTATTCTTTCGCCATAAACATAATAATCATAATTCCAGTTTTTATAAATTTCTGCATCTGGAAAATATTCTTTATAATAATTAAATGCTTTATCATACACCCCTTCTCCTAAAATAATCACATTCTTATTTTCGTTATTATAAATTTTATTAAATTCTGATATACTAATATTTACAGGCATATTTTTAATTTTTAATAAATTAAATATAACATCAATTTGATTTACTTCAGGTTGGGTATAATAATAAAATGAAAATAAAACATTAGAATTTTTATTTTTCTCTAAATATTTTCTAATTTCATTATATTCATACCTATAAACATATTTTGTTGATACATC
>Ga0078972_1016940_pt1 | contig 10615 bp, 6 predicted proteins | sample YelNatPaOPGAMG01_FD_67568 | JGI IMG/M metagenome (GOLD analysis project Ga0078972, IMG submission 67568) | Hot spring thermophilic microbial communities from Obsidian Pool, Yellowstone National Park, USA - OP-RAMG-01 (SPADES assembly) (version 2) | ecosystem: Environmental > Aquatic > Thermal...
TGTTGGCGCCCTGAGACGAGGCACGCCGACGTCCGCTGGGCTCGCTGTTGCCGCCTGCCGCCAGCCCTGCCCGGCCCGGTGCCTGAGCCCGGGCCGCCCCGAGGGCACCAGATCCACCCCATCCGGCTGAAGCTGGCAGGGGTGGGCCAGGCTTCAGGCTGCGGCGCTGACACCTGCAGTTTGCAGCCCACCGCTGCGGTTCTTTACATCGCAGGTCCTGCTGGTACGATGCAGGCATGCCGCGCGGCATGCCTGGAACAAGCGCGGTGTGCAGGCAGCCGGGAAGAACACCCGAGGCGATACGATCCCTACATAGGAGGCAGCATGGTCCAGGCGGAGGCTACCGGGCGTAAGCGCCCCATCGAGCCCTACGAGCACACCGGCCAGAAACGTCTGAACAACCCACCGGCCGGCCTGGTGAACCCCCAGACCGATCCCGATGCCGGGAAAAAGACCTACGCCTACGACCCGCACCTGGATCCGCAGCTCGTTTGGGCCGGGAAAGCGGAGCATACTTCCTTCGAGGTGCCCACCGTGTCGCTGCACGTGCACGAGCGCATCGACCCGCGCACCATCATCGAGGCTGTGCGCCGGCGCAACGGCGAGCCACCCCTCCAGCTCTCGCTCTTCGACCAGCCCGACGAGAACCCACCCCTCCGCGACGCCATCGAGTTCTACAAGCACTCCCAGAACTGGACGAACCGCCTCATCGCCGGCGACTCGCTCCTGGTCATGAACTCGCTGCTCGAAAAGGAGGGCATGGCCGGCAAGGTGCAGATGATCTACATCGACCCGCCCTACGGAGTCGAGTACGGCTCCAACTTCCAGCCCTTCGTCAACAAGCGCGACGTGCGGGATGGCATCGATGAGGACCTGACCGCCGAGCCGGAGACGATCAAGGCCTTCCGCGATACCTGGGAGCTCGGCATTCATTCTTACCTCAGCTACCTTCGCGATCGCCTGTTGCTGGCCAGGGAGCTGCTCAGCGACAGGGGCTCGATTTTCGTTCAAATCAACGATGAGAACCTGCATCTGGTGCGCTGTCTGCTGGATGAGGTCTTGGGCGTGCACAACTGGGTTGGCGTCATCTCCTATAAGGTGACCGGTGGGACGACCAAGGCTCGCGGGCTCCCACAGACGACGGATTTCCTGCTGTGGTACGCTAAAGACAGGCCTAATATGACCTTTCGGCGACTCTTTCTTGCCAAGGAACTGGACACCTCGATCTTCTCGTACATTGAGGAGCCAGATGGAGGCCGACGCGCGCTGACGGACGAAGAAAAAGGCCAGGTTCGCCTCGGCGGCGAGCCCGGCTGGCGGTTCTTCTGCACTCTCCCGATGCATTCCAAGGGAGCCGGCAACAGCAACGAAAGGGAGTTCCACGGCAGAATGTGGCGCATCCCCGCTGGCATGCACTGGCGCCATTCGGACGAGGGATTCTGCAGGCTTGTCGCAAGCAACCGCGTCGTTGAAGGCAACAGCGCCCTGCGGTCGGTGGCTTTCTTCGATGACTTTCCGTACACCGAGCTGACGGCAAGCTGGAGTGACACTGCTCCGGAGATGAGCAAGCAGTACGCGGTCCAGACCGCAGAGCTACCGATTCAGCGCTGTATCCTAATGACCACCGACCCTGGCGACCTGGTGTTCGACCCCACCTGCGGCAGTGGCACGACCGCGTATGTCGCCGAGCAGTGGGGCCGGCGCTGGATCACCTGCGACACCTCGCGCGTGGCCATCACCCTGGCCAAGCAGCGCCTGATGACCGCCGTGTACGACTACTACGAGCTGGCGCGGCCCGAAGAGGGGGTCGACAGCGGCTTTGTCTACAAGACGGTGCCCCACGTCACCCTCAGGTCCATCGCCAACAACCCGGATATCCGCGAGGGCATGACCCGCGCCGAGATCGACGCCGCCATCGCGCGCCACGCAGCTCAGGAGACGCTCTACGACCAGCCCCTCGTCGACCGCAGCAAGGTGCGTGTGACCGGCCCCTTCACCGTGGAGGCCGTGCCCGCGCCGGCGGTGCGCTCGCCCGATGAGGTCCTCGCGGCCGCGCAGCCGGCGGCGGACCTCTCCGTAGCCCGCTCCGGCGAAACGCTGCGCCAGGCCGAGTGGCGCGACGAGCTGCTCAAGACCGGCATCCGCGGCAAGAACGGACAGTACATCCGCTTCGCCCGTCTGGAGCCCATGCCCGGCTGCCGCTACCTCCACGCCGAAGGCGAGACGCGCCCCAGCGACGAGGGCAGCGACCGGGTCAGCGGCGGCGGCACCGCCTACGCCCCGCAGCGCATCGTCGTCTCCTTCGGCCCCGAGCACGCCCCGCTCGAACAGCGCCAGGTGGGCCTGGCCATCGAGGAGGCGCTGACCCTTGTGCCGCGGCCCAGGCTGATCGCCTTCGCCGCCTTCCAGTTCGACCCCGAGGCGGCCAAGGATATCGACGAGACGAACTGGCCGGGCGTCACCCTGCTCAAGGTGCAGATGAGCGCCGACCTCTTGACCGAAGACCTCAAGAAGAAGCGGGCGGGCAACGATAGCTTCTGGCTCATCGGCCAGCCCGACGTGCGCGTAGAGCGCATCACCGACGGGGAGCACCAGGGCAAGTACCGCGTCTCGGTGCACGGCTTTGACTACTATAACACCCGCACCGGCAACATCGAGTCGGGCGGCGCCAACCGCATCGCCGTCTGGCTGCTCGACCCCGACTATGACGGGCGCAGCCTCTTCCCGCGCCAGGTCTTCTTCCCCATGGCCGACGAGAGCGGCGGTTGGGCCAGGTTGGCGCGCGCCCTGCGCGCCGAGATCGATGAGGACCTGATCGAGGCGTACCGGGGCACCGTCTCGCTCCCCTTCCCCGCTGGCAACTACCGGCGCATTGCCGTCAAGGTCGTCGACGACCGCGGCATCGAGAGCCTGCGCGTGATGGAGCTGGAGTGATGGGCCAGAAGACGATCGACCACCTCATCATCAACTCGCCCTATGAGGAGCCGGCCTGCCACTGGCACTACGACCACCAGACCAAGACCTTCTCCAAGGCGCCCGGGCGGCGGCCCGCCGGGTACGTCGTGGCCTCGGAGCATTCCAAGTCGTACGATGACCCCGGGGTCTTCTACGAGATTCCGCTGGTGAACCAGATCCGCCCGCGCGTCAAGGCCTGGCGCGAGGGTGGCTACGCCGGGGCAACCAGCATCACCCGGCGCCTGCTCGACTATTGGCACGACCCCGGGGAGTACGAGGCCCGCCGGTTCTTCTTCTGCCAGCTCGAGGCCGTCGAGACGCTGATGTGGCTCACCGAGGGGCCTCCGGCGGAACGTGTCGGCATCCAGATTCCCTCCGACGGTGGCCCCTTTCCGAGGGTCTGCGCCAAGATGGCGACCGGCGCCGGCAAGACGATCGTGATGGCCATGGTCATCGCCTGGCAGATCCTGAACAAGGTGGCATCGCCCCAGGACACGCGCTTTTCCAAGAATGTCTTAGTGGTGGCGCCGGGCCTCACCGTCAAGAAGCGCCTGGCGGTGCTGGGCCTTACCGCGCCGGGCAACTATTACGAGGCCTTCCGCATCGTGCCGCCCGACCTCCTCGATAAGCTGCGGCAAGGCCGGGTGCTCATCCACAACTGGCACGCCCTGAACTGGGAGACCGAAGATCGCATCGCCCGGAAAAAGAGCGTCGACAAGCGCGGCGCCAAGAGCGACGAGGCCTACACCCGCGACGTGTTGCGCGACATGGCGAGCGCGCGCAACCTGCTGGTCATCAACGACGAAGCCCACCACGCCTGGCGCGTGCCAGCCGAGTCGAAGGTCAAGGGCCTGTCCAAGGCCGAGATCGAACAGGCCACCAAGTGGGTGGGTGGGCTCGACCGCATCCACCGCACCCGTGGCATCCTGGCCTGCTACGATTTTACCGCCACGCCTTTCGCACCGTCGGGCAAGAAGAGCAGCGAGGAGGCGCTGTTCGGCTGGATCGTCAGCGACTTTGGCCTCAACGACGCCATCGAGTCGGGCCTCGTCAAGACCCCGCGGGTCGTCGTCCGCGACGATGCGGTGCCCGATGCAAAAACCTACAAATCGCGCCTCTACCACATCTACAACGACCCCGAGGTGAAGGACGACCTGAACCGCGCCGCCAGGCCCGAGGAGCCCCTGCCCGATCTGGTCATCAACGCCTTTTACCTGCTGGGCTACGATTGGCGCGAGACGGCCAAACGGTGGTCCGGCGCAGGCCTGGCCACGCCCCCCGTCATGATCACGGTGTGCAACCGGACCGAGACGGCCGCCCGGGTCAGGCACGCCTTCGAGCACCACCAGATCCACATCGACGAGCTGTGCGACCCGGCGCGCCTGCTCCACATCGACACCAAAGTGCTGGAGGCAGCCGAGGCCAGAGAGGAGCCCACGGCCGGCAATGCCGGGGCGCAGGAGGGCGAGGAGGGCGACGAGGAAGCAGCCCGCCCGCCAGCCAAGCCCACAAAGGCCGACCAGGCCGAGTCGCTGCGCCAGATGGTCGATACCGTCGGGCGCCCGGGGGAGCCAGGCGCGCTGATCCAAAACGTGATCTCTGTGGGCATGCTGTCGGAGGGGTGGGACGCCAAGACCGTCACCCACATCATGGGCCTGCGCGCCTTCTCGAGCCAGCTCCTCTGCGAGCAGGTCGTCGGCCGCGGCCTACGCCGCACCTCCTACGAGGTCAACCCCGAGACGGGCCTCTTCGAGCCCGAGTACGTGAACATCTTTGGCGTGCCCTTCACCTTCCTGCCCCACGAGAGCCAGGAGGGCGTCATCCCGGAGCCACCGCAGGCCAAGACGCCCATCGAGCCGGTGCCCGAAAAAGCGCGCTACGAAATCCGCTGGCCGAACGTCGTGCGCATCGAGCACACATACCGGCCCACGCTGTCGCTCGATTGGGACCGCGTTGCCCCGCTGCAGCTCGATGCCGCACGCACGGCCCAACTGGCCGAGCTGGCCCCCATCGTCGAAGGCCAGCCCGACCTCACGCGTATCGCCCAGATCGACCTGGAGCGCCTGGCCAACGAGTTCCGCATGCAACGCATCGTCTTCGAGGCGGCCCGCGACGTCTTCGACCAGATGGAGCACGAGTGGAAAGGCAGCCGCGAATTGCTCCTTGCGCAGCTTGTGCACCTGGTCGAGCGGTTCGTCGCCTCCAGCCACGTCCACATCACGCCGCCGCTCTTCTACCAGGATGAGCTCCGGCGCCGCCTCATCATCACCCTCAACATGAGCAGACTGGCGCAGCACATTTCCGACGCCATCCGCTTCGAGAACACCGAGCAGCTCGAGCCCGTCTTCGATCGCGACCACCCGATCCGCTCGACCGCCGACATGGCCACCTGGTACACCGGCAAGCCCCACGCGCCGACGTCACGCTGCCACATCAACTTTTGCGTATACGATAGCGCCTGGGAGGCATCGGAGGCATTCGAGCTGGATCACAACCCGCTCGTCGACGCGTGGGTCAAGAACGACCACCTGGGCTTCGAGGTCTTGTACGTGTACCGCGGCGTCGTCCACAAATACCGCCCCGATTTCCTGATCAGATTGTGCACCGGCGATATGCTGATCCTGGAGACCAAGGGCCAGGACTCGGAGCAGGATCAGGTCAAGCGCCGCTTCCTCGCCGAGTGGGTGGCCGCGGTGAACGCCCACGGCGGCTTCGGCCGATGGCGGTGGGCCGTCTCCCGCAAGCCCGGCGATGTGAAAGACATCCTGCTCCGCCACTCTCAAAGCGACCGCTAGGAGCGCCTTGTGGCACGCCAGCCGCAGCAGCGGGGTCTCTTGTTGGGGCGCCGAGACCGCGCGCCAACCCGACCTCCCCGCCGCCCCGGGTTCGCGCGCATCGCTGGCGCCGGCGGGCTGGGCGGGCCAGGCTCCGGCCGGCTGCTTCTATCGCATTTCGACTCCTTGCTCCGCCGGCGGGGGCAGCAACGCGTCCCTGCTCCAAGACGGCAGGCGCATCGGTGTGGCAGGGACTCTTCGTCGCTCCGCTCCTCAGAGTGACATTGCTCTGGGGCCGTTCGCACGCCCAAGGAGGCACAGCGGTGGACACTGAAGGGTTGCTCGCACAGTTGGCCGGGCGCGGCTACCGCGCGCAGGTCGTGCCTGCCAGCCGCCTGCCCGACCTGCACGAAGCCGTCGCGCACTGGCACCGGCAGGGGCTGCTCGACGACGAGCTGTACCGCGGGTACCTGAGCGGCTTCGACCTCGCGCCGCCGGCCGGCCTGGAGGCGCGTTCGCTCATCATCCTCGCCAGCCCCTCGCCGCCGGTGCGCGTGCTCTTTGGGCATCGCGGCCAGCAGGTGCCGGCCACGATCCCACCCACGTACCTCTGGCAGGCCCCAAGGGCGGCCGAATTGGCGCTGCTCGCCGAGGCCCTCGGCCCGGCGGGCTACCGCGCCGAAAGGGCCAACGTGCCCCTCAAGTTCCTGGCGGTGTGCAGCGGCCTGGCGCGCTACGGGCGCAACAACATCACCTACCTGCCGGGGCGGGGCAGCTTCCACCGCCTGGCGGCCTACTACTCGGACCTGCCCTGCGATGCGCACCCGTGGCACGAGCCGCAGATGCTCGAGGCCTGCGCCCACTGCACGGCCTGCCTGCGGCGCTGCCCCACCGGCGCCATCGTGGCCGACCGCTTCCTGGTGCGCGCCGAGCGCTGCCTTACGTGGTTCAACGAGCGCGACGTGGCCCTGCCCCCCTGGGCCGAGAGCGCCCCGCACAACGCTCTCGTCGGCTGCATGCTCTGCCAGCGCGCCTGCCCCGAGAACCGGCCCTTCGAGGGCTGGTTCGCCCCCGGCCCCCAGTTCACCGAAGAGGAGACGGCGCTCCTCCTGCAGGGGCCGGAGGCCGGCGAGTTGCCGGAGGAGACGCGGGCCAAGCTCGCCGCGCTGGATTGGTCGCTCGACGAGCGCCAGGTGTTGGCGCGCAACCTGGGGCTTCTGCTCGCGCGGGCGGAGAGCAGGCGGGGCGGCCGGTAGAGAGCTACTGCTCCACACACCCCGTATCGGCCATCAACTGCCGCAGGGCGGCGACGGCGTAGATCATCCCCTCCGGGCCGCTGAAGCCGCGGGAGGGGCCGGCGATGGCCAGGTGGGGCTCCAGCGAGAGGAAGCCCTGGTAGCCTGCCTGGCGCAGGGCGATGAGGAGCTCGCGCACCTGCCCGTCGCCCTCCCCCGCGGCGCAGACCCTGCCATCGGCCAGGTGGGCATCTTTGATGTGCACGTGGGCCACGTAGGGGCCGAGTGAGGGCCAGTGGCGCTCGGTGACGCGCGCCGCCCCCACCTGCACGAAATTCGCCGGGTCCCAGGCAAAGCGCAGGCTGGGGCTGTTCACGCCCTTGAGCAGCGCCAGGCAGCGCTCCGGCGTATCGCCCACGATGTGCTTCTCGTTCTCCAGGCACAGGGTAAAGCCGTCGCGAGCGGCCAGCTCGGCCATGCGGGCCAGGCGGGCGATCGCCTCGTCGAGGTGCTGGTCGTAGTGGGCGTTGCTCGAGGTGTCGGGCGGATAGAAGGAGAAGATGCGCACCTTGCGGGTGCCGAGCGCCTCGGCGATCTGGAAGATGCGCTCCAGGTTCGCCAGCTCGGGCTCGATGGAGTCTTTGAGGGGCGACTTGCCGACGGGGCTGCCGATGCAGGCGACACCGATGCCCTTCTCGGCGCAGGCCCGGCGGATGGCTGCCACCTCATCGTCGCTGAGGCGGAGCACGTTCACCTTGTCGACGGCCCGCAACTCCATGTGCCCGACCCGCAGCCTGGCCAGCCATTTCAGCTGGGTGGCGAGGTCGTCGGCGATCTCGTCGCTGAAGGCGCTCAGGGTAAAGGTTGCTGACGACATTTCCCTTCCCTTTCCGTGGGGTCAAGAGGCGTGCGGGTAGTATAGGCTGCAAATGGCGTGGAGGCAACTGCGGGGCTGCCGGCTAGCAGGAATACCGTTCAAATAGCAGGCCCGCGAGGGACGCAAAGGGCCGCAGAGAGGCAGAGGACGGCGGAGGGAACGCGAGGGAGGCATTTCCTGGTCGTTCTGCGCCCCTCCGCCTCTCCGCGCTCTCTGCGTCTCCCGGGGTCGGGCTGTACACGGCCACTCCTGTCTTATTTGAACGGCATGGCTACTAGCGCAGGCCCGCGGCCTCGGCCCGCTCGCGGAATTCGGCGCGCGCCCCATCATCGGGCAAGACGCGCTCCGCGCCCGGCACGCCCTGGCCGGTCACGCGGCGCACCAGCGACACAAGCCCCACCAGCACCTGGGCCGCCGTAAAGCTGCAGTGGCCGGTGCCCGAGCAAGGGATGTTGACGTGCAGCCGGGCATCGCCTGGGCCCAGCTTGGCGTCGTAGAGCAGTTCATGCCAGTAGGGCACCAACGGGTCGCCGGTGGTGTGCATCATCACCAGGGGCGCGCGCAGGCGGCCCGACGTCTGGTAGTACGCTGCAATCTCGGCCAGGGCAGCGGGGTCGGCGCGGTAGCGGGGCAGGCTGCGGTTGAGCGCCGCATCGTCGGCCGAGCCGAAGTAGAGGCGGCTGGCGTTGTCGTAGGGCTGCCCGCCCAGCTTGGCCGCGGCATCCCCCGTCGCAAAGACGGCGTACCACAGGAGCTCGACCACGGCCCCGATCTGCGCCTGCGCGCCGAGCCCCTCCACCGGCACGCGGGCCGTCGCCACGAGCTGCTTCAGCCCTTCGGGGTTGGCGCCGAGGGCAGCCTCAATGCGCGGGCGATACACCGCCTCCCAGTGGTCGAGCACCTCCTGGGGCACCGCCACGGGGCTGCCCGGCAGAACGCCGGGGAAGAAGTGGTCGAAGAGCACGCGCACGTCGCCCAAGTAGTTGGTCTGGGCGGCGAAATCGCCCACCGGCCCGCAGGCGGCCAGCCCACCCGAAAAGACCTCCGGATGCCGCTCCACCGCCAGGGCTGTGATTAGCCCACCCTCCGACACCCCCGCCAGGTAAACGTGCCGGGGCTCACCATACTGGCGGCGGAAGACCTGCACCAGGTCGACCAGGTCGTCGATGGCCTGGCGCACCGCCAACCCGTTGGTGCTGTAGCTGGTGGTCGCGAAGGCAAAACCCAGGCCGGTGGCCATATCGGCCAGCGAGGGCCCGCCCGGCAGCCCCATCTGCTCCTCGGGGATGGCCACCGGCGCGTTGAAGGGCACATAGCCGTGGGCGTAGACGATGAGCGACCCGTTCCACGCCCCCTCACGCGGCATGCAGATGCGGTACACCGCGCCTGAGGCCTGCCGGCCGTCGGGGGCGCAGTTGCCGTGCAGGCAAGCCGCGTGCGAGGCGGGCGCCGCGGCGGTCGAGAAGACGAGGGAAAGGAGCGCGCACACCGCCAGCGCGCGTGCGATGGGGGCAGGGCGTCTGCGAGTCTTCATGGTCTGAGCGCTCCGCTGGAGTGGTTCGGGCTTTCCTCGCTCCTTTCGGCAACAACCGTACCACCCCTTCCCGCTCCGCCGCGAGCAGGGCCGGCCTGCGCAGCCTCAGAACCCAAACACCTGGCGCCCGCAGAGGATGGCGGCGGGGTCCCAGTCGAAGGCGCGCGAGAGTTCGGCGTGGGCGGCAAAGCCGCACTTGCCGCAGTCCACCTCGGCGCGGCCCTTGAGGTAGCAGCCCATGTGGATGGTGCCGTCGGGCTCGACGTTGGCGATGAGCCAATCGTGGCAACGCCAGGTGTTGTCCTTCAGGCGCTCGAGGACGCCGTAGGAGTCGAGCAGGGGGTAGCCCTGGCGCTTGAGGGCGATGAGCTCGTCGAGCACGGCCCGGCGCTCCCTTGGGGCAACGGTGAGGTCGGCGCTATCGGGGTAGGGGTAGGCGAACTGGATGGTGATGCCGCGCACGCGCCCCTTGAGGTCGCGCACCAGCTCGGGGATGCGCGCGCAGTTGAGGCGGTTGATGGTCACGTTGGCCATCACGCGCGGGTGGCCCGAGGCGGCGATGTTGGCCAGGATGCGGTCGTAGCTCGGGCCGCGGTAGGCATCGTGCACCTCGCGCGGGCCATCGATGCTCACCCAGAGCATATCGGCCGATGTCTTGAGCGGCAGGGTGCCGTTGGTGGTGATGCCCACGGCGAAGAAGCGCTTGCGCGCCACGCGCACCAGGTCCTCGACCCCGCGGCTGCCATCGCGCCAGAGGAAGGGCTCACCGCCCTCGAAGATGAGCAGGCGCACGCCGGCGGCGTAGAGGGTGTCGAGCGCAGCCAGCGCCTGGAGGTAGGTCATGTCGCCCAGCGGTCGGCGCCAGAAGGGGCAGGCCGGGCAGCGCAGGTTGCAGCGGTGGGTCAGCTTGAAGCCGGCCAGGAGCGGCCGGCGCTGGCCCAGCAGGCGCGCGCGCAGGTTGTGGCCCAGGAAGTACAGGTAGTGCGAGAGCATGGGGCGACTCGCTTTCCGCTTACCGATGGCCACTCAGTATGCCATGGCCGGGCCCGATGGGCAAATGGGCGGGCACGGCCCGGCTCTGGGCGCATGCGAGATGCGTCAGCGGGTTCGCATCGAGCCGCCTGCCGGAGGCGCCCTGCCGGTGACCGGGCTTGACGCTTCGCACCGGCCCGGTGCAGGGCCTTTATGGGGGTTGGGCAGGTTGGCCGGCGCGTCTGGCCGCCCTTCGGGCGGCCAGACG
>Ga0078972_1016941_pt1 | contig 10615 bp, 11 predicted proteins | sample YelNatPaOPGAMG01_FD_67568 | JGI IMG/M metagenome (GOLD analysis project Ga0078972, IMG submission 67568) | Hot spring thermophilic microbial communities from Obsidian Pool, Yellowstone National Park, USA - OP-RAMG-01 (SPADES assembly) (version 2) | ecosystem: Environmental > Aquatic > Thermal...
AGGTAAGGTTTGACGGCTATTTCTTGAGGATAGGGGCTGCAATGGTCCCGAAATTCACCTGTGAAGGTTGTGGCAGAACATCAGATGGCTGCCAGACATATGAAGGATTTCACAAACTCTATAATAGTTGTCCTGTAGATGTTGCAAGACAGAAGATAAGATTTGACTGCGGAAGATGGCCAAATCACAAACTCATATCTCCACGCGGTCCCTGCCCTGTTGATAAAAAGACCCTTGACATCTGGGAGTGGGAACCACCTGCCTCATATTGAGTGGTTTATTTTTTTATACCACCGAGAAGTTTTACTAATTCTTTCCCAAATGACTCTGCTGCATCAGGTCCGTGGGCTGTAACTATCTTTCCATCAACCACGACAGGTCTATTTATATAGTTTGCCCCTTTAACCTTTAAGGTCTCCAGTTCACTTGGATAAACAGTCGCCTTCTTTCCCTTCAAAATCCCTGCCCTCGCTAAAATTCCAGGGGCAATACAGATAGCACCCACCACCTTATCCTTTTCATATGCCTCTTTTGCTATGTTAAGTGCTACCTTATCTGCAAAATAGTCAGCAGCACCAGGACCACCTACAAAGACAATACCTGCATAGTCATCAACCTTTACATCCTTAAGGGCAATATCTGCCTGTGTGGTGCCACCCAACTTCCCTCTGGCAATGCCTGCCTGAAAAGAAGCAGTTACAACCTTATAACCTGCCTCTTCAAGAATCTGTTTGGGCTTAAAATACTCTTCATCACGAAACCCATTCTGGGCAACTATTAAGAGTATCATAATAACCCCCTTTGTAGCCGCTAATACCATCTTTATTCTCCGTTTAGATTATATTACCCCTGTTTATTAAAGAAAGTCAAGAGTGGTATTTACAATAACAGAAAAATACAGGTATAATACTAAAAATTTAAGAACAAGGGGGTAATATGGGACTCTGGAACCTAAACGGATTTCCTATCTCGCCTGAAAAACTCTCTTCTACTATAAAGGAAGGTTCTCTCTATAGATTCCTCAACTCCACCCTTACAAAAAAAGTTCTCCATAACTACCTGAGAGAAGTTGATGATGGTAAGACAGCGATTGAAAAAGCCATTGAAGACTTCAGCAGTGAGGATAAAACATTTCTCAAAAGGCTCTATTCCAAAAGGGGAAATCTTATACTTTATATTATCCTCAACCACATATGTAAACTTTTCAATATCCCACCCACAGAGTTGAAGGATATGCTTTCAAATCCGGTTATCAGAAAGTCCATACTTAATGTAGCAGAGACCGTTGCGGAATATGGGGTTTCAAAGCCAATGATTTTTGCAGAGCCGCTTATGGTCGTGTGGAATATCACAGGAAGGTGTAACCTTAGATGTAAACACTGTTATGAAGATGCTGGTGTCCTATCAAAGGGACTCCCCACAGAACTTACAGAAGAGGAAAAGATAAAGGTGATGGAAGAGATAACAAAGACAAATATCCCTACATTTGCCTTTGCCGGTGGAGAACCATTGATGGACCCTTCCTTCTGGAAACTTGCGGAGATAGGGAAAAAGGCGGGGCTATATATGTCAATAAACACCAATGGAACACTAATCACTGAAGAGGTTGCTGAAAGATTGAAGGATATTGGTTTTGCATATTATGGAGTAAGTTTAGATGGTTCTACTCCTGATGTCCATGACAACTTCAGAGGGGTTAAGGGCTCTTTTGAAAGGGCACTTCAGGGGATAAAAAATCTTATTAAGGCAGGAGAAGCGGATAAGACCTGCATATCCTTTACAGTGGCAAAAGAAAATAAAAAGGAAATCCCCAATATGATAAAATTGAGAGACCAACTTGGAATACGGAAGGTCGTGCTTTATAACTATATCCCCTGCGGAAGGGCTGGCTTTGAAAATGATATAAGTTGTGAAGAGCGGGAAGAACTCTTTGAACTATTTTATGATGACCTGCAAAGTGGGAGGGAGTGCCTTTTAAGTACTGCACCACAGTTTGGAAGATACTGCAAGCAGATGTATGAAAAGGGATATGGTGAATATACAGTGCTCGGGCACTTCTCCTCTGGCTCAGCAGAAAAACTTGAAAATCTTGTGGAACTCATAGGTGGATGTGGGGCAGGACGGGCATATCTCGGCATCCAGCCGGATGGCAGTATAACCCCGTGTGTATTTATGCCTGATGTATGTATAGGCAATATAAAGAAAGATGGGGAGATAAAGAAAGAACACCTTCTTGATGTATGGAAAAACTCAGAGGTTCTACAGACGATAAGGGAGAGGAAAAGACATCCTGAGATATCTGGATGCAAGGGAAGATATTTTTCAGTATGTGGCGGATGTGTTGCAAGAAGTTATGCATACTTTGGGAACTTTACATCCCCTGACCCTGGATGCATCCTTAATAAAAATGTTTTAGAGGAAGAGACATCCACTTTAGTTAAGTCATCCTGTCATTAAATTACATCTTGCGGCATCGGAATTTGGAAAATTCCGATGATGCAAGAAGCAGGAGAGAAAATGAGAGAGATGGGCCTTTATTTTATTACTGACTCAACACTTACAAAAAGGTCAGTTATTGATGATGTAAAATCAGCGGTAAATGCAGGGGTAAAGATAGTCCAGTACAGGGAGAAGAATAAGTCAGCCAGGGAGATGGTTAAAGAGGCAAAGGAAATAAAAGAACAATGTAAAGGAAGGGCTATTTTTTTAGTCAATGACCGTATTGATATTGCTATGGCTATAGAAGCAGACGGTGTTCACTTAGGTCAGGATGATATACCCTGTCTGTATGCGAGAAAACTTCTTGGAAAGGACAAAATCATCGGGGTAACTGCCCATAATGTAGATGAAGCAATAAAAGCAGAAAGAGATGGAGCAGACTATATTGGTGTCTCACCCATCTTTGCTACAAAGACGAAAAAAGATGCAAGAGAACCACTGGGACTGGAGGTCCTTAAAGAGATTAAGAAAATTGTTGGTATACCTGTAATTGCAGTAGGTGGTATAGACCTTACAAATCTTATATCTGTGCTTGAGACAGGTGCTGATGGAATATCAGCGGTCTCTGCAGTTATTACAAAGGAAGATGTTGAAGAAGAGTGCAGGAAGTTTATTGAAATAATCTCAAGGTTTAAAAATACCTCTCAATAATCCTTCTTATCTCTTTAAGGTCATCTTCAGAGAGTATAACATCCCCTGCCTTCACATTTTCCATTACCTGCTCGGGTTTTCGTGCCCCAACAAGTGCATGGGTACAGCCATCCTGATGTAAAACCCAGACAATTGCCAGTTGTGCAAATGTAATATCATATTTTTCTGTAAATGGCTTTAACTCATCAAGCATCCTCTGCACCTTCAACCTGTTTTCAACGGTAAAGAGTGGATGGTCTTTCCTGTGGTCACCATCTCCAAATACTCTGTCAGGAGAGACCTTCCCTGTAAGTAAGCCCCTTGCAAGTGGAGAATATGCAAGAAATGCAATATCATTCTTCTTACAGTATGGCAGGTTATCTTTTTCTTTTTTTCTGTCAAGCATACTATAAGATTCCTGGTCAGAATCCAGTTGCCCTATCCTTCTGTATTCATCCATCTGGGAAGGCGTTGCATTACTCACACCTATTGCCCTTATCTTTCCTTCCTTTTTAATTTTAAGAAGTTCTCCCATTGTTTCTTCTATAGGAGTTGTGGGGTCCTGCCAGTGCGTCTGGTAGAGGTCTATATAATCGGTGCCAAGCCGTTTTAAACTCTGCTCTATTTCCTGTCTTATAGAAGAAGGTGCCAGATACTTAAATACCTCTATATTCCCACCATCTTTTCTTATAGATTTTTCATCAGAAGAAAAGTGAAAGGCACCTGCCTTTTCTTTCCAGATAAGTCCACACTTGGTTGCAAGGACTACCTTATCACGGATGCCTTTTATTGCCTTTCCTACTATCTCTTCAGAAATGCCAAATCCATATACAGGGGCGGTATCAATAAGGTTTATTCCACTATCAATCGCTGTCTTAATCGCCTCTATTGCTTCCTTCTCCTCAGCACCACCCCACATCCAGCCACCTATAGCCCATGCGCCAAATCCAACCACCGATGCCTTTATCCCTGAACCACCCAGTTTTGTATATCTCATATTAATTATTATATCACACTATAAATATAAAACTCCAAAGGCAAATTCTTTAATTTTCTAATTCTACCCCATTTAATTTGCATAACAGAGACTGACATGCTATATTAAATTGTAACAAAAGACAGGAATATAAAAATGCCTCTTGAAAAAATCAAACCCGTTATAGAGCAGACCTTATCCCAGTATAAAAAATCAGGGATACTAAAGGGAAAAGAAGCAGTAATAGTTCATATAAAACCTGCTTCTGGTAAAAAAGGTCTTCGTTATATCCTCGCGGGAGATAACAAAGAGTATATAAAGATGAATTCTAATTCCTATCTTGGATTATCACTGAATAAAGAAGTTATAAAAGCATCAGAAAAGGCAGTAAAGAAATTTGGAACAGGTCCTGGCTCTGTAAGATTTATCAACGGCACATTTTCCACGCATATTGAACTGGAAAGGAATCTCGCTGACTTCCATAGAAAACAGTCCGCAATACTTTTCAGTTCTGCTTATGGTGCTGTATGTGGCACCATCTCTCCTATGATTTCCGAAAATACTGTTATTTTAAGTGATATCCTTAATCACAACTCTATTATCAACGCTATAAAACTTTCAAGGCCAAAGGAAAAACGGATATATCCACATCTGGATATGAACGCCCTTGAAAAACAGGTACAGGAATTAAAGGGAACATGCAGCAGGTTATTGATAATCTCTGATGGGGTATTCAGTATGAGAGGGGACTATCCAGACCTGAAAAGGATGGTTATAATTGCAAGGAATTATTCCCATTATTTTACAGAAGGGATTATTACAATAATAGATGATTCACATGGAATTGGCGCTTACGGAAAGACAGGTAGAGGAACCTGCGAAGTAACAGGAGAATACGGAATTGATATAGTAATATCAACCTTAGGTAAGGCACTTGGAGTGAATGGGGGATATGCAGTATCCGACAGGGAAATTATAGAATATCTGCGGGAAACTGCCCCTTTATATATCTATTCAAATCCAATCAGTCCTGGTGAAGCCGCTGCTGCACTAAAATCGCTTGAAATACTTGACAGTAAAAGAGGACTTGAACTACTTTCCTATCTACAGGATATCTCAAATTATTTCAAAAAAGGCCTTATCTCCGCTGGATATGAAATAATTAATGGAATACATCCAATAGTTCCTCTTATGGTCAGGGATACTGAAAAAACTCTGAAACTTGTATCGTATCTTAAACAAAATGGTATACTTGCTACAGGACTTAAGTATCCAGTTGTGCCTAAAGGGGATGAGTGTATCCGTTTTCAGATAAATTGTACTCATACAAGATATGACATTGATTATGTCATTGACACCCTTGAAAAATACAGGAAGAAATATTACTGAAAAAGACATTAAGATGAAAAAAAAAAAGATGAAAGCAATTGTAAAGAAAGAACCAGGTAAAGGACTATGGATGGAAGAAGTTCCTGTCCCTGATATTGGGATAAACGATGTCCTTGTAAAAATACATAAAACTGCTATATGTGGAACGGATGTTCACATCTATAACTGGGATAGATGGGCAGAAGAAACAATACATCCTCCAATAATAATAGGGCATGAATTTGCAGGAACTGTTGCTGCTATGGGAAGTAATGTCTATGACCTGAAAGTGGGAGATGTGGTTTCAGGAGAAGGACATATTGTATGTGGAAGGTGCCGTAATTGTCTTGCCGGTCGTAGACATCTCTGTAAAGATACAAGTGGTATTGGAGTAAACAGAGATGGGTGTTTTGCTGAATATATAAGTATACCTATCACCAATATCTGGCATGCCAATCCTGAAATTCCTATGGATATTCTCTCTATATTTGACCCATTTGGCAATGCAGTCCATTCTGCCCTTTCTTTCAAAACACTCGGTGAAGATGTATTAATCACAGGGGCAGGTCCTATAGGTCTGATGGCAACCGCTGTAGTTAAACATGCGGGAGCAAGATATATAGTGGTAACAGATACTAATCCCTATCGGCTGAAACTTGCCAAAAAGATGGGTGCAACAATGGTCTTGAAAGCAGATGGTAAAACAACATTAAAAGATGTGCAGAAAAAACTCGGAATGAAGGAAGGATTTGATGTAGGACTGGAGATGTCAGGTAGTGGTACTGCCTTAAACGAAATGATCGAAAATATGTGCCATGGTGGAAGAATTGCTTTACTGGGCATTCTTCCTGAAAATCTTAGCATTAACTGGCATAGGGTTATATTCAATATGCTTACACTTAAAGGAATTTATGGAAGAGAGATGTATGAAACATGGTATATGATGGAATCAATGTTAAAGACGGGCCTGAATATAAAACCAATTATCACACATCACTTCCACTATACAGAATTTGAAAAAGCATTTGAAACAATGCTATCAGGTAGATGCGGCAAGATTATACTCAACTGGGTAGATACATAAATTTTATTTCTGCTTCTTACCTGAAGCATCTTCTAACTCTTTAAATGAATTAATAACCTCTTCTGTGATATCCTGTCCACCGGCAATAAGGGCGTTCTGGTCCAGAACATAGGTATATCCCTTCTTCTTTGCCAGTTTCTGGACATCTGCCTTCATCTTATTAAACGCCTCTTCCTGCAGGTCCGTTGCAATCTGCCTCATCTGTTGCTGCATTTCTATCTGTGCCTTTGTCTTTTCTTCTTCTTTCTCTATTCCCTCTATCTTCTTCTGCATCTCCTGAACCTGTGCCTGAAACTTTCCCATTGCTTCCTTAAAGGCAGGATGTGCCTCAAAGACCTTTGATGTATCTATAGACACAATCTTTATATCCGCTGCCCTACCCTCTTTTACCGGGCACAAGAAGAAAAACAAGCCCACCAGCACTACCAAACCAGTACTCCACTGCTTACTTACATAAGACATTGCATTACCCTCCTTTTGGTTATTTTTTATATTACCATAAAATTTCTCTTTCTCAAAAAACTAAAAGACCCACATCTATCCAATTGTAGTTAAAAGAAAAACTTCTGAAATTACTTAGATTCTTCGGGGAGTTCCTCAACTTCTTCACCTTTAAGCCCTTCCACACTTTTGAGTTTCGCCTGTATCTGACGGGTTCTTGTCCCTACAAGTGTTTCTATATCTTTCCCTGCACCTTCTATCTTTTCCTGTGCCTTCTTAAGAACTTCTCCAAACTTATCAAACTCCCTTTTCACCTCTGCCAGGACCCGCCATACCTCACCTGTCCTTTTCTGGATGGCAAGTGTGCGGAAGCCCATATATAAACTATTGAGGAAGACAGCAAATGTAGATGGCCCTACAACGCATACCTTATATTCTCTCTGGAGTGTTTCAAAAAGGGATGGATGCCTGACAATCTCTGCGTAAAGCCCTTCTACTGGAACAAAAAGTATGGCAAAGTCCGTTGTGGAAGGTGGGCTGATATATTTATCCCTTATGTCTTTTGCACACTTTTTTATTACACTTTCCAGTTCCTTATAGACCTTCTGCACTTCTTCCTGTTGCCCGCTCTCATAGGCATCAATAAGACGGTAATAGACCTCTATAGGAAACTTTGAGTCAATGGGAAGATAGACAGGCTTTTCTCCACCAGGCATCTTGATGGCATACTCAACAAACTCATTAGACCCCTCTACTGTAGGGATATTCTTCTCATATTGTTCAGGAGCAAGGATACTCTCAAGGATACTACCGAGTTGTATCTCGCCAAGTATGCCCCTTGTCTTTACATTTGCAAGAACCTTTTTAAGATCCCCTACATCTGTCGCTAAACTCCTCATCTCTCCAAGTCCTTCATGCACCTGCTTGAGCCGCTCACTCACAAGGTTAAATGATTCACTCAGCCGCTTTTCAAGTGTTGAATGTAGCTTCTCATCAACAGTGGCACGCATCTCTTCAAGTTTCTTTGCATTTTCTTCCTGTAGTGCATAAAGCCGTTTCTCAAGTGTCCCGGAGATAACCTCCCCTAAATTCCTTAACGCATTGCTTAACTCTTCCCGTGTTTCTCTGAAGTTTTTCTGCATCTCTTCCCGGTTATGTAAAAACTCATCCCTTACAAGCGGGTCCATCCTGTTTAACTGACTTTCTATATCCCTTATCTTAAGGGCAATCTCCTCTTCCTCTGTGTCTTTTTTACGTCTCAGGTTTATTACAATCAAAAAAACAATAAGAAGAACTACTAAGATAAATAGTTGTGTCTGGTTCATTCTTATCTCCTTTTTAATTTACACTTTGCGACGATGTAAATTTTAAAATGTTATTTTAGGTGGTACATTACTTCCTTCTGTTGCCTGAAAGTATGGCTTTTCTCTGTCAAAACCAAAGAGCTTCACAAAGATAAAGACAGGGAAAGACCTCGCTATCCTGTTGTATTCTTCAACTGCAAGGTTATATCTTCTCCTTTCAACCGAGATTCTGTTTTCAGTCCCCGCAAGTTCATCCTGAAGAGAGAGAAAGTTCTGGCTTGCTTTTAAAACGGGATAGTTTTCAACTACAAGCAAAAGACGGCTGATAACATTTTCTATCTCTCCTGCTGCCTTTTCTTTCTCTAAAACTGTTTTTGCATCCTGCCACTTTGTTCGCGCCTGTGTTACCTGAATAAACAACTCCTTCTCATGTTTTGCATAACCCTTAACAATCTCAACGAGGTTCGGTATTAAGTCATTCCTCCTCTGATAAACATTCTCAACCTGTGCCCAGGATGACCTAACCTTCTGGTCCATTGATACAAGGCGGTTATATTGAAACTTTATATAACCAAAAACAAGCAGCACAAAAATTAACACAAACACCCATATCAAACTTTTCCTCATCTCTCTCCTCCGTTTTTATCAGTCCTGTCAATTTTTAAAATTAAGCCCTCAAAAAACTTAAGAAGCACTTCAGAAATTTGCTCTATTTCTCCTTTATTAAATCTTCTTCTCTCTTCAAAATTCTTCAGTGTTTCAGGTATATCTACACCTTCCCCGAACTGTCTTTCTATTAACGGGATTAAAAACCTTAAGTTTTTAAATATCTCCCCAAGCAATTGTATATTTTCTTTTTCAAAAACCAGAGATATCTGAAAATCAAGGTAAAGTTGTTTCAGTTTCCTTTCAATCTCAAGACGCAGATTTTCTCTGTTAACCTCAACCTTTTTAATTATATCATCTCCATAAAAAATTATATGATTTTCTTTTATGTCAAGCCATTCAACAGGAAAGACATCGGATGAACTTAGGAGGAACCATTCGGAAAAGAAGAAGGGCCTTATAAAATTCTTCCTTGCATATCTTGAAACCTTATTTCTTACTTCATAAATATCTCTCCTTTCAAACCTATCCAGGACAACAATAACATTAATATCTGAAAGACCCTCTCTATAATTTCCCTTAACACAACTTCCATATAAAACACAACTTTTTATCCTCTCTCCAAAAATCTTTTTCAAATTTTGTAGAAATTTCTCTACCTTTATTTTTACCTTTTCATCCATCCTTACCTCCTTTATTTACCATCCACCACTTGCTCCTCCTCCACCACTACATCCTCCTCCAAATCCACCAAATGAACCAGAAAAACCACCACCAGATGAGTAATGTGAACCAGACATCATTACATAATTTTTCAGATAAGAGGGCATATGCTTCTTCCAGTTTTTACCATAATATCTTTTCAGTTTAACCTCTAAAATATTGATATATACCGAAGCAAAAACCATTAAAAGGAAAGAAAGCAGGAAAGGAATTAGAAGAGATAAAATAAATATAAACTCAAAGAAAGGTGTCTGTTTATTCAAAAATAGAAAAGTAAGCAACAAGGAAATCACAAAAATCTCTACAAAGAACCCAATCAGACCTAAAGAAAGGAGCCCAAATGCGATACAGAAAAAATACCAGAAAAATAAAAAACCTATTGGGGGATGGGATTGACTGCTTTCAATCTCAATCTTTTCTCCTTTTAGTATATTGTCTATTGTTTCAATTGCCTCTTTTATACCCTTGTAGAAATCATTTTTCCTGAACTCAGGCACCATTATATCCCTTATTATTCTTCCACAGATACTATCCGGTAGATAGCCCTCAAGTCCATATCCAACCTCAATCCTTACCTTCTTTTCAGTCAGGGATATCAAAATCAAAACACCATTGTCTTTTCCTTTTTTTCCGATGCCCCATCCATTAAAAATCTCATTTGCATATTCATCTATTGTTTTTCCTTCAAGGGAGTTTATAATTACAACACTTATCTCATTTGTTGTCTCTTTTTCTATATCTACCAGTTTTTTCTCAATCTCATCTTTCTGTGAAGGGGTTAAAAGACCGGCAAAGTCATTTAAATAACCTGTTGGTTTTAAAGAGGCAGCAAGCAGGAAAAGTGGTAATAAAAATATCTTTTTCACAATATTATTTTAACCCTCTTTATAAAAATTGTAAATTTTTATGATAGCCGTATAATAAAAGAGTACATTCCCTCTCCTTAAGATAAGAAGGTTGTCTGAGTATTATCTACAGGGTATC
>Ga0078972_1016942_pt1 | contig 10615 bp, 21 predicted proteins | sample YelNatPaOPGAMG01_FD_67568 | JGI IMG/M metagenome (GOLD analysis project Ga0078972, IMG submission 67568) | Hot spring thermophilic microbial communities from Obsidian Pool, Yellowstone National Park, USA - OP-RAMG-01 (SPADES assembly) (version 2) | ecosystem: Environmental > Aquatic > Thermal...
TAGTATATATTGCAAGCTAAATAACGATTTTAAAGTTGAACATCATAATGAAGTAGAAGGAATGTATTTTCTTGATGAATGGCATCAATAAAAATTTAACATATAATTAGTTTCAATTTGCTTTAATTGACATTAATTGTTCAAGTCAAGATCCCATGAAACTCGGAACCCCTGAAAGTACTATGAACTTTCAGAAAGTACTATGATGTGAAAAAGAATTCCTGTTTTAGAAAGTGACATTTTGATGTACTATGAAATTGAACAGTAAGTACTATGAAACATAGAAAATTTTTAACTTTTTTCCTTTATCGTAATTTTTTCCCGATTTTTTTGTGAAGTATCTCAATTAATTTTTTTTTCAAAAAAGGAGCGAGTAAAGGTAAGAAATGATTTTTATTCCATTTTTTAATTAAATTTACGAAATTTAATGTTTTATTATTATTCTTTTAATTTCTACTTCTCCTTTTTCTTCATTATACTTTTTTGAAAGATAAAAATCTTTATTATTGATTTTTAAAAGATATGGAATCAATTGTTAAAAGCTCTCTTGGAAATTATTATGTTAGAGCTATACCTGGCTTCAAAAGATATAAAAGAAGTTATATTGAAAATGAAATGAATTACTATCCATTTTCTGATGATTCTGTAGAAAATTATGGTAGCAAAGAAGAAAATATTCAAAATTGTATTTCCAAAGACAATTCAATGGACAAAGTGGAAGGTTTTACATTATTATGTAATATTTATTGATAAAATAGTAGATAATAATGAGGAAAATTATATGGGGGAAGATATCAGAGGAAATGTGGAAGAGGAACTGAGAGAAGAATTGGAAGAAGAATTAGAAGAAGAATTGGAAATTATGAATGATCCCTTTTTTTTAAGAGCCAAATTTGAATCACAACAAATCAATATGGAAGAATTACCAAACAAAAACCATCATTCAACTACCATTATGATATTATTATGTAACAGTTATTTAATTTAAATTTCATTAATTTAGCACTTTTTACAATAGCAAATAAATATGGAAATGCATCTGTTAGAATAATTAGGGATCTTTTAGGTTTTGCCCAATTGTGTTTACCTCAACCCAATAACTTTCCCAAAACATACACTGATTTTATATCAGTAAAAAAAGTATCTATAATTTTAATGTTTTTAGCATTTTACATCTTTTCAAAATCAAACCTGTAAATATGACTATTGTGCAACATGCCAAAGAAATTATACAGGTTTTTAAATTTGTTCAAAAAAATTCATATATTTACACAGAAAAAGAGGAAACATGCTGTAAATGCAAACAGAATCGATTTATATATAAAGATGGAAATGCATATTTAAAAGATTACTACATATTAATGAATCCTCAACACAGTTTACAACAATTATTACAAGGTAATAAATTATTTTAAAAATAAATTAATTAGTTAGATCCCAATTTTGTGAAGAATTTGGAATTTGTCAGTGCAAGAAAAAATCCTACACATCCAGATTTTGGTAAATGGAATGCACAAAGGTATGTAATTTTGTTTAAATTTTAATAATTAGATTTAATGATGTATGGGATGGAAAAGTAATGAAAAATTTTATTGAAAAATATGGAGTATTAAGTAAAAAATTATTTTAAAATGAAATAAAAATGTAGATGAAGGAAATTTTTGCTTGGATATTGGTATTGATGGGGTTTCATTGTACAAAAGTTCAAAAACAAGTATGTATCCAATTGTTGGCGTAATTTTGAATCTTCCACCTCATTTAAGAACAAAAAAAGAAAATATGATACTTCTTGGAATCATTATATGCAATAAAAAACCAGAATCAAATATGTTTTTGGAAAGATTTTGTTCAAATTTTGCCACTTATTATAAAAAAGGTATGATGTATATGTATATGTATTTTATAATTGATGTCAAAGGATTTTATTGTGATTACTTTTTTCCAAATGGAAAACAAAAAAAAGTAAATTGCAAATTATGGATTTGTCATTGGGAAGTGGATGGTAAACGTAAGTTTAAAAAAATTATAAATATTTTTAAAAAATACTATAGAAAGAGCTTCTATTCAATGTATGAAGAGTTCTGGATATCAATGTTGTAGTATGTGTACCATATCTGGAAAATCAATGGAAATTATAAAGGAAACAAAATCTACACATACTGAAAGCTATTTACCTAATGAAAAATTTCAATTAAGAACAAATTCAATGTGGGAAGAAGATGCAGCAGTTGCTGAATATTTTCAAAGTGAAGTATTTTTAATTTTTTTAATATCATTTTTTTCACAAAAAATAGGTCAATGGAATCAAATCCCTTTCCATCATATGCAAATATTTACCTTACATAGACATTGTTTGGCATTTTCCTATTGATTATATGCATGCAGTTTGTTTGAATATTTTCAAACATTTTTTATCTTATTGGTTTAATTCTCAATATGCCAAAACTTCTTTTTCATTATACCATCAAAGAAAAGAATTACAGAAGCACTATCTTTCTTTAAAGTTTCCATATTTTAAAACAAGACCCCCAAGAAAATTGGAAAATTTTGATGATTGGAAAGCTATAGAATTAAGGTAAGTATTAATATTATTATTATTTGATTTTGAAATTCTTAAGAGATTTTTATTTATTTGCTCTTCCAGTTATTTTTTGGAATATATTACCAATCAATCTATATGAACATACAATGCTTTTGATTGATTCAATTTGGACATTAATGTTTTCATTTTCTTATGAAGAATTAAATAAGACTAAATTGAAGGTATATATATAATTGGATATTTTTTTTATTGATTTGTTTTCTAAGTTACAAACTTGGTATAATCAAATTCCAGAGTTATATTCTCCTTCCTTTTGCCTTCTTAATGAACACATGGTTGGAGTACATCTTTGGCAATGTTGTGAAAATTATGGACCTTTGGCATCACATAATTGCTTTGCATTTGAATCATTTTATGGACATTTGGTGAAGTTAAAAAATCCAAATGCATCTTATTCAACAAAAATGCTTTTTTCACTTGGACATTATCAAATTCTTCAGTACATTGGAAATAAAACTGGCATTGGTAATGATACTTGGCAAGGGAAAATAATGGAAAAAATTGGTATTTCAGTAAAGCAAGTACAAAATAAGTGAGTTTATTTCAAAAAAACAATTTTAACAATTAAGTAAACGAAATTCTACAGTATGTTCTGAAAATCATTTAATTATGATGGGAAAAAGAGATCCAAAACCTATTTTATTACAAAGAGATATTGACCAAATTAAAAAAGTTCTGAAGCAAATGAAATACACATCCAAGAGTACCATTACCATTGCTTCACAATTTTACAGATTGTATAATAAAAACCAAAGCACAATCTATTACAGTAATTTATATGGTAGAAAATCAAAAAACAATGAAAGTTCTTATGTAGAATTTATGGATACTGGAAATAAAGGTAAATTGATCAAAAATTTCTTATTTTCATGATTGATAGAGTTACTTCATGGGCAGATTCAGTACTTCTTGGAAATAATTGCTGATGGAAATATTATTCCATTTGCAATAATTTCTCCAATTCATTGGAACAATAAACCAACTCCACAAGTTAATTTAGCTTTGGGAAAAGTTGTTACAAACTTAAAGCCAAATGATACATTATACTTTGTTCCAGCTGATCAATTGATTGGAATAATTAGTTTATTTCCATTACAACAATTGAATTCAGAAGAGCAAATATATGCTGTAATTCCATACAAATTTCAAATATGTAGATAAATGACAATTATTTGTTTTAAAAAGGATGTTTATTATTGTTTACTTTCCACATTTTTATAATGTTTGTAAATATTCATATATTGCATCAGCCATTTGTTTCAACTTTTCCTCTGCCAATGTGGTATGTTGAAGACTTAACCACATATTTCCAAAATATTCCAATTCATTAATTACTAAATCTCCTGTTGAATTTCTGAAAACATCCAATCTGAACACCACTGCTAATGAAGGAGCTTTTTTTAATAACTCTGCATAAACCCTTTCTCCAAATTTGATTACTGAAGGAATATCCAAATTCTTCCACATTTCACTATCACTTCGAATCTCTTGCATATTTGAAGCAAATCCCTCACCAATCTTTGTAACCTTCATAAGAAATCCTTGAAGAAATTTTCCATTGATGAAGTACATCTTCATTTCTCCAAATTGTAATTCTGGTGTCCATGGTTGAAGTATCCAATAAGCTCCATTGAATTGATTTTTTTGAATTATTTGAATCATTTCTCTTGCCATTTGATTGCCTTTGGACCTTTCAATCTTAAAAACACTGTTCATGGCTTCTCCAAGTCCTCTTTTCAATATAAGAGCTTCACTTGAATTGAATTGTTGCATCTCCTTTTTTATTTCCCCTTTTGTTACATTTGGTGGAAAAAATACTGTTGATATTGTTGGTAAATTCTTCTGATTCAACCAACAGAGATAACTAATTAATCAATATAAAAATATTGTTAACTTACCGATGCTTATTAGCCACAAAAAGAACTTCATTAGGGGAAGGGAAAATTTTAATTCCAAATGTACACAAATTCTCCAAATTTTGATAACTTTGTGCCAAATTTCGAAATAATAATGGCCAATTTCCATATATTACTATTTCCACATTTTTGAATACTTCCTTGTTCATTTTTTCCACTTCCTTTACAAATTTTTTTTCCTTCATAAATTTCATTTTGCATCCCTTTTGAATAAGAATGCAAGCTAAAGCACTGTAACCCTCCAAAACATTTTCATCAAATTGGTCATCTTGTTGAATATCTTCCTCCAGCTCTTTACACACTTTGAAATTTTCTGGTAGTGTGAAGCTATTTGTGTGTGCTTCCTTTTTGATCCATAAAATTGAAACATTTTGTAAGTTCTGTAAATAATAAATAAAATGGAAATATTTATTTAAATTGATTAATACCTTTTGGGTGTTTACTTCCTCTAATTTCTACAAAAATAAAAAAATAAAAACAAAATATTATTACGCCAATGACCTCCTTTTGAATATTTACTTCCTCTAATTTCTACAAAAATGAAAAAAATAAAAACAAAATATTATTACGCCAATGACCTCCTTTTGAATATTTAATTTTTCTAATATCTATAAAAATGAATAAATGATAAGAAAAAATTATTTAATTGATGATTACCTTTTGATTATCTACTTCCTCTAATTTTCTTTTTTTGCTACCTCCTTCCAAGCAATTTTTAAGATGAGTGGCTTTATTCTTAAGAGAAATCCAATTATTACAATGGGAACATTGTAATTGTATGTGAGAACCACATTCATTGCATCTTCTAGTGCTCTTATTGAATGTGAATGCATTGCATCCTTTTGGACATTTCCAAATAATTTCTTCTGCTGATGAATTTTTCTTCTCCATGAAATATTCTACAATTTTAAATTTGAAAATAAAAATGAACATTAAAACTATTGCAATATTTTTAGTTTCAAATAAAAAATTGTACCAATACTTTCCGCCTTCTGCCTTCCGCCTTCCGCCTTCCGCCTTCTCCCCCACTCTAAATTTTATACTTTTTTCTGGGAATTGGGATTTTTTCACTTGTTTTCTTCTTTCTTTCCTCGCAGTATTCTCTTCACGGCCCTTCATAATTACCTCTAATTATGGAAATATTATGGGTAAAACTATTTTAATTATTAACATTTTAGAAAAAATGGTTTCCTTCAACTTTTGAAGGAATAGAAAAACTAAAGGTACATTAACTTTTATTAATTATGTTGTTAACTATGTTTTTTAGATTTGGAATTTTAGTTGTGCCTTTTTTAATGGTGAAGTGAAAGGATTTCCTTCATCTTTTCACTTATATTTATTTGATGCAATTAGGTAAGTTCTATCAGTGTATCTAAATCTTTAGATCTACTACAAAGACACCTGTTGGATATTCATTTTTTTCTCTAAAGGAAGAAAATGTTAATGTTGAACTTTTTTGGAAATGTTTTCTTTATGATTCATTGCTTTTCATTCATGATGAGTTATGTAAAGCTAAAATAGTAAAGACACCAAAAGATAAGCTCTTTAATGTGTTAAAAGGTAATATTTTTTTTTACATAGTTTACATATTGCAGATCATTTTGGGTCTTACATAGATTCTGTATTTGGTGGAATAACATCTACATTCAATCAAAATTTAGATAATATATTTATGAAATGTTTACGTAAGTATTTTATTAAATATTTTTTAATGAAAATGTAGCTTTGACTGAAAAAACACCTGATGTACATATTTTCCCCAAAGAATGCACTGATAGAAATAGTCAGTTTTTGTTTGTACTACTGTGGAGAACTTTGTACAATGTCTTTTCTTTATTAAAAATAAGAACAAATAAAGAAGATAAAAAAGGTAGATTTTGTATTATTTATTATTTATAATTAAAGTTTTATCCAACTTGATTACAAATACTCCAGGATTATCTTCTGTAGCTCACATGATAAAAAATGGGAATGCAAAGACTTTATATCAACAATGTGTGAGATCCATCATTGTTGATAATTTAAGGGTTTGGGTAAAATAATAATAATTGTACAACTAATATTGAAAAAGAATCAAAATTATTTGGATGAAATAATTGACTTGTCTCAAAACAGAGATTTTGATACATTAAAGGTTTTTTAAAATAAATTATTTGTTAATGTTGCAGGAAAATGCTGTTGTTGAATGCATTGAATGGCATAAGAAATTGAAGAAACATCCTTCAACTCACAAATATGCAATTGTACATGCATCCTCTGTTGGAAGATATGTAATTCAAAATGAAGAGGTTAATTGGTGGTTAGTTTGTTGGGAAACTAAAGATTCTGAATCTGGTAAAAGATTTTAATTTATTTTTTTTAATTTTTTAGTTTTTGTTTATGAACACATCTCATCTTTTTCACAAATGAAAAACATTCCAATTAATCTATCAGAACAAAGGACAATATCTGAGCTTTTTCAACATGATTTATTTTTATTCTATGCCACTGGAGAGGTTGTAGAAAACTGGAGAGATTCCGAACAATTATACCATGATGTCATTCCAATTTGGGAAACTGAAGCTGAAATACATATGCCTCCTACAATTGTTTTTCTTTCTCCAAGTAATATATATATCATTTACATATATTTTAACATAATACAGAAATGGTAAATTTTTTGAATTTTATTGCAAAAGAGGTTGATACAGCTGAAACAAAAGAAGGTAAGTTAATTAAAAATGTATTTATTGAATGTTATAGATGTTTTAGAAAAAAAAGATCTGTTTGCCTTTTCTATCCAATTAAATGGTTGTAAATATTTACATATTAATAATATTTTTAGAGAGTAACTTAAAATGTTTAAAGGAAAATCAATGGATTAATGACAACATAATTGACTTTTATTTCAGGTAAATATAATCATTTTTTAATAATTGTTTTAGATATGTTCTTGAATGTAAGAAGACTTGGTTTACAAAAAGTCAAGTACATTTATATACTGTCCATTTCTGGGTTAGTTTGATTGAGGTATTTTGTTTTCATTTATTTTACATTCAATAGATGAAAAATTTCAGTGAATACAAAAAAAAATGTCATAAGTATTCAAAAAAGGTTGAAAATCTCTTTGATAAAATGTTCATTTTTATCCCAATAAATTACAGGTACATTTATATATATATTTATTTATTTCAGTTCACATTGGAGATGGTGTTGTATTTGTAATCCATTGAAATACAATCAAAAAAATTCTGATAAAATACAGGTTTTCTTAAATTAAATATATATATAATTATTTTTTAGAATAAAGCTCAAATTCTTATTGCAGACTCGTTAAAAGGTGGGAAAAGAGAAAATAAAATGTTATACAAAAAGTTAATTGAGTAAGTACTATTATTATTTTTTTCTTATTTTTGAAGTTTTCTAAATTGGGAATATTTTATTCAAAATTCTGAAAAAAAAACTTTATGGAATGAGGAAAATATTCCATTGAACCAGTTGAATGTAATTATTATTTTTTTTGTAAATAAAACAATTTAGATACCACTGCAAAAAAATCAAAATGATTGTGGATTATTTTGTATGGAAGTACATGAACGCTTTTGCACAAGTCAAATTAATGTTACCTCTGACATTAATGTAAAATATTTTTTATATTTTGATAAATAATTAGGAAAATTGGTTTGATCCAACTGATGTTATGTTACATAAAAGAAAATCAATCAAACAAATTATTGAAAGTTTTTCACAAAAAGAAAGTTCTCCACCTGAAGCACATGGTATTTCTAAAACAATATTGGAAGAAAACAATGAAGAGGCAAAAAAAGCAAAAAGAATATGCAAAGATGTATTTTCAGCAACTACAAGGTAATATTGATTATTTGCAAATTATAAATAAAATTTTAGTGAGGATTTAGAAAAAGAACCTCTTATAGGTTATGACAGTGGAAACATGGATGAAAATTACTCACCACATACTGACACAGAACCTAATAAAATGGATGAAATAAAAGATCAGGTAATTATGACATTATTTATTTATACAAAAAAAGGGAAATGATGAATTGCCAATTATGTTCAATGAAGAAGATTTGAAAGAAATCAAAATAAGTACTCCCACAAAAAAGAGAAAATCAATTAATAAGGATAAAATTAGTGGAAAAGTAATTACTCATTTAATAATTTTCTAATATTTAAGTTATATTCTTTAATAGTAAAAGATCAAGAAGAATTTTATGATAAAGAAGGAGCTTTAGAGTAATGTACTTTTTTGTATTTACATTGATTATTATAGGTTTCAGAAATATATGGAAGAGAACCACAGTGAAGAATGGGAACAACATCTTCATTATTTACAAAAGGAAGCTAATGGAAAGAAAGGACAAAGTGTAACAAATTCTAATTTTAAATTTCAATTATTGTAGATGTTTTTTCATCAAACATTATTATTAGATCCAAGGTTGAAAGAAAAATTCATAAAGAATAAAAATCTAGGTATAAAATTAAATAATTAATTAATTTGTTTTGAATGGAGAGAGATCAAAAAAATATTTAAAAAGGAAATCTCTGCAAATATTACCTGGACATCAATGGCTCTTGCAAAAAGAGAATTGGATATATCTACTTCTGGTGTTGATGTTCCAGAGGGAAAGAAAAACAAATTCAAAAATTTACATGGTAATATGACTTTAAAATTTACTTAAAGCCAGATGTTCTGAACTCAGCAAGAATTTGGTGGAATAAAGACAGATTCAAAGTTTTTTCAAGATTTTATGATGAAGATAATATATTTCTTTCTAGTTCAGATGAAGGTAACATTTTATGAAATACTTAAAAGTTAAAGAAAAAAAAAATGTGGATGCTACCAATGAACTTTCAGAAGAAGAGTTGCAATTTCAGAAGGAAATTGATAAATTTTGGAATGTGGAATATCATGAAATTTCGCCGAAAAGTAGAGGAAGCAATGTGATTCATTTTGGAAAAAAAAATATTTCTTTTTATTGTATATAATTAATTATTAATACTAATTTGATTCAGTTGGGAAATGGACAGAAAAAACTGAGGAAAAAATTAAAAGTATATCTGATGATGAAGAGAGGAAAAAATTCAGAGAAAACTGTAGAGAAAAGGCCACAATAATGAAGGTAATTTTCTACAACAAATTAATTTATACTTAGAAACGAATGGAACAGTATTGGTCACAATCAAAAAATGAAATTGTAAGAAGTAAATTTGGATCAAATGTATCTAGTAAGTTCTATAAATAATATTACAATATTAGGGAAAAAGGAATCAGACATGTTAGCTTCAATAATTAGAAATCAAGAAACACCTAACCCATCACCAGGTGATTCCATGTAAAAATAATATTCTTTTGTTAATTTTTTCCATAGATAAGCAACAAAAGAATATTATTTTTACATGGACAAATAAAAATGACAAAAATAATAAAGGTATTTATGATTATTGTAATCCTTGCTTACTTTTAAAATTTTCAGACTGAGTATGTTTGAATATAATGTCAAGGAATAAATAATCCAAGTAAGTAAATTTCTACTTAAATAACATTTAATTAGAAGACATCAAATAAGAACAAATAATGTAATTGGATATGGGAAATAAAAATAATATTATTGTACTTTCACAAAATGTATCATAGTACTTTTTAAAAATTCTTGATAGTACTTTCATTATAATACTTTCATTACAGTACTTTCATTATAGTACTTTTACAAAAATTTTTCATAGTTCATTTTAAATTTCTTTTTATAGTACTTTTGAGAAAGTTCATTATAACTTCAGTTTTGGAACAATGATATTTTGGAGAATAGCCAAGTTGATTTGGAGAAAGTACTATGACTTACAAAGAAAGTACTATCGTCAAAAATATTTTTCCTAGTACATTTTTTAAATGTTTATAGTAGATTCAGAGAATGTTGAGTTTCCTGGGTAGGATCCAAATTTTCATTCCAAAATTGATTCAAATATTGATAAAATTTTTTGCAACCATTTTTGTTTCTTGCAAAAGAAGGGAAATATTTTTTTTGTATAGTTTTCCAAGGCTTTTGTTCCATTCTAATATTTGGATTCTTGAGAATGTAAGATTTGAACCATTCCC
>Ga0078972_1016945_pt1 | contig 10614 bp, 6 predicted proteins | sample YelNatPaOPGAMG01_FD_67568 | JGI IMG/M metagenome (GOLD analysis project Ga0078972, IMG submission 67568) | Hot spring thermophilic microbial communities from Obsidian Pool, Yellowstone National Park, USA - OP-RAMG-01 (SPADES assembly) (version 2) | ecosystem: Environmental > Aquatic > Thermal...
CCGATCCCCCCCAGCGCCCCCGGGGGGGGCGGGTCCCAGAGGGGGGTGGCCGCCGCGCGCCCCGGTGGGGCCATGCCCGCCGCTATCCTGGTGATGGGCAGCCCGGAGGTGTTGCTGGTGATGAGGGCATCGAACCGACAGAGCCGGTCGAGACGAGCGAACAGCTCCTGTTTGGTGCCCAAATCCTCCACTATCGACTCGACCACCAGGTCTGCCCCCTCGGCGGCCCCCTCCAGGTCGGTGGATAGGGCGATGGCTTCCAGGGCCGCGTGCCCCTCTCCAGGGGAGACCAGCCCCGCCGCCTCCACGGCCTGAAGGTTCGACTCCAAGGTGGTCCTGGCGCGCTCCAGCGCCTGAGGACTGCGACCCACCAGGGTCACGCGCCTCGCGGCCAAGGCGAAGATCTGGGCGATGCCCGGTCCCATCATCCCTGTCCCTATCACCACCACCCGTCGGATCTCTCGACTCTCCACCGCTTCCTCCTTCCTATGCTGGCCGTAGAGCCCGCCCCACCTGGCGCCCTTACCCTGACACCACCATTATAGGGCCACCATGGCCGGGGAGCCCATCTGCAGAAAGCCCGGCTGGTTGTCCTTGACTGGATCACACGGGTGTGCTATTTGCATTGTTACAAACGTATCTCTGCCGGAGCCTGGCGATGGACCTTCGCCTCGACCCTTCAGCCCCGGATCCACTGCACCGCCAGATAGTGGACCAGATCCGTCATCTGGTGGCCACAGGCCGATTTTCCCCGGGGCAGCGACTGCCGCCGGTGCGCGCCCTCGCCGCGCAGCTCGGGGTCAACATCAACACCGTTGCCAGATCGTACCTGGAGCTGGAGCGCGCGGGAGTAGTGTCCTCAGCGGTCGGGAGGGGGACCTTCGTAGCCGAGGGGGCCGCTTCCAGGGCCGCAGAGTTCAGGGAGGATCGGCTGCGCGACCTGCTGGGCAGGGCGGTGATGGAGGCCTTCAGCCTCGGCTACACCGAGGAGCAGATCGAGGGGGCGCTAGCGCTGCAGCTTGCCAGATGGCGCGAGATGCGCTCATCCGCGGAGCGCCCCGACCTGCGGGGCGAAGGGGTCGCGCAGGAGGAGATGGTGCTCAGGATCGCCGGCAGCCACGATCTCGCCCTGGACCTCCTCGTGAGCCAGCTCTCCCGATCCCGCCCGGAGCTGACGGTGATCTGCTCCCAAACAGGCAGCCTGGCCGGGCTGGTGGCCCTGGCGAGGAGGGAGGTCCAGGTGGCGGGGTGTCACCTCTTGGATGAGGAGACGGGGGAGTACAACCTTCCCTTCCTTCGCCGCGTCCTGCCAGGCGAGGATCTGCTGCTGGTCAATCTGGTCCATCGACAGCAGGGGCTGATCGTGGCCAGGGGCAACCCGAAGCGGATCCTGTCCATGGAGGACCTGGCGCGCCCGGGGGTCACCGTGGTGAACAGGCAGCGGGGGGCTGGGACGCGCGTCCTGCTGGACCTGCGGCTGAGAGAGCTGGGGATTTCACCTCATGCCGTCAAGGGCTACGATCGGGAGGTGCCTACTCACACCGCGGTCGCCGCGGCGGTGGCGAGGGGAGAGGCCGACGTGGGGTTGGGCATTCTACCCGCCGCCAGGTCCATGGACCTGGATTTCGTCCCCATCGCCAGTGAGCGCTTCGACCTGGCCATCCGGGCTGATGACGTGGACGATCCCCTGGTGGCCCCTCTGATTGCCACCCTCCGTTCCGATGCCTTCAAGGCGGTCGTTCGAGAGATGGGCGGCTACGACACGTCGGAGACAGGGGCCGTGGTCGGAGCCACGGGGGTGGTGCCTGTCCTTGGCTGGCCAGGAGCGGATGCGGGAATGTCGTGACGGGTAGGGGCGGCGCGCCGGCGGGAGTGGGGTGCCGCCAGGGGTGTATGGGCGATGGACCTGATCTGGGAGGGGATCGGAAAGGCGGTCTGGCTGCTGCTGACGGGCGATCCGGAGGTGATGCGGGTCACCCTGCTCTCCATCGAGGTGTCCGGCGCGGCCACCATCATCAGCCTGCTGATCGGGGTGCCCCTGGGGACCGCGCTCGCGCTCAGTCGCTTCCCCGGTCGGCAGCTCGTGGTGAGCCTGGTGAACACTGGAATGGGCATGCCCCCGGTTGTCGTCGGCCTCTTCGTCACCATCATGCTCTGGCGGAACGGTCCGCTGGGGATCCTGCACCTGCTCTACACTCCGGCGGCGATGGTGATCGCCCAGACGGTCATTGCCGCCCCGATGGTGACCGGGGTCACCCTGGCTGCCATGGGATCCTTGAACCCCAAGCTCCGATTGCAGATCCTGGCGCTAGGGGCGACCCGTTGGCAGATGTTGTGGCTGCTGATGAGGGAGGCCAGACTGCCGCTTCTGGCGGCGGTCATGGCCGGGTTCGGTGCGGTGATCTCCGAGGTTGGTGCCTCGATGATGGTGGGCGGCAACATCTACGGGCAAACCCGGGTGCTGACCACCGCTACGGTGATGGAGTCCTCCAAGGGGAACTTCGATGTGGCGATCGCCCTGGGCCTGATACTGCTTCTGCTGGTATGGGGGGTCAATCTCGTCCTGACCTATGCCCAGCAGCGGCAGCGGCCCATGTGATAGGGCGCGGGCTCCCCTACTCCTCCTCGAGAATGTTGACCCTGCCCTGGAGGCTGCCATCGGACTGGCGCAACGGCAGGCTGAGTAGCCGAATGGTGCGCTGTGCGTCGGAGCTACCCCTGGCCTGGAGTCTGGCCACGACGGTAGACCCTGCGTCGGCCCTGAGCTGGTCGATCACCCTGTCCAGCTCATCGCCGTCTGTCAGGCCCCTCTTGACGTGGGAGATCCAGTCGCTGGCGGCTACCCTGCCTCTCTTGGGGCCCACCCCCAGCAGCCAGAAGGTGGCGGGGTTGGCGAAGCTGATGTTGAGGTCGCTATCCAAGAGGCTGATGCCGTGGTTGCTGATGCCGTTGAACGCCGCCTCCAGCGCCAGGCGGGCCTCCACCTCCTGCTCGTAGAGCCGTGCATTTCGGATGGCCAGGGCGGCCTGGTGGGCGAATGCCTCGGCCAGGGAGATGTCCGATTGGTCAAACCTCCGCCTCTCCAGGTAGGCGGTCACCAGCACCCCCAGCATCTCGTTGTCCAGGATGAGGGGGACGGCCAGCGCGACCCGATAGTCCCCCGAGGTGGGCTCCCGGGTAGACTCCCCGGAGGGTGGTGGCTGCAGACTCTGCACAACCGAGGGCCTTCCCGTCTCGATGGCCTGTCTGATGGCGCTCCCGGCGGGGCCATCCTCCAGGCTGAGCGGCGCCCCTCCCGGCTGACCCCGCTGGCGGCCTCGGCCCTCCCCGCGCGGGGCATCAGCCCCGGTGGAGGACTCCAGCAGAAAGACCCCACTGAACTCGGCAGCCAGCATCCTGGAGGCGTGGTTCACGATGGATTCCAGCAGCGGCTCCAGCTCCAGGTTGGCCAGTATGCTGGCCCCAGCGGCCCGCAGGGCCTCCGCCCGAGCCAGCTGCTCCTGGAGCTGGTCGATCAGCCAGCTCCGCTCCACGGCCATGGCCACCTGCGCGGCAATGGCGCTCAGCATGTCCTTCTCGCGGGCCGAGAACCGGTGCGATCCAGAGTAACCGATCTCCATGCTGCCAACCACCCTGGTCTTCCCATTGAGGGGGATGGCGCAGATGCCGCCCATCCGGGTCTGGGCGCCATCATCATCATGGGGGAGCGTTTCCCTTCTGAGGAGCAGGTTGGAGCAGGAGACGATCCCTCTCTTCTGGATAGCCTTCCTGCCGTATATCCTGGCAACTCCTTCCCACGCGTACTGCAAAGCATCGCCCGGGGTGTGCCGGGCGACACAGACCAGCTCCTCCTCCCCGTCGGCTAAATGAAGGAACGCCACCTGGGAGCGGCAGATCTCCGCGCCGAGGCGGCAGACGGTCTCCAGCGTCTCCTGGAGAGAACGGTTGGACGAAAGCAGGGTGGAGATCCCCATCAACGTGGAGAGCTCCGTGACCCGGTCGGACAGCTCCCTGACGTGCCCTAGACTATCTTGCAGCCATTGGGCCTCGGAAGCCCCGCCGGCGTCGGCGGTGGCCGTCTGTTTGGTCGCTCGATGGGGTCGATGCAATAGGGACCTCCCGTTCGCTGATCTCGGCTCGGTGCCCGGGGGACTTATCTGGCGCGGCGGGGGATACGCCTCACGCGGTCGTCCAGAAGCTCCCTGATCTTGGCAAGGAGATCTTCCATCTCGACTGGCTTCAGCATGAAGCCGTCGGCGCCCGCCTCCAAGCAGCGATCGCGGGCCATCAGAACGCTGAAGAAGAGAATGTGGGTTCCAGCCGTCGATGGGTCTTCCTTGATCTGCCGGCACAGAGAGATTCCGTCTCCCCCCGGGATGACGGTGTCCAGCACCGCCAGGGCAGGCTGCTTGGTGCGGATCGCCCTCACGGTGGACTCGGCGTCGTGGGCGACCATCACCTGCGCACCCTCCGCCTGAAGGACCTGCAGCAGCTCCGGGATGAATGGATCTCTCGCCGCGGCTGCGATGAGCACTGCACGCGGAGGCATGGTGCTCTCCTTAAAAGACTTTCTGTTGTGCGGCCGAAAGGGACCCGGCTCAGCCGGGTGGGACCGGCTCATGGACAGGCCGGAAGCACCGACGAGCCGCAGACGTCTGGGAGTATACAGCAACAGAGCGAGAAAGAAAACAAAATTCCCGCTCGAAAGGACAGTTTGGGGCGGACTATGGTCACTAATGTGCCACTAGACTACAATCTTATGGTAGATAGCAGTGCATGATTAACTACAAGCAGATGGTAGCTGCTTACAGGTCCATGTCGACGGAGGTGTCGTGCGCGGCCAGCCCTCTGAGGATCTCGGAGGCGCTGGCGCTTCCGCGGATGAGGATGCTCTTGACGCCCTCTGCGCGAGCCAGATCCGCGACGCCCCAGTCCTTGGTGACCACCGCCACCAGCGCGCCCCGGCTTCGATCTTGCTCGGCCTTCGCCCGGAGGACGAGCTGTCTGTCGGCCCTCTCTCCAGCCTCTGCGGAGCCCGGAAGGATACGGATAGTGGTGCCGGAGGTCCCCAGCGGGATCCCTGCCGAAGCGCCTCGTCTGGAGAGCGGCTCCAGGGTGCCGAGGGCCTCCAGCGCGGGCCCAACCATTCCGCGGTCCGGCGAGCGGGCGAGCCCGCGAAGCTCCCTCAGCACCTCGGGGATCACCACCACGGTGACCCGGCGTCCGCCCATGCGGTAGTTGCCCGCCCTCGGGCAATCCAGCAGGATGTTGGTGTCCAGGAATAGAACGGCGGGGCGCAATAGCGGTGCCTCCTCGAGAGAGAGTATACCAGCACTCCCGACAGCTTTTCCCAAGTGCGAGTGGATCCCGTGCTGGGAAGGTGAGAGCACGGGGGGGAACCTGTCCTGGCGGGAAGGGCATACTAGTACAGCGACAAAATGAATTTGGTATGTAGGGCGGGGCCTTGTGCCCCGCCGCAGGGTCCACCCCGTGCGCCGGGCGGCGGGGGATAAACCCCCGCCCTACATGTCGAAACCAATTTGGTCGAGCACTAGGTCAGGCCGCAAGGCCCTCCCGATCTCGCTCCTCCGCCGCAGCGGGGGTGTCGAGGGGCGACGGGTGACCCACTTCTTCCGGTCCCTGCTGACTGAAGGGGAGGGAGCGTATCCTCCGAAGGGCAATCTCAATTGGGAGGATAAGCATAGAGGCGGCCAGGAGATACGGCCAGAGGGGCTCCCAGCCGGGCGACGTGGGCATTCCCGACCTGCTGAAGACCTGGGCCTGGTCGTGGGTGCTCGTACCACCCGTCATGGCTGCCACCTCCTTCAGTAGGGCGTCGTTGCTTCCCAGGCTGCGGAACTCGGGGGATGGCGGCACGGCGAAGCCCCCGGTCTCCTCTCCTAGGCTCACGCCGTCCCTGCTCTGCTCCACGTCCACGCGGTAGGCACCGGGGAGGGACACGGGGAAGGTGCCCTGATAGCGGCCCGGTGCCGTCTGCCGGAGACGCAAGGTCTGGGAGGTCCCATCTGGGGCAGTGATGGTGCCCTGCGTGTCGGCCAGGTCCACGAACCTGCCGTCTCGGTCCACGCTGTCGACAGTGAGGGTGACGTGGCCGCCGTCGATCCTCGCTGAGAGCTGGAGGGCATGGTTGACGGGCGGGGCCATGCTCCACCTCACCGCCTGGTCGAACACCCGACTGAAGCTGGGGCTGGAAATCCAGTCGGCGGACCACATTCCCTGCCCGTCCGACGTCCAGGAGACGACCCTCCCCAGACCGTACTGCCACTGGGCCAGGATGGGGTCGCCGTTGCCCGACTCCAGCACCACCGTTGCGGCACTCTTGGGCTTGGTCGCGACATACCCCGTAAGGGGCGGCATGTCGTTCCGGCTCATCCCCCGTAGGATCGGGCTGGGTGCCACGAGCTGGGGGTTGACCCGGCCGTTCACCTCCGCGACGCGGGTGGCGGCGGCCACCTCCCGGTAGACGATCCGGGGGATGTCGGACGCCCGCTCTGTGAAGTAGTATCGGCCCTGCCCGAGGCTGGCCATCTCCGACAGCCACTGCTGGTCCGCATCGGAGCCGATGGCCACGGTGGATAGGGTGATCTTGCCGTCGTTCATCTTCTGGATGAGGTCCTTGTACTGCCCTTTCCAGGATTGCCCGTCCGTCAGCAGGGTGATGTGCCTTGTGGTGGCGGTCATCCCGGATATAGTGTCGTACGCCATCTGGAGGGCCGAGTATATGTCCGTCCCTCCGCTGGCCTGTAGAGAGGAGATCCGAGCGCGTATGGAGTCCAGGTTGCTACCCACCCGCTGTGGGGGGACGATCAGGTTGGGATCGATGTCGAAGGCGACAACGGCGATCTGGTCGTTGGGCTTCAGGGCCGATGTGGCCTGGATGGCCGCCTCCCGTGCCATGGCGATCTTGCTGGCCCCGCTGCTGCTGTCGTCCATGCTTCCGGACCTATCCACCACCAGCACCAGAGCCATGTCACCCCGCTCCCGCGAGAGCGGTGCCTCCGACGATACCGGGAGGATCTCCTCCAGGGGGTAGCCCACGTAATCTCCCAGCCCGTAGCTGGAGCCCCCGCCCACCACCAGCAGGCCCCTGCCCTGGTCCCTGACGTAGGATTGGAGGGTCTTGATCTGGTCCAGAGAGAGGCTCGGACCGGCAACGTCGTCCAGCACCACCGCGTCGAAGCCCATCAGGATCGGCATCTGGATGGGCAGCTGGGGTGGGGAGATCTGGGAGACCCGCAGGCCCGACCCCTCCAACTCCCTTCGGAGCGCCCCGCTGGAGCCCTCCGGGTGCCCCTCCACCAGAAGCACGCTGGCTCTCGGTTTCACCACTACCGTTCCGGCCGCACGGTTGTTCTCGGCCACCGTGTCCGCCTGGGCTGAGAGGAGCACCTCCACCTTGTGGAATCCCAGCGGCAGAGCCTTCTGCGGCATGGTCACCAGGTTGGCCCCCTGGCCCAGCTCCACGGTCCAGCTGCCGCTCTCCTGGCCGTCCACCATGGACTGCAGATGGGCCGGCCCCTCGTGGTTGGTGTCGATCACCGCGCTGAGGTCGAAGCCGTCGCCCTCGCGGATGTAAGCGGGAAGCTCCATCGATTCCACCAGGACCTCTGGGCGCCCTTCCAGCGGTGGCCAGGGGACCACATCCACCCTGGTGCCGGACGGGAGCGACCGGACGGCGTCCATGACACCCCCAGACGTATCCCAGCCATCGGAGAGGAGCACCACTTTCCGCAGCCCGGAAGCGGGCAGTATGCCGGATGCTGTCTTGAGAGCCGTGGAGATGTCGGTGCCCTTGCTCAGCTCTCCGGCCGGGGAGAGCTGGATCTGCCTCTCGCCGCCCAGTGGTTTGACAACCTTGGCGTCCCCAGCGAAGGCGACTACCGCTGCCTGATCGTTGGCGTGCATGCGAGCCACCGCTTCCCTGACCCACTCCTCCTCCTGAGCGCGGGTCTCCGGCGAGATGCTTTCGGAGCTGTCCACCATGAAGGCTACCGACATGGTGGCGTCTCGTATGGGCATGCTGAGACCGGCGAGCGCCAGGATGACCGCGCAGACGGAGACAAGTCTCGCCGTCAGGACAGTTCTCCTCCTCCAGGGTGACATCAGGGAGAGCCTGTCGCGACCCAGAAGGTAGAGAAGAGGAAGCAGTAGGAGCAGCGTCAGATATGAGGGGTTCTCCAGGGCCAGGGGCATATCGCTATCCTCTTCTCGAAAAGTAGGCCCATTCGATGCACAGGAGCCCCAGCATGGCGAGAGCGAAGTAGGGCCAGAGCTGGAGACCCGCGACGGGGGCGCTGGCCTCTCGGGGCAGTGCCCCTTGCTGGAAGGAGATCTCTCCGGGCTGGAGGTTGGAGACCAGCTCGCTGCTGACGTTGACGTCGAAGCTCCGCGACACGGTTCCCAGCCTCGGTCCCCTCCAGGTGACCGTGTAACGGCCGACCTGACGCGTCTCACCGAAGCTCTGGGCGCCATCCCTCAGGTCGATCTCCATCCTGGCCCCATCCGGAAGCAGGACGGTGGCCGCCATGGAGTCGGCCATGGGACGGATGAGGACGGTCTCCCCCGGCGCGATGCTGGCGGGCAGGCTGCCGGGGTCCAGTCGGGCCATGGCGTTGGACAGCAGCAGGGGGAATGCCTGCATCTTCGGGAGGTCGTAGAGGGACCAGTCGAAGTCGAACAGGACGATCCTGCGTCCGGCTCGCTCCCCCTCCAGGATCAGTGGGCCCACGGCCCCCTCGACCACCGAGCGGGCCCAATCGGGAGGGTCGATCCGTACCGGCTGGCCAAGCCGGAGGCTCTGCAGGTCCACGGAGTCGATCAGCGGGTCTCCGGCTCTGGCTCTGAGGACCTGGACAGGGGAAGCGCCCGGCGATGTGGAGAGCCCAGGCGCGCCCAGCGGAGGGTTCATGATCAGCAGATCCGCCCTGGGCAGATCGGCTGGGACGAACCCGTCCAGTACAACCACGTCGGCCCCGGCCTCGTCCACGTAATCTGCCGGCTTCAGCGTGGACACCTTCAACTCGGGCAGGGACTGGAGAACCCTCTGGATGGGTGCGGCGTTGTTGGAAACCACCAGCACCTTGCGGGGCGGCGGGCTCAGGCGCCGCAGGGCGGCTGCCAGCTCCTCGCGGGTGATGGGCTTGACCAGCCAGTCGGCCGCGCCCAGGAGCAGCCCCAGCCGGCGCAGGCTGGGCAGGGGGCAGGTGATGATGGGCAAGGGCGAGAGCGATGGGTCGGCAGCGGCCGTGCCCTCGGCCCAGGTGGCATCCACGAGGATGGCCGCCGGGGGCGCCTCGGCCGCCAGCTCCGCTGCTTGCTGGCGGCTCTTGGCGAGCATGAAATCAAAGCCCTCGACATAGCGCCGCAGGAGCGAGAGCACGCGCTCGTCGTCGTGCAACACGAGCACCCGAGGGCCCTCGCCCTGCAGGGCCGGCGGGGCGGGCCGGGCCAGAGCGGGGCGGTGCTGCTCGGGCAGCGGCAGGGTGAAGGAGACGGTGGTGCCCTGCCCCGGCGTGCTGTCGATGGCCATGATGCCGCCGTGCATCTCGACAAAGTTCTTGCTCAGCGCCAGGCCGAGCCCGGTGCCCTCCAGCGTCGGGTCGCCGCTTAACTGGCTGAAGGCCTCGAAGGCGTGGGCGATCTTTTCGGGGCTGATGCCGCGGCCCGTGTCGACCACGCTCACCCGCACCTCGCGCTCGGCGAGCTCGGCGCGCACCGTGATTGAGCCACGGTCGCAAAAGCGCGAGGCGTTGGAGAGCAGGTTGAGGAGCACCTGGCGGATGCGCGTGCGGTCGAGGCTCAGAACGGGCAGGTGCTCGGGCAGTTCGATGTGCAGCGCCAACCCTTTGGCCACGGCCAGCCCGCGCACGATCTCGACGGCCTCGCGGATGACCTCGCCCAGGTCCACGGGCTCGCGGTGGATCGGCAGCTTGCCGGCCTCGACCTGCGAGAGGTCCAGCACGTCGTTGATGAGCGCGGCCAGGTGTTGTGCGCTGCGGTAGATGGCCATGACGTCGCCCCGGTACTCGCTGGGCAGCGGCACGCCGTGATAGCTTTCGGGGGCGGTGGCCATCATCTCGCTAAAGCCAACGATCAGGTTGAGCGGTGTGCGCAGCTCGTGAGAGACGTTGGCCACAAACTCGGCCTTGAAGCGGTAGGCCTTCTGGGCCGCCTCGCGGGCGAAGATCAGCGCCTCGTTCGCCCGCTCCAGGCGGGTGTAGGCCTCCTCCAGGCTCTTGAGCATCCTGCGCACCTCGGCCCGGCGCTCGCGCGCCTCCATCTCGTTCTTCTGGGCCTGCCGGGTCATGGTCAGCATCCAATCGAGCGAGGTGAACAGGCGCCGCGAGCCCAGGTGGACGGTGACCATGGTGAGCAGGAGCACGCTCACAGGGCCCGGCAGGCTGCCCGGCGGGATGGTGGGGTCGCGCAGCCCGACGGCGACCAACAGGAGGCCGCTCACGGCGCTGCAGGCCCAGGTGGTGCGGGGGTTGGTGAGGGCGGCCGCGATGGGGAGCACTAGCACGTAGAGGTACAGCGCCCCCACGCCGTGGCATGCCGTGGCGATCACTGTGACGGCGGCGAGCACAGCCACCA
>Ga0078972_1016947_pt1 | contig 10612 bp, 10 predicted proteins | sample YelNatPaOPGAMG01_FD_67568 | JGI IMG/M metagenome (GOLD analysis project Ga0078972, IMG submission 67568) | Hot spring thermophilic microbial communities from Obsidian Pool, Yellowstone National Park, USA - OP-RAMG-01 (SPADES assembly) (version 2) | ecosystem: Environmental > Aquatic > Thermal...
TCCAAATCAGAACCCGGCCCTTGTTCGCCGCGGGCAGCGCTGCCAAAAAGAAACACCGCAAGGATCTCCGGATCATCCCGGACTTTGAGCAAGAAGTTCTCAAGGCGCGCTTTCATGTCTCCACGCATAAATCTTACGCTAAAGTTTAGCTCAAAAGCCCATCGGTGGGTTTCTGGATTTACGAGGCTGAGCAAAGCCTCTCACGAAAAATGTCTTCCCCTCACCTTTTGGGGCATCCTTTGGGAGAGGGATAGGGTGGGCGTACCCCTCATTCTCACCTCTCCCCAAGGGGAAGGGGAAAAGGGCAAATGAAGGGCCGGCAAGGGCGCGGGCTTCCCTAGGGTGTCGTGAAGGAGAGTTCGACAAAGTTGGCGAAGGTACTCTTTGAAAGCCGGGCCGATCTCTGGGTGAAGGAGGGCGATTTCCACCTGGGCCATCATGTAACCCAGCTTCTCCCCCACATCGAAACGCTTGCCCTGAAAAGCATAACCATAAAGCGGCTCCTCCTGGCAAAGCACATTCAGAGCATCAGTAAGCTGAATTTCGCCGCCCCGCCCGGGTTTCGTTTCCCGAAGGATTTCAAAAACTTTGGGCGAAAGGATATAGCGGCCAATCACCGCGAGATTCGAAGGCGCCTCTTTGGGGCTAGGCTTTTCCACAAGGCCTTTCACTTGCCATAGCCCAGGCCGAACTTCTTCGCCGGCGATGATCCCGTAACGGCCCACCTCCTCCTTCGGGACCTCCATGACTGCTACCACGCTTCGCCCGGTTTCCTCATGGATCTCCATGAGCTGCCGAAGGGCAGGTGGGTTAGCGAAGATGACATCGTCGCCAAGCATCACGGCAAAGAATTCGTCACCCACAAAATCTCGGCCGCAGAGGACCGCGTGACCCAGGCCCTTGGGTTCCTTTTGCCGAACGTAGTGGAGGGAGAGAAGCTCGGTTATCCGGCGTATTTCCTCAGCGAGTTTTGTCTCGCCTTTGGCCCGAAGAAAAGCTTCCAATTCCGGGGCGTAATCAAAGTGATCTTCAATAGCGCGTTTTCCTCTTCCTGTAATGATAAGGAGGCTTTGGATCCCTGAGGCCGCTGCTTCCTCCACGATGTACTGGATTGCGGGTTTATCCACAAGGGGGAGCATTTCCTTCGGTTGGGCCTTGGTGGCCGGAAGAAACCTCGTCCCCAAACCTGCTGCCGGAATCACAGCTTTGTTAATCCTCATCACGGCCTTTATAACACCTAAAGTCCCATGGCTTCAAGGAGAACCTGATTGATTTTATGAACATCGAAGCGTTCTTCGGCAATCCTACGGCTTTCTTTGCCCATCCTTTCGATGAGCTCGGGCTCGTTTATGAACCGCTCCATGGCCGAAACAAGGGCATCTACATCTCGAACAGGCACGAGAAAGCCGTTGACACCCGGAATAACTGTTTCCCGGCAACCTGGGGCATCGGTGGTGATGATGGGCCGGGCCATGGCCATGGCTTCCTGGATGCTCCGGGGAACGCCCTCCCGATAATAAGAAGGAAGAACAAAAACGCTTGCCTGTGCTAAGTACGGCCTTACATCCGCCACATGCCCCGGCCACTCAATTAGGCCTTCCTTCACCCACCCTTCCACCTCTTTTCCCGAAATCGCTCCGGGATTAGTATCGAGCCCGCCAAGGACGATGAAACGTGTGTTGGAATATTTCGATTTGATTCGCCGCGCAGCTTCCACAAACTCCAAAACGCCCTTTTCCCGGAGGAGTCTCGCCGCAAGAAGAAAGGTTATGGGTTCACTAACCGGTGGGGCAGGTGTGAAAGCCCTAAGGTCAACGCCGATTGGTCCTAAAAGGAAGGCCCTTTCCGAATACACGAGTCTTTTTTGCACAAATTCATTGAGGTCATCGGGGTTGAGGAAGAATACCTTTGTTGCCCTTCGAAGCGCTAACTTATAAAGAAACTGGGCGATTGTTCGCACGACTCGCCTTTTTAATTCCTCTTGCTCTCCTGGAGCAGTGAAGGCATAACCAAGCCCCTCGATCATGGCAAAACGTCGAGGCACTCCCACAATCCAGGCGGCAAGCGTTCCGTAAATAACAGGCTTGATCGTGTAAGAAAAGGTCACATCTGGCCTAATTCGTCGCAGAGTGGCAATTAAACCCAAAAAGTTCAACGCGTCGCGGAAAGGGTTTAGACCGGTCCGGGAAAGGCGATATTGAACAGGCTTCGCTCCGAGCTTCCTCACCTTCTCGCGCGTCTCATTGTCATAGTCAGGCGCTAAAGCATAAACTTCTAAATTTCGCTCCACCATTTCTTGAATTAACGGTCCACGAAAGTTCAAAAGCGCAAAGGCTTGGCTCCCGATTAGGGCTATCTTTTTCTTCTGACAAGTCATTACCTTCTTCCTTTTTGTTCTAAAAGTTCCTTGTACAAGGCTTCCCACATATCCACGATGCGATCGAGGCTGAAGTTTTCCTCTACATGTTTGCGCGCAGCCTTTCCCATTTCCCGGCGTTTCTCTTCCGGAAGATCCATCATCCTAAGCACCGCTTCTGCCAAAGCTTTAGGGTCTCTAGGAGGTACAGTTAAGCCTGTCTCACCATGTCGGCTTACAAATGGAACACCCGTGGGTAAATTAGTATTTACTACGGGCTTCCCATAAGCCATCGCCTCTAACTGCACAAGCCCGAAAGCTTCACTCGGTTCTACTGAGGGTAAAACGAAAACATCACAAATTTGGTAAAGATATTTGATTTCTGCATCAGATACTTTCCCAAGAAATATAACTTTTTGTCCTACTCCGATGATTCTGCTCTTTTTCCTTAACTGCTTTTCCAAAGGGCCTGAACCAGCAATTAACAGTTTCGCCTCTACATCCTTCATGGCTTCGATAAGATACTCAAGCCCTTTATAGTAAACCAATCGGCCTACAAAAAGTACTATCTTTTCGCCTTTTTCGACCGGTAAATCCAATGCCTTTTGTGGAGATGATTGTAATTTTTTGAAGCCCACCCATAACGGAACTACTATGCATTTGTCTTTGAAGGGCTTCAGAAAAGGAGACGCCTCAATTAGCTGTGGAGACGTTGGTAATATTCGATCAGCTTGTTCCAAAAAATGATACAAAAAAGGTTTGTAAACCTTCATGTTTTTTTTTGTTTTACTATATCGCTATGATAAGTTACTACAATTTTTTTGTTTCGTGGCCCAAACATTAGATATGAGAGATCAGCTAATGGAAAAGGCATATGGAAATGCAAGATATCTACCCGTCTGCTCTTTTTAGCTAGTAAGAATGGAAAAGTAAAAGATATAGGTACACTCAGACAAATTCCAAGGCTGCTCGCTTTGGTTACCTTAACGCCATTTATCAACTGTTTGCTACCTTTCCCCTTGAGCTGACAGGTTAAAACCTCCATGTCACATTTATCATTTAGTCCTTCAGCAATATCTTGCACAACTTTTTCTATACCTCCGATGTGAGGCCAATAAAACTTGCTAATTTGAAGCACTTTGAATCTGGACGTCAACATTCCTCCGTTACTGTTTGCAATACCTGCCACGTTAATGCAGCAGTTCGGTCCCACGTAAATTGCCTAACCCACTCCAAGCCTTTTAACTTAAGTTCTTCACGAAGAGCACTGTTTCTGACGATTTCATAAATACCGCTGCTAATATCCTCTGTATTATAAGGATTAACTAAGAGGGCAGCATTTCCAACCACTTCTGGAAGCGAAGTTACATTTGAAGTTATTACTGGCGTACCGCAAGCCATAGCCTCTAAAGGCGGCAAGCCAAACCCCTCGTACAGTGATACATACACAAACGCTAGCGCTCCGGAATACAATGCTGGCAGATATTCATCAGGGACATATCCGGTGAAGTAGACTCGTGGCGGCAACTTATCGAAAAGGACTTCTTGAAACACCCCCCGCTTCCCCTTGGATCCTGCTAGCACTAACCATACATCGTCGGGTAACTGCTGGCAAACATTGTTCCATGCCTTAAGAAGTTGGCGTAAATTTTTTCGTGGTTCAAGGGAGCATAAGCTGAGTATATAGTTCTGACTTGGAATACCAAGGATATTCCTAGTCTTAGCCACCTCCTCAAGCGCTCTTCGCTGAAAACGCACATCGACTCCGTTAGGAATCACCGAGATTTTCTCAGGAGGAACGTTTAACATTACCACCAACCTGTCCTTGGTAAAATTCGAAACTGTAACGATCCGCTGCACCCGTTGGACAAGTCGAGGTACTAAAAAGCGATACCATCGCACAAATCGCCAATTAAACCATTCCGGGTGCTCCAAGTGAGCAATATCATGTATGGTTACGATTTGGTTTTTCACCTTCAACGGACCTGATCCGCAAGGGGACCAAAGTAAGGCATTCTTACCCACCCACCTCGGCAAAGCTACTTGTTCCCACACATGGCCAAGACTTCCACCTTGTACGAATCTTCCTAATGGATCAATAATTACAGTATTGAAAATGGATTTATATACCGGCGCAATTGAACCTGGAACAATGACCTTAATTAAGCCTGGAAACCTGCGAACAACCTCAAAAGCGTAACGCTGAACTCCTGTTAGGGGTTGCGTTAAGAATCGCCCGTTAACAACAACTTCATTGCACATGGCTTAACCCCTTAGTATTATAATGTTTCGATCGTTTGAGAACCAAGCTTATCCACTCAACAGCTGAAATGGACACCCATGTACAAAGGATAATAAATGTAGGATTGTTCAGGTGCTCCTCGAAAAAGAAAAGACCAGTCATGTGCAGTGCTAAAACGCCTTCAACCCCAAAGAGTCCGCGCAATCCCCAGAGCACTCTTGACGCCATTGTGAGCATCAGGCAAAAAATAAAAATCCCAAACAGCAAGCCATACTCAAGCGAAGCTTGCAAAAAAGCATTGTGGGTTGCACCAACAAGCTCGCCGCGTGACGAGACCCCTATACCAAGAGGGTGTTGTGCCAATAATTTTAACGACGTAATATTAGTATAAACACGGCCGCTTAAATTCATTTGATAATTTTGTATGTCTGTCCATCGTTGCCACCCGCCGGGAGGGCCTAAGACAGTAATTGCTACAACACAAGCAGCCACCAAAAGCACAAAAAGTTTAACCGATCGCCTAAAGCGAAGGCTAAATAAAAGGACAATAGTCAATGTGGTCGCCGCTACTAGGGCCGGGGACCTTGAAAGGGTTATACCCGTACTTACGGCCAGAACAGTAAGTCCAATAATCACTACGCCTATAGATTTGCTACTTTCGTAAAAAAGGGTTAAGGATAATGGTACAGCTAGACTAATCACTGCAGCCGAGGCATTTACGCAGCCATGCATACCAGGATATCTTAAAAGTCCGTATACAGTTGTTAACTGCTCGTCTCTAGCGGCGAGACCAACAGCCTGCATTAGCCTATCCTGGCCAAGGAACTGCATGATAACCACTCCAAGGTTTACTATCACACCCCACCACATTCCCCACACCAAAGCACAGCGACTTTCGGGCTCGCGACTCATCACAAACAACATATAGGCCCACGGAAGTGCTACAAACCAGCGAATGCTCCTGGATATGGTAGCCCAATCTCTCACATCTAACGCATAAATGGTCCAAGCGATCGGCGCTGTTACTAACAATAATAGTGTAATCAATGGAATGGGACGCAAACCACGTATGGCAAGGCGTACGAATAATACTAATCCCAAGATTACACCTATAAGATCTGTCGCCCGTGGAGATTGGGTGAGCCAAGGGATAAGGTAGATATTCGCAACAAGAAAGAAACCGAGTAACCAAATGCATCTCCTACCTCGAATTTGCGCTGATTTTACTCGCGAGATTTTAAGCCCCATGTTTGACGCTCACCTTGTAATCCTTTGGTATAGTTCCAAGTATTGCTTTACATGGGCTTCGACTGTAAAGGCGAGGCTCTTTTTATAGCCGTGCATCCCCATATGTCGCAGTTCATCACGGTGCCTGTAAGCCTCAAGCAAAGCGCATGCCAAGGCCCCTGGTTTATCCGGATCGTAAAGCCAGCCTGTTTGCCCCTCATCCACCAATTCTGGGATTCCACCCCGCGTAGACGCGACCACCGGGATGCCGTTGGAGTACGCCTCCAATATGACACGACCGAATGGCTCATGCCAGCGCGAAGGAACGACAAGGATATCGATCTGATTTAAGAATGCGTTAGCCTCAACATACCCAAGGAACTCTACAGGTAACCCCTGAGCCCTTTTCCGCAATTTCGCTTCATATGATTCTTCTCCCCGCCCTGCAACAAGGACTCGCAATGGGATTTGCTCGCTCACCTGTTGCACGGCTTCAAAAAGGTCTTCTATACCCTTTAGTTGTGCCAGCCTCCCAAGGAAGCCAATTCGAAAGGGTTCTGCCTCTCGCGCTTCAGATCTAGGCGCAGCCCCGAGAACAAAGCTCACAGGGTTGTACACTACTTCCTTCTCTGAGCGAGTGAAAAAACCCCATTCTAAATGCCTTTTTAGAGTAAACTTGCTCACTCCTACAACAAGGTCCACTTCAGAAGAAGCTTTACGCTTTGGTATTGAAAAATACCAACAGGTCGCGCATATTTTATGACAATTCCGCCCATTTCTGTACGCATTCCTTGGACAAAGTAAGCTATAATCATGAAGTGTATGTATTACTGGGAGCCCTAGTAACCTCGCAGTATGCCAAATTGCCACTGAGAACCCTGTAATGTTGTGTGTATGAAGCAAGTCCGGCTTTTCCTTCCGTAGTATCGTTTGAACCAACCTTGCCATAGCTTTGTTGTACCGATCGCGGTAGTGCCAAAAGATACGTCGTACAGTAGAAGGCCTCCGGTATTTGTTGGCAAGTGGCCAATAGTTATTCTGCAAAGGAACACGGTAGACTTGAACCCCGTTAATCTCCTCTTTCCTTGCCCCTGCTTTTGGCTCACTTAGACAAATCACCACTACTTGATGGCCTTGGGTAGCCAGCGCCTCTGCTAGGATTTGCAACGAACGTTCGGCACCACCTACATTATACGGATGGTAAAAACTATTTAACAATGCGATTTTCATCACAACTCACCTCTTACGTAGCCCAACCGGCCAGCTTTCCCATCTTTGACTGCTTTAAGTAACAGTATAAAAGAAGTCCAAGGCAAATGTTTACCCTTAATTCTTAAGATAAAAGCTTGAACAAAAAGAAGTGTTAAATAGCTTATCATATTATAGTAATACAAAGGGTTTTTTCTCCACCCAAAGGAATATATCTCCAAAAAAACGCGATTTCTGGCTGCATAATAGAGTCTTTCTAAATATTTCTTATCACCTTCATAGAGCAACCAACTGCTTATCCACGTAGGATGCCGATGCTTTTGATGCCAGGATTGCTCCAAATCCTTGATACGGCTTTTAGGGATTAGGTAAATACGATACCCCCTCACCACAAAACGTCTAGTAAACTCGTGATCGTCCCCATAGAGATAAAAAGACGGGTCGGGAAGACCAATTTCCCTAACTAAAGCTGCTTTAAAAAAAAAGCCACCGTAAGGAGCATAGGGCACCTCAACTGGCTCTTCACGATAACCTAAATGCAACCGTTTTTGTGTGCTTGATGGCAGTAGACGACCCTTGATTTTCTGTAGAAGCTCAAACACAGAAAAGCCTAAAAAACTGTAAGGAGGACCAAATGCTTTATGGAGAGGCCAGCCGCATGCTCGCTTAATATATGAAGGGTCATTCTCTCGAAGAGATAAAAGAGCAGCATTAGGTTCTACCAACATTTTTGCTCGTATCAATTGTTCCAAAGCATCTAATTCCGGCAGATTATCATCGTCCAAGCACCATATCCACTCACAGCCATATTTTATAGCTTCTTTTATAGCGACAGCATAACCATTTGCTGAGCCTGTATTTTCGGGTAGGCTTACAATACGAAGCTTTGGGTTGTTATTCGCTAAATTTTGTAGTAGATTCTTTGTTTCTTGCGTTGACCCATTGTCGCAAACGATAACATATTTAATATGAGCTACTTTTGTCTGTTCGAATACACTTGCCAGAACATTTGAGAGGAAACGAGCTCGATTATCATAAGTAACAATAACCACCCCTATATTTTTACAGTGAAGATCTTGATCCATTTCCCCCCTCCATTTTTAAAGCCAGAGAACAATGATCGCCACCTTGGGCCAATCTTCTACAGTCATCTAACCCTCCACATACTTTCTACTTGGTCTTAAGCGCTTCGACACTAGGCTGATACCGCTTTTTATTTTCGAATAGTCTAGGATATATGCCCAAAGGCCCTCCAATTTCGACCCTGGATTATAAAAATCTTTATAGTAACTCCTCGGTGCAACTTTCCGAACATCCCTAAAAACGGTCCCTCTACGACTAAATTTCCCAAAGTTGCAAATCTTTTGCCAAGCCACGCGCTTTGTGAAATCAGCATTTAAGTTCATCTTTAACCTCCTGAGGGAGGAATGGTTTTCCCCAATTTTCCTCTAAGGCCATGCACTAATGATTTCCAAAGAATTAATGTGCTCACAAATTTGTGCTCACGAAACAATATTATGCCCGCCTGAAGTTTAAATATTTCAGCCATTATTTTTAGATAAAACTGAACATTTGATTGTTTGTATTTTTTGTACGAATAAATCTTGTTGCGCAGGCCATAATAAGTTCGCCACGAAAGCGGCGCCCGACGACGCTCTTTTTGGCTATTTTTGTCTCTCGCCTTGTGTACAATCCTACTGCTGGGAATAGTAAGGATCTTACCACCATGTGCTCTTATTCTTAGAGAGTACTCTGTGTCATCGTAATAGATAAAGAAAGCCTTTTCAGGCAGCCCAAATTCAGCAATGGCCCGTCGACTGACAAGCATTCCCACAAACGACACAGTATCAGTTTCAAATGACTCCTTCACATAATGCTCAAGGGGGACTGGGTACTCACAAACCTTTTTGAAGTCAAAAAAACGTCGAGTAAAAAGACAAAGAATTCCTTCTGGAGTAATTACAGCACTAGCTAATGCATAAATCTCTTCATTTTGGAGAAAAACGGGTTTTAGGAGTTGTTCGAGAGCATCATTTGCCGGCTCAGCATCATCATCCATTACCCAAATCCAGTCGTGACCTTTTTCGTAAGCAAGCTTCATCCCTTCATGGAAACCACCTGCTCCACCGATATTTTCTGGCAATCTTACGTAGGTCACTTGAGGGAATTCGCTACGGACCATTTGCTCGGTGCCATCTGTGCTGGCGTTATCAATTACGATGATCTCGTCTAATCCCCTCGTCTGGTTTAGCAGGGCTTGTAAACATTCCTTTAACAATTCTTTACGATTGTAGGTAACAACTACTGCAGCTATCTTTAGATCATTCTTCATCTCACCGCCCTTCCTGCCATCAAACCCTCTTTTATGGACTCGGCAATCCCTTGACAAACCCAACGGCCAAATCGGCCAATTTGATATATACCTTGCTCTTCTAAGGCCTTCAACGCCTTCTCCCGCCACCGAGATCCCGGCCAGGACCAGGTATAGGCCACCTCAATCCATGTAGGATCCACTACCTCGACCTCACCAATCCAACCCCACTCCTGAAGTTCTCTAACCACAGCCTCACATAAAGCCTTTGCCTCACCTTTGTCAGGTTTTTGCCCTTCAACATAGGCCTTTTCTACATAGATACTCACTCGTTCTTTTGCCTTACGAGCAGATAGAGGCAAAAAGGTTACGTCTACATTACTGTAGAAACCTACCCTATGGAAGCCAGCACGGCTTTGGGGGATATAGACCCAGTGGTCATCAGGGCAGCGTTCACCTCGTTTAGCGCCGATGTTGATCACAAGCACCGATGTAGCAGGATCAGGTTGCTCATCGAGAGCTAAGCCCGCCATTTTGACAACCTTGTTTAAAGGCAGGGTGGAAATAACAAACTCGTAATTCACTGAAGAGCCATCTTCAAAGAAGAGAACCCTCTCTTTTAAGTCTATTCGCACAACCTTTTTGTCGTAATGTATGTCACATCGCGCGGCCATCCTTTGGGCAAGAACATTCAGGCCCTCCTCGGGATAGACAAAAGTCACGTTGTAGCCAATGGGTGGCACATCAGCGAATGCCCCTTGAATAGCCAACTCTAAATTCACCGGGGATTTATAGATATCCTGTGGGGCAATACGTTTATAGAGGCCCGCAGTATAAAGTTCGTGAAAGGGGAAAAAGAAAAGGTCGCATAATGTGGGGCCAAAGCAAGCCCGCAGCCAATCTGCCATCGTATTTATCGGTTGATTGGCCATCGAGGCCACAACCATTTCGTGGAGCGCCTGAGCAGCGATTTCCGGTCCAAGATAGCGAAGGTGATTTTGAATGGGGTAAGGCACAAACAGATTCTTCTGGGGTAGAAAAACGGATGACTTCCGGAGATAACTTTTTACAGGGGCAAGGGAACGGATAAAGTGTAAAACTAAGGGATCTCCTCCGAAGATCCAGTGACCACCACCAAGCTCAAATCGGTAAGCCTCCCCGTCCTTTGGAGTAGAGTAAAGCCTTTCACTATCTCCCGGCCGGATGTAATAGGACGAACAAATTCCACCAGGAACTTCAGAGGCTTCATATACAGGAAGCCCTGAAG
>Ga0078972_1016948_pt1 | contig 10611 bp, 10 predicted proteins | sample YelNatPaOPGAMG01_FD_67568 | JGI IMG/M metagenome (GOLD analysis project Ga0078972, IMG submission 67568) | Hot spring thermophilic microbial communities from Obsidian Pool, Yellowstone National Park, USA - OP-RAMG-01 (SPADES assembly) (version 2) | ecosystem: Environmental > Aquatic > Thermal...
GGAATTAATGAAAATATCATACGGAGATACGTTGCTATGCAAGGAAAGGAAGATGAAGGACAAGCGCAGCTTGAATTAATTTAGTTAGCACCACGCCTGTAAGGGCGTGGGAATCTATTATTTAGCCTTTTATTAGGTGAATTAAACGAATTCAATTCTCAAACACCGAAAATTTAGTAATTGTATAATTAAAATTATTTATCTCTCTCTTGGCTTAAATAAGCCAAAAATTTAAATTGACCACAGTTACGCAAGCTAAAAATTATTTTTGTATAATTTTTCTCTTTAGAACTTCTTCAGCCAGTTGATCTATAATTTTTTCCAGATCACCGTCTAAGATATCTTGAATACGACTCCAATTTTTCTTTATCCGATGGTCAGTGATTCTGTCTTGAGGGAAATTATAAGTTCTAATCTTCTCGCTTCGGTCTCCGGTGCCAATTTGACTGCGCCGAGTTTCGCCGATTTCCTTGATTCTCTTTTCTTCAGCCGCTGCTAGGAGTCGCGACCGGAGGACTTTCATAGCTTTTTCTTTGTTTTTTTGCTGGGACTTTTCATCTTGACAAGTGACTACTGTCCCGGTGGGAAGATGAGTTATGCGGACTGCGCTGTAAGTTGTATTGACGCTTTGTCCACCAGGACCGGAGGAACAAAAAGTATCAATGCGAAGATCGGAAGGATCTATCTTGATATCAACTTCTTCGGCTTCGGGAAGAACAGCTACTGTGGCAGTTGAAGTGTGAATGCGTCCCGTTTTTTCTGTTTCAGGAACTCTTTGGACTCGGTGGACGCCAGATTCATATTTCATTTTTTCATAAACGGCTGTTCCCTCAATACCAAAAATAACTTCCTTGAATCCGCCGATAGGCGTACGATGAGAGCTAAGAAGAGTTACTTTCCAGTCATTCTTTTCAGCATAGCGTGAATACATTCGGAAAAGATCAGCGGCAAAAAGAGCGGATTCGTCTCCTCCGGCTCCAGCTCGAATTTCTACAATGACGTTTTTGGAGTCATTAGAGTCTTTGGGAACAAGGAGAATCTGTAATTCCTTTTCTATTTCTTCTTTTTTTTTGGAAAGGTATGTGTTTTCTGCCAGAGCCATTTCCTTCAATTCCGAATCTTTTTCTGTGTTCACGATTTCTGCATTTTCGCGCATATTTTTTTCAATATCTTCAAATTCTCTGATTTTTTTCATGATTTCTTCAAGTTCAGCCATTCTTTTGCCAATTTCCTTCATTTTTTGGCTATTTGAAACTACCCTAGGCTTTTCCAGCTCGGCTTTCAGATTATCGTATTCTTTTTTTATGGCTTCTATTTGCTTTTTCATAAGGCTTAAAAATGTCAAACTGGAAGTTTTAATTCCTTTTGGCGGCAAGCCCATCATCAAGGAATAAAGCAGAAATAAAACGAAGGCAAACTCAAAAAACTCCTAATTACCTAGATTAGGGGAACTTTTCAAATTATCAGTGAGCTATTTTTTTCTTCTGGCGGTCTTTTTAGCAGCGGCTTTTTTAGTAATCCTTTTTTTGGATATTTTTTTGGTTATAACTAGTTTACTTTTCGCCTTTTTAGTTTTTTCGGCTTCCTTTTTTGCTATTTTAGCTTTAATTTGAGAAGTTTTTTCAAAGCGTTTCTTGAACCGGTCAAGACGTCCAGCTGAATCAATAAGGTGCTTTTTGCCTGTATAAAAAGGATGGCAAGCTGAACAAACCTCAACCCTCATTTCGGGCTTAGTTGAACCGGCAGTGATGATATTTCCACAAGCGCAAATAATCTTGGCTTGAGGATAATATTTTGGGTGAATATCTTTTTTCATAGTAGCTGTGATGCGAATTAACTAATGAATGCTAATCTACGAATCACGAATAAAGGTGTGATGCGAATTAGCGAATGAGTGCTAATCTACGACACTAATCTGCAAACAAACATTCGTGATTTGTAGATTGGTATAGGATTCGTAGATTAGCATCACAGCTTATTCGTGATTTGTAGGTTTGCCCGGATTGTTTTGAAATACCTTTGTTTACGTTTATTATTCACCGATAAATTTGTCAGTTTGTTATTTTGTAGTTACTTTAATAACAATCAAAGCATTTCGGGCAGGTTGATTAGTATCGATTAGTAGATTAGCATTATGTTTATAAATTGACAAGTCTCCCACCAAATGCTAAACTAAAATCTGTAAAATTCATACTTCCAGAGCGGCTTTTCCTTGTCCTATCTAAAGCATAAATATAGGTAAAAAAGTCGCAAAGAAGGAAGTAGGTGCTATAAGTAATTAAAGGAAAAAAAATGAAAGATAACAAGCAAGCTCAAAATGAGAATGAGTTAGAAGTCAAGACAGCTTCCTCAAACAGCCAAGCGCCAGCGGCTGGTTTTATGTATGATGATTTGGAGCTTTCGATTGAGCAGATGTTTAAGTTTGGGGTTCACTTTGGTCACAAGAAATCCCGCTGGAATCCGAAAATGAAGCCCTATATTTTTTCAGAAAAGAATCATATCCATATTATTAATCTTGAAAAAACACTTATTCTTTTCAAAGAAGCGCTTGAATTTGCTCATCATATTGCAGTCAATGGCGGGAAAATTATTTTTATTGGAACGAAGCCGCAAGCGCGGCAAGTTATTGAAGAGAGCGCTCGTTTTTCTGGAATGCCTTTCGTCAATAATCGCTGGCTGGGCGGAACTCTCACGAACTTTCAGGAAATAAAGAAAAGAATAAAATATCTCAATGAACAGGAAGAAAAAATGGCTAAAGGGGAGTTTGAAAAATATACAAAATACGAACGTCTTCGTTTCAAAAAAGAAATGGATCGGATGAATGAAAAAATGGGAGGAATAAAAAAGATGGATTCTTTGCCGCAAGCTATTTTTGTTGCAGATGTCAAAGAAAATGATTTGGCTGTCAAAGAAGCCAAAAAAATGAAGATACCGGTGATTGGCATTGTTGATACAAACGTTGATCCTGATCCTATTGACTACCCCATTCCCGCTAACGACGATGCTCTTTCTTCGCTTCGATATATTGTTGGTTTGATGGCGAAAACCTTGAAAGAGGCAAAAATGAATTCAAAAATTGCCTTGAATCAGGGAAAGGCAAGCTTAAAAGATAACATAAAAAAAAGAACGAAAAATAATTCGAATTAAAAACATGCAAAAAATAACAGCGGAGCAAGTCAAAAAAATTAGAGAACTTACCGGAGCAAGTGTTGTGGAGTGCCAAAAAGCGCTCGAAAGCGCAAATGGGGAAGTGGAAAAAGCCCTTGAATATCTTCGTAAAAGCGGAAAGGAAAGGGCCCAAAAGAAAGCCGAAAGAGAAACTAAGGAGGGAGTTATAGCCGCTTATATTCACAGTAACAAAAAAATTGGAGCTCTTGTTGAAGTCCGCTGTGAAACTGATTTTGTCGCTAAAAATTCTGATTTTCAGGAGTTGGCTCACGACATTGCTATGCAGGTAGCGGCAATGTCTCCGAAATATATTTCACTGGATGATGTATCCAAGAAAGAAAAAGAAGAATATGCGGAATCGGCAAGAAAAGAGCTTTCTTGCGAGCAAAAACCAGCCGAAATTATTGAGAAAATTGTAGCTGGAAAAACAGCCAAGTATTTTTCACAGCAGTGCCTGATGAGCCAGCAGTTTATAAAAAATTCGGATATTACCGTAGAGGACTTAATAAAAGAAAAAATTTCAAAAATAGGCGAAAATATAAGAATTGAAAGAATTGTCCGTTTTGAAATCTAATTGTGTCAAGGAAATGAAAAGGTTTTTCGTTAAAACCCGTCGCTGGGGCAACCCTTTGCTGGTTCAATCCTCACAACAGCTTAAAAAAGGGGAGGTAGTGGTGATTGAGACAAATATTGGAATAATCTCTGCAATTGTTGAGAGAGAAGCTGTATCTTCAGAAGATGAAAATCAGTCTATCGAAAAGGCCATCTTTTTGAGAAAAGCCAATTTAATTGATTTGAAAAATATTCGCAATTTCCAAAAAAAAGAGCAAGAAGCTCTCAAAATTTGCCGAAAAGAAGTGAAAAAAATAAATCTGCCGATGAAAATCATAGAAGCCAATTATTCCCTTGACGGGAGTGGAATCACTTTTGTATTTACAGCTGATGGCAGAGTCGATTTTCGAGAATTGGTGAAAATTTTGTCAAAAAAAATGCAAAGGTCAATTAGATTTCATCAGATAGGAGCTCGGGATGAAAGTCGTCAAGTGGGAGGTTTTGGAATTTGCGGTCGGGAGCTTTGTTGTAGTAAATTTAAAAATGACTTGCCGAGTATTTCTTCGGAGATGGCAAAAATTCAACAGATTGCCCATCGAGGTTCAGAGAGAATCTCAGGAGTTTGTGGTCGGTTGATGTGCTGCTTGGCTTTTGAAGAAGGGCAATATCGAGAATTGACTAAAGAATTTCCGAAACCGGGAGAAAAAGTTGAATATAAAGGAGATTGGGCTCTAGTTAAGGAAGTGAATTTATTGAATAGAAAAGTAGGCATTGAGCTTAAAGATAAAACTTTTATATTTGTTGATAAAAATGAGCTTGAATGATATGTTTTGGATTTATATACCGCCAATAATTTTCATTTCTGCTTTGATTTTTTTGGTTATAATACTTGGGAGAAAAACAGCTCTTTTAAGAAAAAGAGAGTTATTCAGCTTACCAACGGAATCTTCGCCTAATAGTTTGAAAAAAAGCGAAAGATGGAAAACTTTTCAGGCTTTTGTTTTGAAATTTTTGGAAAAGACAATCCATTTGATTAAAATCGGAATAAAGAGGTCTGAAGAAGGACTATCGAAAATTCTTCATAGAGTGAAAGAAAAGAGACTAGGAAGGAAGCTTCCGAAAACTCTTTCTGAAGAAAAAGATAGTCTTGTTTATTTGGAAAGTAAGGATGTGGTTCTAGATATGGATCTTGCCAAAAGCAAAAAATCTCAAGATTCTGCCTCGAAAATCAAAGCGGAAAGGATTTTTAGTCAGGAGGTTATTGTGAGGAAAAAAGAGGAACCTTTGCCTCAGAGAATTGTGCCGGAATTGGCGGCTGAAGATAAAGCCAAGGAAGATGCCCTTATTCATCGAATTGCTGAAAATCCCAAAGATAATGAAGCTTATCGGGAGTTAGGGGAGTATTATCTGTCTGTCGGCAATATTAAGGATGCTAAAGAATCTTTTAAGATGGTTTTGAAACTTCGTCCTCGTGATCTCAAAGCCAAAAGCAGTTTGCGGGAAATTGAAATGAGAATGAGACTGGGAAACTGAATTATGCCAGTGTAGCTCAGAGGCCAGAGCAACGGTTTTGTAAACCGTGGGTCGTGGGTTCGACTCCCACCGCTGGCTCAGGAGCAATTGTTTTGCTTGCCCGCCATGCTTTGCATAGCAAAGCGGGCGGGTAAAGAATGGGTTGTCGGTTCGATCCCGGCCGTGGGCTCAGGCTTTGGCGGACGGGTGTTGAAGCGGTAATCCAAAATCCAAAGCTCAAAATCTAAAAACAAGAGCTTTTCCTAAAAAGCAATTAAAATATAAACAAGTCATTGGTTATCTTAGTTTATTGGCAGTTGGTCTGTTTATTAGTTAGAGGTCATTAGCTCGTTATCAGGTTATGTGATATTTGAAAAGTCTAATTTTTTGGCTTAAAAAAAGTAGGCTAAACTTCCATTATGGAAATTTTAACTTCCAGTTTGAGATTCTAATTTTGAAAGTGTTTTAGCTTAAATAAAATAAAAAATAAGTTGGCGAGAGTTTTAAAATATCATTTATTTGGTTAAAGTTATTTTTCTCTTTCTTGAGAAAATTTTCGGATGACTTTAGCTTAAAAGGGCAGGTGGCAGAGTGGTCAATTGCACCTGACTGTAAATCAGGCGCCTTCGGGCTACGGCGGTTCGAATCCGTCCCTGCCCACCAGAATCTGACTTTCCGAAAATAGACCGATTTTTTCATGGGCGGCGCACAGTGCCGCCCATTGATTTTATTTAGACAAATCACCTGCACTCGGCGTGGCAGGTCCCGTGCCTTGTGGCCGCCCAAACGAGGTTTGGCTAAAGGTTTCTTTGGTGACGCCTTTTTCTCTAGAAGGTTGCTATCCCTGGCGATTTTTTTCAGTTAATTGTAAATTTGTAATGCTGAAAACTGCTTTATAAACTTGTCGCCAAACATCAATTTTTATAAAAAGATAACAAGAGCAGGCTAGGAGTATCAATTCTTCTTAATTTCTGTCGGGCTTATTACTAAACGACAATCAAAAAATTATTTTTAGCTTGTAAAAGGCTTTTTTAGCCCTTTTATCCTAAAATTTGACTTAAATAAGCTAAAAAAATTGAATTGGCGACAGTTTACTATCATTCCTTTTTTGTTTTTCGAGAATTTTTGCATTTTTTTGTTTTTGGATACAATAAAACCTATCGCTAATTTAAGTCAAAAGGACCCTTTAAAGTTAGAAACTGAGCTTCCATAATGAAAGCCAGACATTTATTTAATATTTAAGCAAAACTCTGTCTCAGAAAAACAGGCGAGATGCTTTAAAACTATTTTTACAATTAAACTTGACAAAAATAATGCCTTGGTTATATATTAGAGTAACTAATATTTTGATAGTCTAATATTATGAAAACTGGCCTCAATAAAATCGTCTCCTTGATTTTCACCGTAAAGCGTCTTTTTCATGAACAACTAACCGACGAAAAAGGGAAAAGTTTTTCTTTTTTGCAGCTCAATACCTTGCGTTTTGTCAAACAAAAAAAGCCTCTCATGAAGGATATAGCGGATTATCTTGCTATTACTCCGCCCTCGGCAACCTCTCTGGTGGATACTCTTACTCGATTAGGCATGGTTAGACGTGTTTTAGACAAAGAAGACCGACGCATAATCAGGATTGTTATCACTCCCAGAGGAACAAGATATTTAAAGGAAAGTTTTGAAAAGATTGAGGGAAAAGTCAAAGAAAAACTAGGAATTTTGACCCCAAAAGAACAAGAAGATTTAGCCAATATTCTCTCGAAAATAATTGAATCTTTAGATAATAATTAATTAACTCCAAGCCAATGAATAAAGGTGTTTTCGGAATTAGTATTGCGGCTATCGTAATTATCGCGGGAATAATTTCTATTTTCCTTTACAAAAATATGTCGCAAAGACCGGCTTATGCTGAGATTGAAGTAAAAAAAGGCAATATTCAGGAAGTTTTGGACTTAAGTGGCAAGGTCCAACCTCAAAAGAAAGCCGATTTAGGATTTGAAATCGGGGGAAAAGTTGTGAAACTCAACTACCAAGTTGGAGATTTTGTAAAAAATGGAACAGTTTTAGCCAATGTTAACTCAGACACTCTCCAGGCCCAATACCGGGCAGCTCAAGCTCTGGCTCGCAGCGCGGAAGCCAATGTTGATCAGTATCGCCAATTATACGAAAAAGAGAAAAATAAATTGAATTCTCTTAAAAAAAGTTCGACGGCCAATTCTGCCGACAAAAAAGCGCAGAAAAATCAAATTAAAGCCAGTCAAGCTCAAGTGAATGCGCAAGAAGAACAATTGGCGGCATCGTTGGCAAACGTTGAGGCAGCGAAAGCGCAAATTACCAAAACTATCCTAACAGCGCCTTTTGATGGGGTGATTGCCCGGCAGGATGTGGAAATAGGGGAAACGGTCCAAGCCAATGTGCCAGTTATAACTCTCATCAGCTCAAATTCGTTCAAAGTTGAGACTTTTGCTTCGGAAATTGATGTGAACAAAATTCAAGTTGGCGATGCGGCTGAAATCACACTTGATGATCAGCCAAACAAAATATTTTCGGCAAAAATCACCGCGATTGATCCGGCAGAAAGTCTCGTCGGCAACGTGTCGAATTACAAGGTAACTCTGAATTTTTCGGAGAATATAGAAAATTTACGTTCGGGAATCAACGCCAATATCTCTGTCATTTCAAAAGAGAAAGATGGAGTTTTGGTTGCGCCTCAAAATGCGGTTTTTGAAGAAAGTGGAAAAAAATACGTTTATGTTTTGAAAAATGGTCTCAAATTGAAAACAGAAGTCCAAGCAGGAATTTTAGGAAAAGACAATCTAATTGAGATAGTTTCCGGTCTCCAAGAAGGGGACAAACTACTTGTACCTAGCAAATAATTTGTTCAATTTACAACTATGGAAAACAATCACATGAAAAACCAAACAAAGGGCGAGGTTTCAAGAAGAAGAGAGTGGATAATTTTGGCTTTCTTTGCTTTTTTCATGGTCGGCTTGGTGGCGCTTTTTTATTTGTACTTGACTCAAAGTCGGGTGTATGTTGAAAAATCCAGTCTTGTGGCACAAAGCATTGATCTTTCTTCGCCGGGAGGAGGAGTTCTTGAGAAAATGTTTGTAAAAGTTGGCGATAATGTTTCCGCCAATGAACCCGTGGCTCAAATTGGAAATGATATTGTCAAAACTGAGCAGAGCGGAATAATCATTTCCGTGAAAGATGATATTGGCAAAAATTTTGCTCCCTACGAAGCTGTTGCGACAATGATCAATCCGGAGGATCTTCGAGTGGTGGCGCAAGTAGAGGAAGACAAAGGTTTAGCCGACATCAGAGTGGGACAGCCGGCCTATTTCACAGTAGATGCCTTTGGATCAAAAAAATACTCCGGGATAGTGGATGAAATCAGCCCGACGGCAAGAAGCGGAGATGTTGTGTTCAATATTTCCAGCGCTCGCCAGCAGCAAGAGTTCAATGTGAAAATACGTTTCAATGTCTCGGATTATCCCGAACTAAAAAATGGCATGTCGGCAAAAGTTTGGATTTATAAAAACTAAACTTTTTTCTATGTCGGAAATCAAATCTCGAGACAATTTGCGCTGGTGGGTTTTGCTGACCGTTATCATTGGAACTTTTCTGGGACGTCTTGATCAGACGATTGTTAACCTAGCTCTACCGAAGATTATTGATGATTTTCATATAACCGTTTCGGCGGCTGGCTGGATTTCCACCGCCTATATTTTAGCCAACGCAATATTTGTTCCCATCTGGGGGAAACTGGGAGATACGATAGGAAGAAAAAAAGTATATATTCTCGGATTCTCTATTTTTATTTTTGGCTCGGTTTTGGCCGGTCTTTCCTGGAATCTGGGATCGATGATTGTTTTTCGGATTATCCAAGCCATTGCCGGATCGGCGGATTATCCTACCGCGATGGCTATTGTGGCGGTTACTTTTCGCGAGGGAAAAGAAAGAGCTCAAGCTTTGGGAATCTGGTCGGCTTCCTTTGCGGCCGCAACGGTTTTCGGGCCGCTGATTGGAGGGCCGCTCATTGATAATTTTGGCTGGCGGTCAATATTTCTTGTCAATCTTCCGGTGGGAGTAATTGGCCTTTTTATGGCTTTGGCGTTTGTTCGCGAATCTGTGTCGGAAAACAAGACCAAGAAATTTGACTGGTGGGGAGCGATTACTCTGGGAATGGCTCTTTCGGCGCTGGTCTTGGTTCTTGATAAAGGGCTGGAATGGGATTGGCTTTCCTGGAAAAGCGCTCTTTGTTATGGGGCGATTCTTATTTTCGCTTCTATTTTTATTCGAATAGAAAAGAAACAACCGGAGCCGATTGTGGATTTCAAATTTTTCAAAATTTCTGCCTTTGTCAATACGCTCGGAAATAATTTCATAGTCTTTATGGGAATGATCGGCGCGGTCTTTCTTATTCCTATTTTTTCGCAGACCTTTTTGGGATATGACGCTACTCAAACAGGCTATCTTTTTATGCCGATGGCTTTTATGATGCTTCTTGCTGCCCAAGTTGGAGGAAGACTCACTGGAAAAATTCAACCTAGATTTATTATTGCCGCCAGCACTTTTGTAGCGGCAGCGGGTCTTTTTATGTTTTCTTATCTCGATGCTCGTTCCGGAGCCCTTTCTATAATCGTTCCGCTTTCTGTTATGGCTTTTGGAATGGGCTTTGGAATGGCTCAAAGAACCAATGTAATTGCTTCACTGGTTCCCAGTAATGAAATTGGAATGGCTTCTTCCGTTTTGGCTTTAGCAAGAAATGTTGCCGGAGCTTTTGGAATTGCAATTTTCGGGACTATTCTTCAAAATGCTACCAATTCAAATGTTCTCTCTATTGCTCGCGATAGTTTTTTGAATGTAAAAAATTCTCAGACAATGCGCGAGTTTATAAGTTTGATTATTCTTAAAGGTCAGGTTACTGCTTATCAAAGGGTTTTTGTTATTTCTTCAGTTTTTCTTTTGGTGGGAGCGGTGGCGGCTCTGGGCATTAAAGCGCCAACTGGGAGCAAGTTGAAGGAAGAGATTGTGATTGAATGATTTTAACCTAAAAAGTGGATAACTTGTGAGTAATATAACTAACAATTCGCTTATATAAGCGATTTTTTGTTTTGGCAAGAAGTGTTGACTTATGTTTCCTAGTGGGTTAGAATGTAGTTGCAGTGTTGAGAAGTGGATAAAAGTGGGGATAACTAGAAAGAATTGCGGATAACTGCCAGGGCTCAAGTACTGCTGTGATGCCAATCTACGAATCTTATGCCAATCAACCTGCCCGAAATGCTTTGATTATTATTTCCGAATATTAATAGTTAAATCAGTAAGTATATAAATTCAAGTATAACAACTTAGTTAGGGGCATTTCAAAGCCGGCGGGCGAAT
>Ga0078972_1016949_pt1 | contig 10611 bp, 10 predicted proteins | sample YelNatPaOPGAMG01_FD_67568 | JGI IMG/M metagenome (GOLD analysis project Ga0078972, IMG submission 67568) | Hot spring thermophilic microbial communities from Obsidian Pool, Yellowstone National Park, USA - OP-RAMG-01 (SPADES assembly) (version 2) | ecosystem: Environmental > Aquatic > Thermal...
TTGTTGCTTTAGAATTTTGAGCAAACACTGCTGCCTGGAAGGATATAGAATTCAAGCCAGTTGTAACATTTTCAAATGAATAAACATAGGTATTCTTAAAAACTTCAAGGGAAGGTTCTCCGTAGTAGTTAACTTTATTCTGAATCACAGGCACAGGATTTCCAGCTGCAATCCACCCATAATCTGAATATGTTCCACCAGATGTAAACTCAGAGACAAATGCAAAAGTTCCACTTGTATTTGTGGCCTTAGCTTTTGTATTTTTAAGTGATATAGAGGGCACCATACTCATCGCGGGCATTGTTACTGAGAGGAACAATAATAAAACTATCAGTAAAACCCCTGCCTTTTTCATAATTTTATTTATAAAATACAATTATTTAAAAATTTGTATTTGTTTTTCCTTGTTGAATAATTATTGAAAATTATTTAAATCAAATACCATTTCCATAAACGTTTTATTTAGATTTTCTATAATTATGCTAATTAAGGATCATTTTACTAAGAAGGTATATTTTTCTTTACAGAAGATTTATTATATTTTCATTTTTTGTTTATTAATCCATTAAATATAAATTCCATTAACTGTTTAATCTTTTCTTCATCCAGAGATTCTTCCCAAAGCACATACCTCATTCCAACAAAATCTGCAATTCCCATTAATGCATATGAAATCAACTCTGGATCATATTTTTTGAACTCATTTAATTCCATTGCTTTTTTTAGGCCTTTTGTATATCCTTCCGATATTTTTTTATAATACCATGAAAAGAGTTTAGGATCAACATGTTCAGCTTGTCTGACGATCCAGTAAAGATTCTTATGATTCTTTAAAAATTCAAAAAATACTCTGAACCCTTTATTTTCAATGTCCTCTCTCTTTTCCAAGTTCAAGGTGGCAATCTTAATAGTTTTTCTGAGTTCATGATTTAAATTTTTAACCAAATCTCTAAAAATTTCAAGCTTTGAATCATAATAGATGTAAAATGTACCCGTGCTTACTCTTGCCCTTCTTGTTATTTCACTAATGGGCGCTTCAAAATAATTTTTTTCGCCAAAAACTTTTTCGGCTGAATTCAATAATTTCTTCTTTGTTTTTTCTCCGCGTTTAGTTTTAGGATTATTCATCTTGTTTCATTCTCCCAAATATAATTTCTGATATTAAAATTTCCTTTTTTTCATTATCAAAGACTTCCATCTTACAATAATAAAGATCGTAATTTTCCTTTTCTTTTTTATCGATAATGGTTAATTCTGAATGAATTGTTTTACCAGGTCTTATAGGATTTAAAAATCTTATTTTATCAAAACCATACAAAAAATAACCTTTCACATATTCAGAAATCAGACCCAGCCCCAAGGATAATGATAGTAATCCATGACCTATTCTGCCTCTAAATGCCGTTTCTTTGGCTATTTCATCATCTACATGTAAAGGATTGAAATCTCCTGTTAATGATGCGAATCCATATATATGGAAATCATTCACAGTAATACTATTTCCCATTATTTTATTACCTACCTTGAAATATTCATCCATATTCACCACGCTCCAATTTTAAATAATCCTTTTTTCCTGCTGGTGTTTTAGGTATTTGTGATACAAATACAAAATACTTTGGTATTTTATATTTGGCAAGGTAATTTAATAGATATTTTTTTATTTCTTCTTCATTAATATTTTTCCTTGGAACTATAAATGCTTTACCTACCTCCCCCCATTTTTCGTCAGGTACTCCAATTACAGCACATTCTAATATGTCAGGATGATTTTCTAAAATATTTTCTATTTCTGAGGGATAAACATTTTCTCCCCCAGACTTAAACATAAATTTTTTTCTTCCCTTGAAATAATAAAAACCATCCTTGTCCCTTTCTAGTATATCTCCCGTTTTAACAAATTCAATTTTTTCATCACTACCAATATATCCTGAATAAATAATGGGACCATAAACATATAGTTCACCACTATTCGACTCATTTCCATTATCATCAATCAATTTTAAATCTACAAATAGTGATTTCCTTCCAAGGGAATTTATTTTTTTTAAATCTTCTTCATTTGAATAAAATAAATTGGGTCCAGCTTCAGTTAGTCCATATCCTTGGTAAAATTTTATTCCCCTTGATAAAAATGAATTAACTACCTGAGGAGAGGACATTCCACCACCTGATTTCACAAATCTAAGAGAACTTAAATCTCTTAATTGGAATTCTTTAGAATTTACCATTTCGAGAAATATGGCAGGAACTGCTGATAGAACAGTTATTTTCTCTTTTTCAATTATTTCCATGATCAGTTCAGGTCTAAACTTTTCAATAAATATAACTCTACCTCCAGCAATATACAATGGTAGTGTTAAAACATTCCAACCACCTGTATGGTATAAAGGATAGGCTATTACTGTGGAATCATTTTTAGATAATCCCCAAGTAATGATTGTATTAAAAGAATTAAAAAGCATTGCCCTGAGTGATATTTTTGCACCTTTTGGAATACCTGTCGTTCCGCCAGTAAAAAGTATTATTGCTATTTTTTCCATATTCAACTCTTCCGTAGTATATAATTTATTGGTTTTACATTCAAGATCTTCAAGAAAAACAGATTCTATATCAATTTCATCTTTTAAATCAATTAGTTCATTTCCTATAGTTTTACTAAAAATAGCAATTTTTGAATTGACAATTTTCATTTCCCTTAAAATTTCTTTTCTGCTCAATCTCAAATTATGAGGTACAAGAATGGTACCGATTTTTAGTGAGGCTAAAAATAATATTACTTCAATGGATTTATTATTTGAAAATACGGAAATGTAATCTCCAGATTTGATTCCTTTTTCTGAGAGATTAAAGGCTATGCAATTTGCAATTTCATCAATCTCTTTAAAGGAATATGAATTGCCATAATAATCTTTGAATGCAATGTTATCTTTGTATGTATTGCTTAAATAGAATGAAAGATCCATAACTTATCCCCACCTTATAACTGTTGCACTCCAGACATAACCCGTCCCAGCAGCAGCAAATACAATATTTCCAGTTTTAAAAATTCCTTCCTTGAGAGCTAAATCTAAGGCAATAAATTGATCCGCTGACTGACTATGTCCATACTTGTCGAGATATATGGAATTCTCATTTGTAAGACCTATGGATTTTAATAGTTTTAAATGAAATGATGGTTTCATGTGATTTAGAAATACCATACTAATGTCCTCTTTTTTTAATCCACTTTTTTCAATTGCATTCAATATGACATTTTTAAAATTTATTAATGAAACCGCTTCCATTTTCTGCTTGAATTCTTCTTTTGAAACTAAACTTTCTAAAAATGGCCTTTTGTAATAGCAGTATTTTTCATCATAGAGTACTTTTGCTCCACCTGTTAAAAGAAGTGTAGCTGCCCAAAATGATCCATCGGTAAGAAAATCCGAGTTTAATATCAAATTTTTTTTGAAATTTTTTGATACAACTGCTGCTACACCTGCATCTGCAAAATCATCCATCCACGTTGTCTTTGGATTCATTGGATTTACAATATATGATTCTTTAGAAGCACCAACTAAAAGTATTGATTTCAAATTTTTATCTGAGTTCAAAATACTTTTTGCAATATATAAGCCAGTTACCATGCCAGCACACATTGCCGATAAATCAATAGAATATGCCTTATATAGACCTAATTTTTCCTGTAAATATGCAGAAATTAACCAAACATTATAATCCTTCCACTGAGAACCAATGTATAAAATTGCACCAATATCATTTTTTGTAATTCCGGAGTTGGTGGCATTTTCAATTGCAATTTTTGCAGCTTCAAATGCCATATCACTTGGCATTTCACCTTCAGCGCTTATGTGTTTTTCTTTAAGACCCTGTTTTTTAATAATTACCTCTTCTGGTATATTAAATTCTTTAGATAACTCTTTTGCAGTAATTACTCTCTTTGGAATATAAATGCCATAAGATGCAATTCCTATTTCGTTCATTTAATCACCTCTACTTTTTCTTCAAAGTTTTCATTTTCTACATCCTCTATAAATTTCAGAACTTTGTTATTGAATATTTCGTGTTTTTCTATAAATAGAAGATGGTTTTGGTTTTCAAACAATAAAAGTGATGAAAATGGTAAACTCTTGAAAAGAAGAATACTATTTGTCCATGGAAGAACTCTATCAGACAGGCCTGCAATTATTAATGCAGGTCTATAGAATTTTGAATTTTCAGAATATGCATCAAAATTCAAAACAGAAAGTGATTGATATATAAGCTGTTTCTCGTCCGTTGGAGTTTTCATCCTTTCAACAATTATATCCTCAAATTCCTTATTCTTTGATTTAAGAAATTCTTCAGTAAAAGCAAGTGACATAGTCCTTTTTAATTTATCATATAAACTTTCACCATTTAACGTTTTAGTCATCTCATTATAGACCTTTTGGGACATTGGTATTGACTTTTTCCCACCACAGGAGGTTGAAACCAAAATAAGACCTTTAATTCTCTTTGGAGCAATTCTAGCAATTTCTTGGGCAATAAATCCACCCATTGAAACACCTAATATATATGCACTTTCTATTCCTAAATGGTCTAAAATAGATATTGCGTCCTTTGCAAAAAGTTCGGTTGAATATGGTTGTTTCAAAGGTGAGCTTTTTCCAACCCCTCTATTATCCAAGTATATGCATTGGTATTCATTTGAACAAAAATTCTGATATTTCCACATCCACATAGAATAACCTAAACCCTCTAAAAATAATATGGGAATACCTTTTCCATTTACTTCATAATATAGTTCATAGTCTTTTAAAATTAATTTTGGCATTTATCCTACCTCCTTATATCCAAAATAAATATTTTTTATTTTTGGATTTTCCATTACTTCGTTAGGCAAACCTGAAAAAACAATTTTTCCAGATTCAATAATGTATACTTTTTTTGATATGGGTACAACATCAGCAACATTTTGTTCAGTAAGTAATATAGGCATATTTTTAGATATTTCTTCTATTTTCAAAATTAATTCTTTTACCAACTTGGGAAATAAACCTGTGGTGGGTTCATCCATTATTAATATTTTTGGATTTGTAGCCATCGCTCTTGCAATTGAAAGCATTTGCTGTTGCCCCCCACTTAAAGTATTTGATTTATCATTTAACTTTTCATTTAAATCTGGAAAAATAGTAAAAATCCTTCTGAGAAAAGAATTAAAATCATATTTTTGTTTTGAGGATTCAAATGCTACCCTTAAATTTTCAATTACTGTCATATTTGAAAAAACACGAGATCTTTCTGGAACAGTTGATATTCCTAATTTAGAAATTAAAAATGGTTTTAGGTTTTGAATTTCAGTGCCATTGAAAATGATTTTTCCTTCTATGGGTCTAAGTAAACCATTAATTGATTTAACAAGTGTAGTTTTTCCTGCACCGTTTGGACCAATTACAAGTGTTATACCCTCCTTGCATTCTATTGAAATGTTTTGAAGAACTTTTGAACCGAAATACCCTGAATTGAGATTTTTTATTTCAAGCATTGCCTATACCCCCAAAATAATATTCTTTGATGTTTTCAAACTCAAGGAATTTTTTAATAGATCCTTCAAATATTTTCTTTCCCCTGTCAAGAAATATTACATTTTCTGCAATGTCTAATAATGAAGAAATCTTATGCTCAATGATAATTAATTTTTTTCCATTAGTCTTGAGCTTTATAAACACATCCAATAATTCTTTTATTTCTTCACTATTTAATCCACCAAATGGTTCATCTAAAAGCAATATTTCAGGATTAGCTGATAAAACTTTTGCAATTTCTAACCTTTTTAAATATCCAAATGGAAGCTGATCAGGATATTTATACCTAAAATCAAATAATCCAGTTATTTTCATAACTTCTTCTGGATTTACATTTTCCCTTATTTTACTGAATAAAAGAATATTTTCTTCAACCGTTAAAGTTCTAAAAGGTCTTACAATTTGAAATGTTTTAGAAATTCCAAGTCTTACTCTTTCCCAAGGTTTTAGTTTTGTTATGTTTCTTTCATTGTAATATATTTCACCCTTAGTAGGATTAATGATACCTGCAATTATATTTAAAAGAGTAGTTTTTCCTGCACCGTTTGGACCAAAAATAGCAAGAATATTACTGTCCATGGAAAATGTAATATTTTCAAGAGCCTTATTTCCTCCCCAGTATTTTGAAACTCCAATTACTTTTAAAAAACTCAAGAGAACCACCTCGAAATGCCCTTCGGGAAAAAAAGAAAAAGTATAATTGCAAAAGCTGCAAATGAAATCAATGTTAACTGGCCAACATATAATTGAAGGTATTGTGAAAGAATTATGATTATGTATCCTGCAGGTATCGATCCAAGAATTTTACCTTTTCCACCAAAAATAGCTATTATCATTGGAAATAACAAAAATTCAAGACCAAATGTATCTATGCCTGCAAAACTTGTAGAAAAAGCATAAAGGCTTCCAGCAATGCCAACAATTCCCATTGATATTGAAAATATTAATACTTTATACCAGAATGTATTTATTCCCTGTGCATTCATTGCCTCTTCATCATCACCTATACCTTTAAGTATTAGACCAATGTGCCCTGAATAAAGCGCATAAATTAGTGTAATTATAACAATTAAGAATATTGAAATATAGATCAACGAAATTTGTAAAGAATTAGAAAGCGATGGTAGACCATAATAGCCTATTGTAGGCATTTTTAAAACTGTCCAAAATGCTAATATAAAATCTGTGCCTATCAATGGCAAAAGCAATGATAAAAGAGTAAAAAATACACCTCTTACCTTTAATGTTACAATAGTTATTAAAAATCCCGAAAAAGAAGAAATAAGAAATGCTTGAGTTATGAGCAATGGTATGGTTAGGTGGAATGAATAATAGAAAAAACCTGTAAATAATGCACCTATGCCAAAAAAGAAAGAAATACCAAAATTAATGTAATTTGTTGTTCCTGAAGAAAAATCCCAACCTACGGCCATTATTATGAAAATATCAGAAATTAAGAAAGACAATGTAAGATATGGTGAATTTATAACGAATGATAAAATTACAGTTATTAAAATTATTAAAAGTGAGAGAATAAATCCTTTTGATTTAAGATATCCAAGATTCAACTTTTGCACCCCCTATACCATTAGGGAAAATAATGATAAATAAAATTACAATAATGAATGCAACAATATCTGAAACATTATATGGAATTAAGTATTGACTTATAACCTCAGCAAATGAAACTATAAAAGCAGCAGGGATTGCCCATTCAAATTTCCCCAAACCCCCTATAATAGAAACTGCAAATGCAATAACAAAAGGATCTACCCACATAGTAGGCGTGACCTCCTGCATAGGTACTAAAAGAATTGAAGCAATAGAAACAAGTAATATTGAGACAGAAAGTACAATTAAAATTATTTGTTTTGTGTTTATACCAATAAGTTCTGCAATTTCCGGATCTTCTGCAGTAGCCCTAATCTTTCTCCCAAAAGATGTTTTATAAATCCAGAATGAAACAATAAATAACAAAAACACTGAGATTATAGAAGATGACAGAAGTGAAAGATTTACGGACACACCAAAAATGCTAATTGAGATATTTGAAAATAGTGAAGGTATGATCAAACCAACTTGACCGCCAAATAAATACGAATAAATGTACTGTAACAATAATGCAAAAAGAAGCATTGTTACCATAAATATCATTGGATTAATCGTAAATTTAAGAATCGTATAAAAAATGCCTAAACCTATAGCGATGGTCAAAATTATTGAAAATATTATTGAAATTACCAAAGGCAAATTATTCATTACAGCAAAATAATATATCATATAAGCTGTTGTCATATATAATGCCCCATATGAAAGATTTAATATTTTTGAAACACCGAATACAAGTGTAAACCCAATTGAAATTAATGCATAATTCAATCCAAACAATATTCCATATATAATTATAGGAAAAAATAGAGAAAAAAAGTTCAAAATTTTCACCCTCCAGCTTTATAAAATCACAGTTATTTTTGGAATAACCGTTCCATTTGGTAATTGTATGTTTGTGAACGTTAATGGATTTAAAGATGACCAAATTAGATAAAGCTTACCATCTTTATGCCATTGCATTGCTACTGCTGGCACTGATGGAACAGGTTTTAGATTTATTATTAGACCATGTGAAGAAGAGAATTCAATCAAACCGGCAGGACCAGAATAGTTTGTTTGTTCAAGATAAGGTATAACTGCATTGCTGGATAGGCTTTGAGCTTTTTCTATTGCTTGTGTTAAATAGTAGACTGCTGAATATACGAAACCATCCTCGAAAATTGGGTTAAAACTGTAATTAGAATAAAATTCATTGTAAAATGGTATTGATGAAGGTGTAATGTTTATAGGAAGCATAGGCCCCCAACCAAATGTAAATTCTCCATTACATCCTCCCTTAGTTGCATTGAAGTAATCATATGTTTTGCCCTCCATTTCTGCCATTACATCTGCACCCATCAAAACTGGTTTCATTCCATTCGTTGCCTTATCAGCACTCCAATTAAAAGAATCCCAGTTTGATACAAGTAAAGGTGTTTCTGTACCAGCTGCAAGGATGTAAATAGCCTGCGTATTCAAATTAGCCAGTTGTGAAAAAAGAGAATCATATGAGCCACCAGGTGGTGACAATGGGAAATAATTTATATAAGTAACATTAAATCCAACCTCTTCAAATGGTTTGTATAACGGAGAGCTTGTTCCACCATTTCCTATATCAACCTTTGTCCAAGCTGCCTGTTCACCTAATATTGCAAAGTTTGTAATATTTTGTTTGAGAAGCCCTTCTTTATATGCCAATAACATGTATACTGGCAAAGCTCCGTATTGAACCCCTTGATTTGTTGCATTTACAAAACCATTAAAGATATATTTGTGGGCGGTATAATTTTCTGCAACAAATGTGGATATTTCAGGGTCTGCACCGAATGTTATGTATATTGTATGGTATTGTGCAGCTATAGGTAATTCAGCATCTACAACATCACTCCTATACCCTCCAATAAGAAAATTAACCTTATCCTGGGTTATTAGGGCTGTTATTGCGCTAATACCATTACTTACTGGAATTGATGGGTCAGCTTCTTCCGTATCATATGATATTATTTTGAGGTAATAATGCGTTCCATTAATAATCACACCACCATTTCCATTTATTTGATTTACTGCTAATTGTGCAGAATCTAGCATGTTTATTCCTATAGGGGAATTCAAGGGCAAGGGCATACCTATTAGTATGTATTTTTTTGAAGAAGTTTGTGATTGTGTTATATAATATGCACCGAGAATTATTGCGGCAACTAAGATTACTGCAATCACCACAGAAATTACTATTTTAGAATTTTTAGAATATGACAAGTGATTCACCTCCCATATTTTTTCTACTTAAAGACTGTATATAAATTTTTTGCTTAAATTACCTAAATTAATAAAATAATGATGTAATTATAAAAAGGCTAAACCCTCTTCTTTTAATATTTTTAAGGTTTTATTAAGATTATGAATTCATTAAATGAAAAAATTTAACTAATATCAGATATGACTATTAGTAAGGATTATATGCCAATCTATGATCAAGTTAATATACAGTATAATTGGAAACAATTTTATTTCTTGGATTAATGAAACAATGTATTTTTCAATATCATTTTTTAAAATAATTAAAAAATTTTTACTTTAAAAATCTAATAATTTCCTATTGTTTACCAATATTTAAATATTCAAAAAGCATAGAAAAAACATATGCCAGTAAATGAATTTAAGAAAGAAAGTATAAATGATCTTATTTCACTTAAGGGAAAAACTGCATTGATCACTGGTGCTGCCTCTGGTATTGGAAGGGCAATAGCAGATATTTTTTCTGAATCCGGTGGCAACTTGATTCTTGTTGACATTAATGAAGATGGCTTGAATGATTTAAAAGAAAAGCTTAAAAAATTCAATATTGAGGTAATTACGATGAATATTGACCTTTCAAAAAAAGAGGAAATAGTATCACTTTGGAAAAACATTGCGGATAAGGATCCGGATATACTTGTAAATAATGCTGGCATTTACATTTTTAAGGATTTTCTAGACACAGACATTGATTTCCTGGATTTAACATTGAATATCAATTTAAAATCGGTCTATTTAATGTGCCAGGAATTTATAAGTTTAAGAATGAAAAAAGGGAAAGGTGGCACAATAATAAACATAGGATCAATAGAGGCAATTTTGCCCTTTGCAAAAGGTCTTGTGCACTATGATATAAGTAAGGCCGGTGTAATTGCACTTACTAGAGCTCTTGCAAGGGAATATGGAAAAAAGGGATTTAAAATCAATGCAATTGTTCCTGGTGGAATAAATACCAAGAGCATTGAAAAATTGAAGAAAGAAGCCTTGATTAAATTTAAAGGTGAAGTAATTCAAACAGGTATAAATTACTTCACAAGATTACCGCTGGGAAGAATGGGTGAACCAGAGGAAGTAGCCAGGGTGGCCTTGTTTTTAGCAACCGATCTATCAAGTTATGTTCATGGGGCACTTATTCCAGTGGATGGTGGATTTTTAT
>Ga0078972_1016950_pt1 | contig 10611 bp, 12 predicted proteins | sample YelNatPaOPGAMG01_FD_67568 | JGI IMG/M metagenome (GOLD analysis project Ga0078972, IMG submission 67568) | Hot spring thermophilic microbial communities from Obsidian Pool, Yellowstone National Park, USA - OP-RAMG-01 (SPADES assembly) (version 2) | ecosystem: Environmental > Aquatic > Thermal...
CGACTTGCGATGTCAATAAATTTTCATTTTTTAAAAAATTGATTAGAATAAAGAAAGTATGACGGCCAATGAATTAAGAGAAAAATTTTTAAGATTTTTTGAGGAAAAGGGGCATAAACGATTGCCTTCAGCACCATTAATTCCTGAAAATGATCCAACTGTACTTTTTACTACTGCGGGCATGCATCCTTTAATTCCGTTTTTGTTAGGTGAAAAACATCCAGCTGGCAATCGTTTATGTGATGTTCAAAAATGTTTGCGCACCGATGATATTGATGAGGTTGGCGATATTGCGCATTTAACTTTTTTTGAGATGCTGGGCAATTGGTCTTTGGGCGATTATTTTAAAAAAGAAGCGATAGAATGGAGTTTTGAATTTCTAACTTCTCCAAAATGGTTAGGTCTTGATAAAGAAAAATTGGCAGTGAGTTGTTTTGGTGGCGATAATGAAGTAGCACGCGATGAAGAATCAGCTCAAATCTGGCAAAAATTGGGGATGCCAAAGGAACGCATTGCTTTTTTAGGAAGGAAGGAAAATTGGTGGGGGCCGGTTGGTGAAACCGGACCCTGTGGTCCAGATACAGAAATGTTTTACTGGGTTGGTAAAAATGAGGCACCCAAAAATTTTGATCCTCAAGATAAAAATTGGGTGGAAATTTGGAATGACGTTTTTATGACTTATAATCGATTAAAAGACGGAAAATATGAATTATTAAAACAAAAAAACGTTGACACTGGAATGGGGCTTGAAAGAACTTTGGCAGTAATTAATAATTTGCCAACGGTTTTTGAAACAGAACTTTTTAAGCCTTTAATTAAAAAAATCGAAGAAATTAGCGGCCAAAAATACGAAAATCATCAACGCGAATTTCGCATTATTGCTGATCATTTGAAAGCAGCTATTTTTCTTTTAGCGGAAAAACTCGAGCCGTCAAATATTGAACGCGGTTATGTTTTAAGACGTTTAATTCGGCGCGCGGTACGCTTTGGCAATTTAATGGGCATTAATAAAGTTTTTGCTTTTGAATTATTAAAACCAACACTTTTAATTTATGAAGATATTTATCCAGAATTGAAAGAAAATAAAGATTTTATTGAAGAGCAGCTGGTGAAAGAAGAAGAAAAATTTAGAAAAACTTTGGAGAAGGGTTTAAGAATTTTGGAAAAAATTTTAGCGCGTCAATCAATGCTTGAAGGTAAAGAAGTTTTTGATTTATATCAGTCTTACGGTTTTCCTTTTGAATTGACAAAAGAGATAGCTAAAGAAAGAGGGATTGAAATTGATGAGAAAGGTTTTGAAGAAGAATTTAAAAAGCATCAGGAATTATCGCGTACTGCTTCTGCTGGAATGTTTAAGGGTGGATTAACGAGCCATTCAGAAAAAGCGATTAAATATCATACGGCGACTCATTTATTGCATCGAGCCTTGCGCGAAGTTTTGGGAGAAGAAGTAAAACAAAAAGGCAGTAATATTAATGAGGAGCGTTTGCGTTTTGATTTTTCATGCTCATTTAAACCAACACCAGAACAGTTGAAGAAAGTTGAAGAGATTGTTAACCAAAAAATTCAAGAAAATTTACCGGTGATTATGAAAGAGATGCCTTTAGAAGAGGCGAAAAAAATTGGCGCCATAGGTCTATTTGAAGAAAAGTATGGCGATATAGTAAAAGTCTATTTTATTGGTAAACCTGAAGAAGGTTTGGAAAATGCTTATTCAAAAGAAATTTGTGGCGGTCCGCATGTTCAAAATACAGGCGTTTTGGGCCATTTTAAGATTATTAAAGAAGAGGCAGTTTCAAGTGGCGTACGAAGAATTAAGGCTATTTTAGAATAGAAAGAAATTTGATATAATAAAAAGGATAAGCGATTCCAAAATGAATCTAAATTTTTTTCGAAAAAATTGGAAACCAATTTTTTGCTTTTTCGGGGGATTAAGAGAAATTAGTGCCGCGACGGCTTTAATTGATTTTGATAACAAAAAAATAAAAGTTAAAAAATATTATTCTTGTTTTAATGACTCGGAAGATGGCTTTGGCGAGGAGGATTTTATTAAAATTTTATCGCGGCTTTTGAAAAAAATTTCTAAAAAGACGCCGGTGATTCTTTATTTTGAGCAGCCTTTCGCTAAATCCAGCAAAGTGCGTTTATCTGTTGTGAGAGAAAATCCTTTATCGCCTCTGGAATATGATGATTTAGAAAACATTATATTAAATTTAGCGTGGCGGCTTTATGATAAAGAGCGAATTTTTGTTAGTCAGAAAATGAAAATTTCTGAGTGGGATGTGGCTCTGGCGAATTCAAAAATTACTGACCCGCGCATTGATGACAAAAAAGTTTTAAATCCACTTGGTTTTACTTGTAAAACTTTATCTTTTTATTTGGAAAATACTTATTTTCATTCGGTTTTTTGGGATGCAATCAAAGCAATTTTGGAACAATGGGGTGGCGAGCTTTTATTTTTAGGAGAAAAAAATTTGATTTTTGATAAAAGTTTTTCTTTAATTAATAATATAGAGCCAGCCATTTCAGTGGAAATCGGATATTCTTCAACAGGTGTTGGAATTATCGGCGATTATCTAAACTCATTTAAATATTTTGATTGGGGTGAAAAGAATTTATTGAGAGCAATTGCGCAAAACCTATCTCTTTCTTTTGAATTGGCAAAAGAAATTAAAAAAATGTATGAAGAAGGGGAGATGAGTGAGAATGCGAAGAATTGGTTTAAGAAATTATTTGAAAAAGAATCAAAATTATTAATTGATGGGGTGAGTTTGGCAGCAAAGGATTTTTCTGTGGAGAAAAAAATTAAAAGAATTTATCTTTTTGGTTCTTTAAAGCAATTTCCACTTTTGGTGGAAGAATTTCAAAAGCAACGATGGCCGGCTTCAGTTTTTGCTAATCCAGTAGCTATTAATTTTTACAGCAATGAACAATTTTTGAACGATACGGAAATTAGTTTAGATCAGCCAGCGGAAGAAATTTCTTTTAATCTTTTAGTTGGCCTCGTTTATCCGTTTTTAGCGGATGCTAAATATGAGGAAATGAATAAAATTTTAAAGCGTCGAATCAAATGGTTAAATCAAAATATATTAAAACATCATAAATAAAATGAAAGCAGAAAATATTTATATTGAACAAAACGAATCAGTTTCAGAAGTAGTTGAAAAAATTATTAATTCAGAAAGCGATAGTGTCGTTTTAATTATTCCTTACAACTCAAAAATTAGCGAATCAATTTTGAATTTTAAATTAATTAAAAGAGAAGCAGCGGCGGCGGACAAAAAAATTTTTATCAGCAGCGACGAGGAGGAGGTGATTTTAATGGCTAAAGAAGCAGGCATTAAATTGCTTGATATGGCAGAAGTTAATAAACCTAAAGTCAAACACTCCGCCATTTTAGGAGATATTAAACCGCCTAAAAGAAAAACAGTTAAAAAAATAGAAAAAGAAGAAGAGATCTTGCCAGAAGTAGAGGAAATTGTTAATGAGGTGGAGAAAAAAAGAAAAAGCGTTACCAAAGAAACAGAAAAACCAAAAGAGAAAAAATTTTTTACTGATTATTTTGATGAGGATCATTTTAGCGAAATTGAAATTGATGAAAAAGAAATTAAAAGAGAGCGACCCAAAAGGGCAATTCGATTTAAATTGGGGAAAGGAGGAAAAATTGTTGTTGGAGTAATTGCCGGCTTTTTGGTTTTAACCTTTTTATTTATTTATTTTTTAGCCAAAGCAGAAGTTAATGTCATTTCCAAAAAAACAATTTGGCAGGAACAAATGCCAATCCTTGCAGCTTCTAATATGAATCAGGTTGATGAAACGATGTTTAAAATTCCTTTAACCGCTTATGAATTTAGGCGAACAGTTACTCAAAAGTTTCCAACAACTGAAATAAAAAATATTGAAAATAAAGCTAAAGGAACGATTAGAATTTATAATGCCTATAGCTCAGAGCCTCAGGTACTGATTGCTACTACCCGTTTTCTTTCTAAAGAGGGAAAACTTTTTAGGTTAGTTAATAAGGTAACAGTGCCAGGCGCTAAAATTGAAAACGGAAAAATTGTTCCTTCTTATGTTGATGCTGAGGTGATTGCTGATAAGGCAGGGGAGGATTACAACATTGGTCCAACCACTTTTACTATTCCGGCATTTGAAGGAACACCGCGTTATTCCAAATTTTATGCTGAATCTTTTTCGAAAATGACAGGGGGATATATTGGCACAGCAAAAATTGTTGGTCAATCGGATTTTGAAAAAGCCAAATCTCAAATTATTAATATTGCTTCTATTTCTTTGAATGAAGAATTAAAATCCAAACTGAAAAAAGGAGATATTGTTTTGGATGACGCCAAAATATTTACATTGGATAATGTTTCAACTAACCCCCAAATTGGCGAAAAAGCTGATGAGTTTGAAATAACTGGCAAAGTTATTTTGAAAGCTTTAGTTTTTAATGAGGATGATATCAAACAAGTTTTTATTGCTGAGGCAAAAAAGAATAATCCCCAATTTGAAGATAAAGAAATATTCAGTTATCAGTTTAACTATGGCGCGCCGCGCGTTGATTTTGACAAAAAATTACTTTCTTTCCCCGTTGAAGCGCAGTTAGTCTTTCGCGAAAAAATTAATCCCGATGATTTCGTCAATAATTTAACAGGAAAAAGCATTAAAGAACTCGAATCATTCTTTAAAAAATTTAGCAATATTGAAAAAGTTGATATTTCTATCTGGCCTAACTTTTTGAAGTTTACGCCTTTAAATTCCTCTCGGATTAAACTTTTAATCGATAATTCAGCGTTTTAATGTTGACTAATTTAAAAACATTTTTATAATACAAAATAATCAACCCGTTGGTTGTTTAAGTGTTTTTTATGAAGAAGAATCAATTTGAGGGCACTGTTATCGAAGCTTTGCCAAGCACTACCTTTAAAGTTCAATTGGATGATGGGCGAGAAATTCTCGCTCATTTAGCTGGAAAACTGCGATTGAATTTTATTCGGATTATGGTTGGTGATCGGGTGGTGGTAGAACTAAGCCCTTATGATGAAAAACGGGGGAGAATCATTTATCGTAAATAAAAAATTATGAAAGTAAGAGCGTCGGTTAAAAAAATTTGTCGTGATTGCAAAGTGGTAAAGCGCAAAGGCCGCGTTTTTATTATTTGCAAAAAGAACCCGAAACATAAACAACGACAAGGTTAAAAAATATGGTGCGCGTTTTAAATGTAAATATTCCTGATAATAAACCAATTTTTGTTAGTTTATCCTATATTTATGGCATAGGGCAATCTTTGGCTAGAAAAATTTTAAATACAGCCAATATTGATCAGAATAAAAAAGCAAAAGATTTAACAACTGAAGAATTAAATCGTTTGCAGACAATTATTGAAAATAATTATAAAATCGAAGGTGATTTGCGTCGAGAGATTCAAAGCAATATTCGTCGTTTGAAAGATATTAATTGTTATCGCGGGATCAGACATAGCCGTCGTTTGCCAGTGCGTGGACAAAGAACAAAAACCAATTCGCGAACTATTCGGGGAAATGTTCGTCGAACTGTTGGTAGTGGTCGTCGTAAATTAGAACTCAAGTAAAATGGGAAAGAAGCGTGTTGCTGTTCAAGATGAAAATGTGGCGTTAGAGGAAAAAGAAGTATTGGAATCAGCTTTAAAAAAGGCTGAAGCAAAAGAAGTATCAAAAAAGGGAAGCTATCCTTTTGGTTGTATCTACATCTCTGCAAGTTACAATAATATTATTATTACTGTCACCGATCACCAAGGTAATGCTTTAGCCTGGTCTTCGGCGGGACATTTACAATTTAAAGGTCCGAAAAAAGCTACTGCTTTTGCAGCAACAAAAGTTGCTGAATCAATTGCGCAAAAACTTAAAAAAGTTCATATTCCCGAGTACCATGTTTATATCAAAGGATTGGGTGCTGGTAGGGAAGCGGCTTTAAGAAGTTTTATTGCGCAGAACTTTAATATTGTGAGTATTAAAGATATCACTCCAGTTCCTCATGGAGGATGTCGACCACCTAAACCTCGAAGAGTATAAAACTATGGTAGTACTAGATGCCAAATGTCGAAAATGTCGTCGTGCTGGAGAAAAGCTTTTCTTGAAAGGCGATCGTTGTTATTCAATAAAATGTCCTTTAATTAGAAAACCTTATGCGCCGGGCATGCATCGCAAAAAAGTAACGAAAGCCACTTCTGAATACGGCCGACAATTAAATGAGGTAAGAAAGGTAAAATTAACTTATGGCGTTAATGAGGCCCAAATGAAAAAATATTTTAAGGAAGCAAGAAAAAGTCCTCAATCAACAAGTGATATTTTCTTCAAAAAATTGGAGTTGCGTTTGGATAATGTAGTTTTTCGAGCTGGTTTTTCTAACTCCAGAAAAGGCGCGCGTCAATTAGTCAGCCATGGTCATATTTTGGTGAATGGCAAAAAAATTGATGTACCAGCCTATGAGCTTAAAAAAGGCGATATTATAACAATTAGACCTCAAAGTCTTAATAAGGCACCATTTGCCAATTTAGCTCAAAGATTAAAGAAATCGTCGGTGCCAGATTATTTAAGTTTAAATCCTGAAAAATTAGAGGTAAAAGTAATTGCTGAGCCAAGTTTGGCGAAACAATTACCACCCTTTGATTTTAGACAAATCGTCGAATTTTATTCACGTTAAAAAATATGACGGGATTTATTTTTCCAACAAAACCAAAAATTATCAAAGAGACGGAAAAAGAAGGTGTGTTCGAGATAGAAAATTTGTATACTGGTTATGGTTTAACTCTTGGCAATGCTTTGCGTCGTGTGCTTTTGTCTTCTTTGAAAGGTTCGGCGATTACCTCTGTAAAAATTAAAGGTGTTCCTCATGAATTTTCAGTGATTGATGGCGTTTTGGAAGATGTGATTCAAATTATTTTGAACTTAAAGAAAATTCGAGTGAAAACTTATACGCCCGGTCCTCATACTCTAACTTTATCTGTGAAAGGCGAAAGAGAAGTGAAAGCAAGCGATATCCAGAAAAATTCAAATGTTGAAATTATAACTCCTGATGTCCATATTGCTACTTTGACTGATAAAAAATCAGAATTGGAAATGGTTTTAACTGTTGAAGAAGGATTGGGATATTCACCCGCTGAAACTCGTCAAAAAGAGAAATTGCCCATTGGTACTATTAGTTTGGATGTTGCTTTTTCGCCAGTAAGAAAGGTAAATTATGAAGTGGAGAATATGCGCGTCGGCGAGCGCACTGATTATAATCGTTTGAGATTATACATTGAAACCGATGGTACAATAACGCCGAGCGCAGCCTTAAAACAAGCAGCTGAGATTTTACAAGAGCATTTTAAAATAGTTGCCGATTTACCAGTTCCTGAACAAAAGAAAGTCGAAGAAGAAGAGGAGGAGAAGAAAACAGAAAAGAAAAAAGCAAAGTCAAAAGAAGAAAAAACAAAAAAGAGTAAAAAATAATAATTTTTAAAAAATATGCGTCATTTAAACAAAGGTAGAAAATTTGGAAGAACTCGCGGCGATCGCAAACTCTTTTTAAAGAGTTTAATTCATAATTTAATTTTGAATAAAAAAATTGAAACTACTGAAGCACGCGCTAAAGAGTTAAAAACTAAAGTTGATAAATTAGTAACTTTAGCGAAAAAACAAAATTTAGCTTCATACCGTTTATTAATTAGTCGAATTGGGGAGAAGGCAGCAAAAGAATTATTTTACAATATTGCACCGAAACTTGAGCATCGGAAAGGAGGGTATACCCGAATTATTAAAAGTCCACGCGCCCGCAAGCGCGATGCCGCTCCCTTAGCTATCATTGAATTTGTTTTAGAAAAATAATATGCGTGAATATAAAATTGATGCGACAAATCAACCATTAGGACGTTTGGCTTCAAAAATAGCCGTTATTTTGCAAGGAAAAGATGCGCCTGATTATGCGCCCAATAAAGTGGCTGATGTTAAGGTAATTGTTGAAAATGTTTCCAAAATGAAATTTACTGGTAAAAAGTTTTATCAAAAAGTTTATCGATATCACACTGGCTATATCGGACATTTAAAAGAAAAGAAATTAAAAGAAGTTTTTGAAAAAAATCCTACGGAAGTTTTAAGAAAAGCGGTTTTAGGGATGCTTCCCAAAAATAGTTTAAGGTCAAAAAGAATTAAAAATTTAAAGATGTATGCCTAGAAGAAAAATTACCACTGATGAAAAAATTGAAAAAGAGGAAGTAAAAAAAGAAGCAACTGAAGAACAAACTGAAGAAAAAAATTTATCAGAGGAGGAAATAGAAATTAAACCAAAATCAAGAAAAGCCAAGGCTTTTTATCAAGGTGTTGGTTCAAGAAAGACAGCTACTGCTACTGTTCGTCTTTATACTAAAAACAAAGAAATTTTAATTAATGGAAAGGATTACAAAGTTTATTTCCCCTTCCGAAAATTGCAAGCAAAAATTGAAGCGCCTTTTGAAAAAATGAAATGTTTGGGAAAATTTGGTTTGACTGCTTTAGTGAGCGGCGGAGGATTGTCAGCACAAGCTGATGCTATTCGAATGGCAATTGCTCGAGCGCTTGTTGATTTTAATCCTGATTTCAAAAAACGTCTTCGCCGCGCTGGATTTTTGACACGCGATGCGCGAATGGTTGAAAGAAAGAAATATGGTTTGAAGAAAGCTCGCCGCGCGCCTCAATGGAGTAAACGTTAGCCCCGCACCTTTTTAGGATTGAAGACTATGCTTAATCCTTCTTTTTAATTGTTTATAGACCTTCCCAAAATATTTAAGCTGTTTTTCGCGTTCTTTAGCATCATCTTCATGAGCATAGCCTTCTAAATAAACTACTTTCCATGGCAGATATCTTTTTGTAGAGAACACTTTACCAGAATTATGCTCTTTTAACCTTTTTATAATATTGCTGGTATAGCCAATATATAGTTTATCATCATATTTTCGACTTTTTATTATATAAACATAATACATAACTATCCTAAAAAGGTGCGGGGTTAGCCCCGCACCTTTTTAGGATTAAAGATTATCTTTGATATATAGTTGCCTATAAACTATTTTAAACATTTTTTGTGATTTTTTTCAAAATTCGTGATTTATTTTTTTATATTTTTAAACTCATCTCACTGGATGCAATTTCTTTAAAAATCCTGCTCTTATATAATAAAACATTTCTGACTTTTAAATAATGACTGACTATCCTCAAAAGGTGCGGGGTTGACCCCGCACCTTTTGAGGATTAAAGATTTTATTCAATATTTCTTTGGAATTTTTTATAGACTATTCCGAAAATTGTTTATAAATTCTTTTCAAATACTTAATTTTTAAAATTATTTTGCTAAATACACATTTTTTAAAAAATCAGTTATTATCTTACAAAACATCCCCTTATTTTGAGTAATATTTAACTATCCTAAAAAGGTGCGGGGTTGACAAAGCTTAATTTTGGAATAAAATTGATTAAGTTAAAATAAGTTATAAGAGCACCTTAACAATTATAAATGAGAGAAAATAAATTTTTTCTTCATTGTTTCGTGTTGCCCTTTGAGTTTATCCGTCCGACACTTTTGTCGGATTGGACTTGAATCAAAATCCTTTTTTCTGAGGATTTGATCTGCCGATTTTGTTCCCGCGAAGCGGGACTACAAAATCGAGCATCCCGCACTTAACGAAGTTAAGTGCGGGGCTGGCGATCGATTGTTTATAAATTTTTCGTCAGCAGAATCAACTCCTCGGTATTTTTCTGAGGATTTGATCCTGGTCCAGGATGAACGCTGGCGGCGTGGATAAGGCATGCAAGTCGAGCGCCCCGCCTAAATTTTCGCAAGAAAACTTAGGCGGGGAGCGGCGAACGGGTTAGTAATACCATGGTACCTACCCCTAAGACGGGGATAACCTGTCGAAAGACGGGCTAATACCCGATAGTCCCAGCTCTTTTGGGAGAGAATAAATTTTTGTTCTTTGCCAAAAGAGCTGGGTAAAGGAGCAATCCGCTTAGGGATGGGCCTCGGTCCTATCAGGTAGTTGGTGAGGTAATGGCTCACCAAGCCTATGACGGGTAGGGGGACTGAGAGGTTGTTCCCCAACAGGGACACTGAGACACGGGTCCCACTCCTACGGGAGGCAGCAGTCGAGAATATTCGGCAATGGGCGAAAGCCTGACCGAGCGACGCCGCGTGGAGGAAGAAGCCCCTCGGGGTGTAAACTCCTTTTCTGGGGGATGAATGCCGCTTTATGCGGTGTGACAGTACCCCAGGAATAAGAGGCTGCCAACTACGTGCCAGCAGCCGCGGTAATACGTAGGCCTCAAGCGTTATCCGGATTTACTGGGCGTAAAGGGTGCGTAGGCGGTTTATCGCATCTTTGGTTAAAGGCCCAAGCTCAACTTGGGAAACGCCAAAGAGATGGATAAACTAGAGAATACCAGGGGTGGCTGGAACTGCCGGTGTAGGGGTGAAATCCGTTGATATCGGCAGGAACGCCGGAGGTGAAGACGAGCCACTGGGGTATTTCTGACGCTGAGGCACGAAAGCGTGGGGAGCAAAAAGGATTAGATAAATCCTGTCCCGGCTCCAAATAAACGGGACGAAGGGTGTCCCTCCTAA
>Ga0078972_1016951_pt1 | contig 10610 bp, 20 predicted proteins | sample YelNatPaOPGAMG01_FD_67568 | JGI IMG/M metagenome (GOLD analysis project Ga0078972, IMG submission 67568) | Hot spring thermophilic microbial communities from Obsidian Pool, Yellowstone National Park, USA - OP-RAMG-01 (SPADES assembly) (version 2) | ecosystem: Environmental > Aquatic > Thermal...
AGATGGTGATGCCTGGTGACAATGTGAACATGGGAGTGAAGCTGATAGTGCCGGTAGCGCTAGAGGTAGGGAGCCACTTTGCCATACGCGAAGGTGGGCGCACTGTAGGCGCTGGCGTCGTCACGGCGATCCGCTAGCGGCAAGCGAAGTATTGGTCAGGGAAGGAAGATGGCTAGAGAGAGAATTAGAATCCGACTCAAGGCTTACGACCACAGACTGATAGACCAGTCCGCCGCTCAGATCGTCGAGGCGGCAGAGAGAACCGGCGCAGCTGTGGCGGGGCCAGTGCCCTTGCCAACCAAGATCGAAAGGTTCACCGTGAACCGCTCGACCTTCATTGACAAGGACTCGAGAGAGCAGTTCGAGATGCGCACGCATAAGCGGCTGATTGACGTGCTCCGGCCCACTTCCAAGACCATAGACACCCTCATGCGCTTGAACCTGCCTGCGGGTGTTGATATCGAGATCAAGGTCTGATGCTGCTCGGGGCCCGCGGCGACGGATCCGTAGCTTGCTTGAGGTGTGTGCGATGAAAGGTCTGATGGGCAAGAAGCTCGGCATGACACAGATGTATACGGCCAGGGGCGAGCTGGTGCCCGTAACGCTAATCGAGGCCGGTCCCTGCTATGTAACACAACTCAAGACGATTGAGCGGGACAAGTACTCGGCCATTCAGATCGGCTTCGAACCACTCGATGCGAAGCGCCTGACTCGCGGCGAGATGGGGCACTTGCAGAAGGCGGGCGTGCCAGCTCTGCGCCACCTGTGCGAGATCGCCACGAAGCCCGACGAAAGCTTTGAGGTGGGTCAGGTACTGGATGTCGGGGTTTTTAGCACCGGCGAGCGTGTTGACATCACAGGTACCTCCAAGGGGCGCGGCTTCGCTGGAGTTGTGAAGCGCCACGGCTTTCACGGCGGGCCCAAGACGCATGGTCAGTCGGACCGCGAGCGTCGTTCCGGGGCCATCGGGTCTACCACCACTCCCGGGCGGGTGCTGAAGGGCATGCGCATGGCTGGCCATATGGGCTCGGCACGCACGACGGTCTCCGGGTTGGAAGTAGTCTTCGTGGATAAGGACCGCAACATCATCGGTGTCCGTGGCGCTGTGCCTGGGGCTGTGAGTGGTCTGGTGGTCATCAAAGAGGCGCGTAAGCAGTAGCTCCTTGGTGTAGCTGCTGCCTGCGGGTTGCCACAGGAGCTTAGAGATGCTGGTTCCGGTTTACAATACCAATGGTGAACAAGTGGGCGAGAGGGAACTGCCGGACGCGATATTCGGCGTTGAGCCCAACCTCGACCTGATGCACCAGGCGCTAATGCGGCAGCTGGCGAATGCTCGCCTTGGCACGCACAAGACCAAGACGCGTGGTGAGGTGAGCGGTGGCGGTCGCAAGCCGTGGCGGCAAAAGGGTACGGGCCGCGCCAGGCAGGGGAGCACACGCTCTCCCATCTGGCGTCATGGCGGGATCGTCTTCGGCCCGAGGCCTCGTGGCTACGAGCAGGACATGCCCAAGAAGATGCGCCGTGCCGCTCTGCGTAGCGCTCTCAGCAGCAAGGCACGCGAGGGGCTGGTGAGTGTGGTTGACAGCTTGCGGCTCGAACAGCCGCGGGCCAAGGAGATGGCTCAGATCCTGGCCAACCTGAAGGTTGCCGGAGACGCCTTGATCGCCATCAGCGAGCCGGACGTGAATGTCCAGCTGGCGAGCCGGAACCTGGCGGGCATCGAGGTCATCCTTGCCAGCTACCTCAATGTGCGCGACCTCCTGAGCCATGAGCGGCTGCTGTTACCTGTAGAGTCACTGGAGTTGATCGAGGCCTGGCTAGCGCCTGAGAAGAGGGCCGCTGCGGAGGTGAGAGCGTGAACATTTACGACGTGATCCTCAGGCCGATCACGACTGAGAAGGTCTATCGGCTGCGGCCAGAGGGGAAGTACGCGTTTGAGGTGGCCCCCAAGGCAAACAAGCATGAGGTGAAGGCGGCCGTAGAGAAGGCGTTCGAAGTGAACGTTGTGGCCGTGAACATGATCAATATCCCACCCAAGAGGCGGCGAGTCGGGCGGCGTTGGATTGTGAGCCAGCCGCAACGGCGGAAGGCAATCGTGAAGCTGGCAGCCGGACAGTCCATTCGGGCCCTTGAGACGGCTTGAGTTGGTCACTGAGAGGAGTAGGTAGATGCCACTTAAGGTATACAAGCCCACGTCCCCGGGTCGTCGGGGCATGAGCGTATCTACCTTTGAAGAGATCACGAAGACGACACCTGAGCGCTCCCTGCTCAGCGACCTGCGCAGCCGTGCGGGCCGCAGCCATGGGCGCATCGCCGTGCGTCATCGTGGTGGCGGCAACAAGCGCCAGTACCGTGTGCTCGATTTCAAGCGCGAGAAGCACGGCATTCCAGCGCGGGTTGCGGCCATAGAGTACGACCCCAACCGTTCGGCGCGCATTGCGCTGGTAGTCTATGCCGATGGTGAAAAGCGGTACATCCTGGCCCCCCTCGGGCTCAAGGTTGGCGATAGCATCGTGTCGGGCCCGAAGGCAGAGGTCCGGGTGGGCAACACACTGCCCATTGCGAACATTCCATTGGGCACAGTGGTGCACAATGTGGAGTTGCAGGTGGGAAAGGGCGGGCAACTGGCACGCTCGGCCGGCACGGGTGCGCAGATTCTGGCCAAGGAGGGCGACTACGCACAGGTGCGGCTTCCCAGCGGCGAGGTGCGGTTGGTGAGCATGAAGTGCATGGCCACCATCGGCCAGGTCGGCAACGAGGACCATGCCAACCTGAGCCTGGGCAAGGCGGGGCGTAAGCGCTGGCTAGGTTGGCGTCCGCATGTTCGGGGCAGCGCCATGACGCCACGGGACCATCCTCATGGCGGCGGCGAGGGACGATCGCCAGTCGGCATGCCCGGGCCCAAGACGCCTTGGGGCAAGCCTACGTTAGGCTACAAGACTCGTCGCAACACGTCTACGGACAAGTGGATCGTGCGGCGCCGCGGCAGGGGACGCTAGAGGACGCGGCTTGCCGCGGTCGTGATCAGTCAGGAGGCAATGGGTGACGAGATCGCTGAAGAAGGGACCTTTTGTAGATACGAGGTTGCTCAGCAAGATCGAGGAGATGAACCGGACCGGGGAGCGGCGCGTGCTGCGCACGTGGTCGCGTGCCTCGACGGTGTTCCCTCAGATGGTCGGGCACACTATCGCGGTCCATGATGGCAGGCGGCATGTGCCCGTCTACATCACGGAGAACATGGTCGGTCACCGGCTTGGTGAGTTTGCCCAGACGCGGCTGTTTCGTGGTCACGGTGGGCGAGAGCGCAAGGCGGCGGCGAGTTCGGCTGCGCCAGCGCGACGGTGAGGTCGTAGACGATGGAAGGCGAAGGGTTTCAGGCAGTCCAGAAATACGTAGGCATCTCACCGCAGAAGGTGCGCCTGGTGATGGATCAGGTGCGCGGTATGAGTGCCATGGAAGCCCTCGACCTGCTGCAGTTCATGCCACAGTCGGCAGCTGAGGCAGTGCGCAAGGCCATTCGCAGTGCGGCGGCGAACGCCGAGAACAACTTCGGCGTGGACCCGTCCAGGCTGACGATCGGTGAGATCTTCGCCGATACCGGGCCCACGCGCCGCTGGCGCCGGTTCGGCGCCCGGGGCCGCTGGAAGCCCATTCTCCGGCGCTCCAGCCATATCACTGTTGTGCTGCACGAAGAGACAGCCTGAGCAGGTTCCGAGGCCAGGATACGGGAGGCGAAAGACTTGGGACGTAAGGTTCATCCCTACGGGTTCAGAATCGGGGTCATCAACGATTGGCGGGCACGCTGGTTCGCCAACAAGAAAAAGGCGTATCGTGATTTGCTTCTAGAGGATATGAAGATCCGCAGGATGATCTCGAGGGAGATGCCTAACGCCGCGATTTCGGCGATAGACATCGAGCGTTTCCCGAACCAGGTGTCGGTTACGATCCATACTGCTCGCCCCGGGATCGTCATCGGGCGAAAGGGCGCCTTTGTGAATGCCCTCAGGCAGAGGCTGGAGCAGCACACCGGCAAGCACGTTCGTTTGGATGTGCATGAGATTGCCCAGCCGGACCTCGAAGCTGTACTCGTGGCTCAGGGCATAGCTGAGCAATTGGAGAAGCGCATCAGCTTCCGCCGCGCCGCAAGGCAGGCGATGCAGCGGGCTCAGCGGGCAGGTGCCCAGGGCGTGATGGTCAAGGTTGCTGGCCGGCTCTCCGGCGCAGAGATGGGCCGGACTGAGACCGTGCGTGAGGGGCGCATCCCGCGTAACACATTGCGGGCTGACATTGACTACGGGCAGGCGGAGGCGCTGACCATATCTGGTCTCATTGGCGTCAAGGTCTGGATCTATAAAGGCGAGGGGCAGACACTGGCCTCCAGAGCCCTGGCAGCGCAAGCTGAGCAGGCCGGAGCGCCGGCCTGAACCCGGCGGCCACCAGAGCCGTGACTAGGATTTCGTTGGGGGTCTTATCGCTATGTTGATGCCAAAGCGTGTCAAGTATAGAAACCAGCACCGCGGGCGAATGGATGGTATGGCCACGAGGGGCAACGTCGTCGCCTTTGGCGAGTACGGCTTGCAGGCCCTGGAGCCATGCTGGATGTCTGCCAGGCAGCTAGAGGCTGCTCGCCGCGTGATCGTGCGCTACATCCGTAAGGGCGGCCAGATGTGGACCCGCGTCTTCCCCGACAAGCCGGTCACCAAGCGGCCGGCCGAGAGCCGCATGGGCAAGGGGAAGGGTTCGGTTGAAGAGTGGGTTTCGGTCATTCAACCGGGCCGGGTGCTTTTCGAGATGAGCGGCGTGAGCGAGGAGGAGGCGCGTGAGGCTCTCCGGCAGGCCGGGGCCAAACTCCCGATCGCGACTCAGTTCACGGTGCGCATCGATCGTGTCACCGGCATGAAGGCGGGTGGAGTATGAAGGCTTCTGAACTGCGCGAGCGTTCAACCGAGGATCTGCGGCACGCCCTGGAGGAAGCCAGCCGTGAGTTGTTCAACCTGCGGTTCCAGAAGGCCTCTGGCCAGCTAACAAACCCTCAGCGACCCGGCGAAGTGCGCAGGGAGATTGCACGAATCAAGACCTTGCTTCGTGAGCGTGAGCTCATGGCGGGGGAGGTGAGATGAGAGAGGCACGCAGGCGCCTAGAGGGTCGCGTGACTAGCAACAAGATGGACAAGACGGTGGTCGTCGCAGTTGAGCGGTCCTATCGCCATCCGCTTTACGGGAAAGTGGTGCGCACACGCAAGAAGTATGTGGCACACGACGAGAACAATGAATGCCGCGAGGGCGACCTGGTCGCGATCCGCGAGAGCCGGCCACTTAGCCGTACGAAGCGTTGGGTCGTTGAGCAGATACTGAGCCGCGAGCAGCTTGCTGGCGAGTAGAAGCCCCCGGCTTGCCGGCTCGGGCCATGAGAGGGCGAACCTGAGCCAGATCGGTCAGCCCGGGAACGGCGTGAGCAGTAGGACTTGATTCGAGGTGAGTGATGATACAGGCACAGACGCGGCTGCGGGTAGCCGATAACACGGGCGCCCGGGAGATCATGTGTTTCCATATCGTTGGTGGCGGCAAGCGCCGCTATGCCAGGGTGGGCGACGTCATTATCGCTTCGGTCAAGCAGGCCGCGCCCAATGGCGCTGTCAAGAAGGGCGAAGTAGTGCGGGCTGTCGTCGTGCGAACAAGCAAGGGTTACGGTCGGCCCGATGGCACGTACATCCGTTTTGACGACAACGCGGCTGTGTTGATTGACCAGTTCAAAGCGCCTCGGGGCACGCGCATCTTCGGGCCCGTCGCTCGCGAACTGCGCGAGGCTGGGTTCACGCGCATCGTTTCTCTCTCACCCGAAGTGCTCTAGTGCCGTTTGGAGGGCGTTATGCAGAAGATAAGAGCTAAAGACACGGTTGAGGTTATCACCGGCGAGCACAAGGGCAGCAGGGGCGAGGTTCTGCGCGTTCTCAGAGATAAGCAGAAGGTGGTCGTTTCGGGTGTGAACATCATCAAGGTGCACCAGAAGCGCACTCGCGAGAGCGACGGTGGCATTATCGAACGCGAGGCGCCGCTGCACATATCCAACGTGATGGTCGTGTGCCCGCGCTGTGGCGAGCCTAGCGGGTTCGGCATCGTGCGCAATGCGGCCGGGCAGAGCGTTCGTCGCTGCAAACACTGCCAAGAGATCATAGACTAGGCTCGCACGAGTAGGAGTGCCTTAGATGCCAAGGATGAGGGACTTATATAAGGACGAGATTGTCCCCAAGCTGATGCAGGAGTTCGGCTACAAGAACGTCATGCAGGTGCCCCGGGTGGAGAAGATAGTCGTCAATGTCGGGGTTGGCGAGGCTCTGACGAACGCTAAGGCGCTCGACGCTGTGTCCAACGACTTGGCACTGATCACGGGTCAGAAGCCGCAGATTCGCCGGGCGCGGAAGTCGGTCGCGAATTTCCGTCTGCGCGCCGGTTCTCCGATTGGCGCCAAGGTCACTCTGCGCGGCGCTCGGATGTACGATTTTCTCGATCGCCTGATCAGCATCGCCCTGCCGCGGCAGCGAGACTTCCGGGGCGTATCGGCCGATGCTTTTGACGGCCGGGGTAACTACACCCTTGGCTTGAAAGAGCAGTTGGTGTGGCCGGAGATCAGTTACGATCAGATAGACCGGGTGCGAGGTATGGAAATTTGCATCGTCACCTCAGCCAAGACCGATGAAGAGGGGCGGCGCCTGCTGAGCCTGATGGGTATGCCGTTCGCGCGGTCCTGAGGCGCAGCGGACGAGATTGGGCTAGTACCGACCTGCTGGAGGTAGTGTGGCCAAGAAATCAATGATAGCCAAGGAGAGCAAGCGGAAGTACCCCAACCAGGTACGCAACCGCTGCAGCATATGCGGGCGACCGCGCGGGTATATCCGTCGCTTTGGGCTATGCCGTATCTGTTTCCGGCAGCGAGCCCTGCAGGGCCTGATCCCGGGCGTGCGTAAGGCCAGTTGGTAGTCGTGTCGGCTGCCGCTGTACGAGACAGGAGAGTGTTGAATGACCTTGAGTGATCCTATTGCCGATATGCTGACCCGTGTCCGCAATGCCGGTATGGTGAGGCAGTCGCACGTCATAGTGCCATCATCGCGTATTAAGGCCGAGATCGCCCGCATCCTCAAAGAGGAAGGGTTCATCCGCAACTATGAGATCATCCAGGATGGAGCCCAGCCCACTTTGCGCCTGTGGCTGAAATACACGGAGGACAAGCGTCCCGTCATAAGCGGGCTGGAACGAGCGAGCCGGCCTGGCAGGCGCGTGTACGCGGGGCGGCGACAGTTGCCCTGGGTAATGAGCGGCCTCGGAATCGCCATCGTGTCCACGCCGCTCGGGCTCATGACCGATCAGCAGGCGCGGCGGCGACGCCTCGGCGGCGAGGTTCTGTGCCGAGTTTGGTAGGCACCTGCCCGATTGTGCGATCGGTCAGGTGGATGTAGGCGAAGTGCGCTGTCGCTGGGATCCCTGAAGGAGCGTTAGACATGTCCCGCATTGGCAAGAAGCCCATTGAACTGCCTGCGGAAGTGCAGGTAGACATACAAGGATCCAAAGTCACGGTCAAGGGCCCGAACGGGCAACTGGAGCGTGAATGCCATCCGGAGATGCGCGTCTCCCTGAGAACTGTGGACGGGAAGCGTGAGCTAGTGGTGGAACGGCCGAGCGATGCTCCGCGGCATCGTGCGTTGCATGGCCTGACCCGGGCACTGCTGGCCAACATGGTGACCGGCGTAAGCTCCGGGTTCACGCGAGAGCTTACGATAGAGGGTACGGGTTACCGCGGCGAAATGCAGGGAGACACGTTAGTGCTCCTGGTTGGATACTCCCATCCGGTGAAGTTCGAGCCGCTGCCGGGCCTCTCTTTCGCGATGGACCGAGCTGGCCGAGTGATCACCGTGAAGGGCCGTGACAAGGAGTTAGTCGGCGAGGTGGCCGCTCGTATTCGTGGCACGCGCCCGCCTGAGCCGTATCTGGGGAAGGGAATCCGCTATTCGGACGAGCATGTTCGCCGCAAGGCGGGCAAGGCCGGCGCCCGCTAGAGAAGGCCAGTATGGTGCTGACGGATCAAGGCAGCCTAGGAGTTGAGTTATGGTAGATGTGCGGAAGAAGAGAGAGGGACGCGAGCGTCGCCATGAACGGGTGCGTCGCCGTGTCGTGGGCACCCCGGAAAGACCGCGTCTGAACGTCTACCGCAGTCTCAATCACATATATGCGCAGCTAATAGATGACACTCGCGGGCATACCCTTGCTTCTGCATCCACACTGGACCCAGAAATTCGGGGGCAGTTGGCAAGCATCTCCAAGAGTGAACAGGCGGCGCTCGTGGGAGCTGCGGTCGCTAAAAGAGCCTTGGCGAAAGGGATCACTAAGGTAGTGTTTGACCGCGGTGGTTACGCATATCATGGCCGGGTTCTGCGGTTGGCCCAGGCTGCCAGAGAGGGCGGCCTCGAGTTCTAAGCTTCTGAGCAGTGTAACGTTGAGTTGCCTGAGGAGGAATGATGGCGGCTAGGGGCTATCCCGAGGCTGAAGAATATGACGAGCGGGTAGTCGAGATCAACCGCGTTGCCAAGGTGCTGCAGGGGGGCCGGCGTTTTGGCTTCCGTACCGTGGTAGTCGTCGGCGATAACCACGGTCGCGTCGGTTTTGGACTTGGCAAGTCGCGTGAAGTGCCTAACGCTGTGCGCAAGGGCATGGAGCGGGCAAGGAAGGACATGGTGACGATCCCGCTGTCGGGGCGCACCATTCCGCACCCGGTGATCGGCCAGCACGGCGCCACCAAGGTCTTGCTGCGCCCCGCTGCGCCTGGTACCGGTGTTATTGCCGGTGGCCCGGTGCGAGCCGTCCTTGAGGCTGCTGGTGTACACGATATTCTGTCGAAGGCGCTCGGCAGCCGGAATCCGCTGAACGTGGTACGGGCAACGATGGACGCGCTCAGCAAGTTGCGCGGCCCCGAAGAGTATGCCGCTCTTCGCGGGAAGGCGGCGGGAGAGTTGAAGCTATTCTGGGAGAGGCATGTCGATGAGTAGCGAGAGGCAGATTAGGATCCGGCTCATCGTCAGCCCGATCGGCTGCAAGAAGGAGCACAAGGCCACTGTGCGTGCGCTTGGTCTGCATCGGGTCGGGCAGGAAGTCGTCAAGGCGGATAGCCCGTCGGTGCGTGGCATGGCGAACGCTGTGAGGCACCTGGTAGTAGTGAGCGAAGAGGACGAGCGAGGCTAGCCATGGATTTGCATGATCTACGACCCGCCATCGGCGCGAGGAAGAAAAGCAAGAGGGTCGGCAGAGGCGTCGGCTCGGGTCATGGCAAGACTGCCGGGCGTGGCACCAAGGGGCAGAACTCCCGGACTGGCGGGCCCGTGAAGCCGTACTTCGAGGGTGGTCAATTGCCACTTGTTCGCCGGCTTCCCTGGAAACGCGGTTTCAAGCCGATTGACCGGGTGGAATACGTTCCGGTGAACCTTGGGCGCCTGAGCGTTTTTGAGGCGGAGACGGTGGTGACGCCCCAATTGCTCGCCGAACGTGGAATCATCAAGCACGCTGACGCCCAGGTCAAAGTACTGGCCACTGGCGATGTCGAGCGGCCACTGACTGTGCAGGCCCACAAATTCTCCGAAGCGGCGCGTGAGAAGATCATGGCCGCTGGCGGTCAGGCAGTAGTTATCGAGTGAGGACGGCTCGTGGTCGTTGGGGTAGTTTTCGGCTGCCGCTGCGAGCGATCGTTGCTGTGAGGCGCTAGATGATTGAGGCGCTGCGTAACGCTCTTCGTTTGCCGGATCTGCGAAAGAAGATACTGTTCACGCTAGGGATCCTGGTGGTGTATCGCTTCGCATCGCACATTCCGGTCCCGGGTGTAAACCGGGAGGCGTTGCGTTTCGCCTTCAGTGGTGCCTCGCAGACCGGGCAGTTGCTGAACTTCCTCGATCTGCTTTCCGGTGGGGCAATGTCCCACTTCTCGATCATGACGCTTGGGCCCTATCCCTTTATTACGGCCCAGATTGTGGTGCAGTTGCTGACGCCTCTGATACCCCACCTGGAAGCCTTGCAGCGCGAAGGTGAGGCGGGGCGGCAAAGACTGACTACCTATCAGTACATTCTGACTGTGCCGCTGGCGTTGCTGAATGGCATCGGCCAGGCGGCGGTGATGCAGCAGAGCAAGGTGCTGACGGAGTTCGGCCTGGGCCAGTACACGTTGGTTACGATATCCATCCTGGCCTCCATGGCAGCCGGGAGCATGCTGGCCATCTGGCTCGGTGAACTCATTACCCAGGAAGGCATAGGGAACGGTGTCTCGATTATCATCTTGGGCGGCATCGTTGCCGGCGTCCCGCAGCACGTTGGCGATCTGATCCTGAGCGACGTGACAGGGCTCATCATCTTCCTGCTTGTCACAATCGTGACTGTTGGCGTCATCGTGTTCATCCAGGAAGGTGAGCGGCGCATTCCCGTCCAGTACGGACGGCGGGTAGTGGCTCAGCGTGGCAACCGGTTGCGCGTCACCGGTGGGCAAGCGACCCATATCCCGCTGAAGGTCAACTCCGCCGGGATGATCCCGCTGATTTTCGCTCAGGCTATCCTGATTTTCCCCAGCACTGTCTCGGG
>Ga0078972_1016952_pt1 | contig 10610 bp, 7 predicted proteins | sample YelNatPaOPGAMG01_FD_67568 | JGI IMG/M metagenome (GOLD analysis project Ga0078972, IMG submission 67568) | Hot spring thermophilic microbial communities from Obsidian Pool, Yellowstone National Park, USA - OP-RAMG-01 (SPADES assembly) (version 2) | ecosystem: Environmental > Aquatic > Thermal...
GGCTATGGCAAAGAAAGAGCAAAGAGAGACGAAAGACATAATAGAAGTACTTCAGGATTTGATACAAGATTCCAGGAATCCTGGGATATTAAAAGAGATAGTAAAGCTTGGTATACAGAACATTATGGAACTAGAGCGAGACGCGCACATAGGTGCGGGTAGTTATGAGCGGACCGGCAGTCGCAAGACGTATCGGAACGGGTACAAACCCCGGCAATTAAACACTCGGGTAGGCAGTATAGATTTACGGGTACCACAGACTCGTGATGGAGAATTTTACCCCAGTATATTAGAGCGATATCAGCGGAGAGAGCAGGCGGTGATAATGGCGTTATACGAGGCATATGTAAATGGAGTATCAACACAGAAGATGAAGAAGATAACAGAAGTATTACTGGGGAAGGGATTTTCATCATCTAGCATCAGTCGCTATTCAGAGGAGCTAGCGCCTGTTCATTCGATGGAATCGGAAGCAAAAGAAAAATTGGCCGTGGTAAATTAATTTTACAGAAAAATTGTTGCACAACTGCAACGGAGTGGGATTAAAATTATTCTAAAAATAATAATGATGAAAGAATATCCTAAAGTAGCTATATTGATTCTTAATTGGAATAATTGGGTAGATACAATAGAATGTTTAGAAAGTGTGTTCAGAATCAATTATCCAAACTATCAAGTAATTATTATAGATAACGGTTCTACTGATAATTCAGTGGACAAAATAATTGAATGGGCAGAAGGAAAACAAGAAGCTATGACACCATTACCATCCCATCCCTTATATTATTTATCCCATCCACCAAGCTTAAAGCCGATTTTATATCTCAAATATTATAAAGAGGAAGCTGAAAATGGCGGGGAGGACAAAAAAGAAATAGAATTATCAACCAAATTAATTAATGGAAAATTAAAATCAATGATTATAATTAGGCTGGACAAAAATTTAGGTTTTTCAGCTGGAAATAATGTGGGCATTAAATATGTCCTAAAAAAAAATGATTATGCTTATATATGGATTATAAATAACGACGTGGTAGTAGAAAAAGATTCACTTTTGAACCTGGTGGAAGAAATAAATAAATATTCTAATGTTGGAATCGCAGGTTCAAAAATTTATTATTATTCAGAGCCAAAGAAAATAAATCACGCTGGGGGGGTTATTCGTCAATGTATTGGTATAAGTAAGCACATTGGAAATGGTGAATATGATATAAATCAATATAATTCAACTAAGTTTGTTGATTATGTTACCGGCGCTAGTATGATTATAAGTATAAGACTATTGAGGCAGATAGGTTATTTTTATGAAAATTATTTTTTATATTATGAAGAAACAGATCTATGTGTCAGAGCTAGAAAGAAAAAATGGAAAATATTGTATGTTCCTTATAGTAAAATATGGCACAAGATATCCAATAGCCCCGGGAATACAACAGCAATACAAAACTATTATTTTACAAGGAATAGATTAATTTTCATAAAGAGAAATTACCCTTTTTACATATTTTTTGCTGGCCTTGCCACATTGCGTTATTCCATATTTAACCATTTAATTAAAAAAAGATGGAAGCATTTATTATATGGGCTCAGAGGTATTATTGATTTTATAATAAATAAGGAAAATTGTTTACATTAAAAGTTAAAATTAATTAAGGCAAATAAGAATAAAAACATTGTAAAAATAAAGGAATAAATACCTAATATAGGGGAATTTGTTCAATTGCCAAATTAGATGAGTATAAAGGAAACATCGAATCACCACCAAGAACTTATATGTTATCTCAAAGAGGAAATAAAGCATTAGTAGGAGAAAGGAAAAGTTGATGTTTGGTAAAAAGGCCATAGAATCTTCTCAGGTGGTTTGGAGTGTATCTAACAACAAAAAATGAGAAGTTGGACACGGCTGTCTATTTGTCCAGAATTTAGGTTCAAACTGCACGAGGGAAGTGCCTGTTAATTAAATTGAAGGTCCCGGAAATAGGGGCTCGCTAGTGAAGAATAAGTATGGCTTCTTGTGCAGAAGAGCATCACTTCAAAATCTGCCTAAAAAAAGATGAGGTGTGCTATGGAAGTATTGAACATAGGCGTCGATCTTGGGGCGACGGCCAAGCATAAAGCTGAGGTCGTCAATAGTGAGGGTAAAAAGATTTGCCCATCGGTCAGCATCCCGGGGACAAAAGAAGGATTTGATATGTTGAGAGAGAATGTAGCTAAACGAGGTGGCCAGGAGATAAAGTTGTGTTTTATATGTCAACCGATGTCGATGTCCTGGTTTCCATTGGCAGAATATGCCAGGAGGCATGGTGATGAAATAATGAGAGAAAGGGCCTGGGAATCCCATGCTTTAGTAAAATATTATTCCAGACACAGTAAGAGCGGTAAGTTGGATGCTAAGGCCCTGGCCTTGATGCCTGTTGTAAACAACGGATCAGTTGAATAACTAACTATGCCTGATAGAATGACAAATGCCCAGGAAAGGCGATGCCGACAGAGGGAAAAGATTTCAAAGGAGAAAGCTTCCCTAAAGGCACGGATTAAATCTCTTTATGAATGGCTGATGCCCGGGCTTACTGATTGTTTTGAAGATTCCTATGGGCAGAGAGTAAAAGCATTTTATAATGATACACCATGTTTTTCAGGATTAAGAAGTGAGCATATAAAATGAATATTAAACAGTTTCTAGGGACAAAGAAGAAAAGTCAATATTGTACCTTAAAAAGCCTATCTCCTGTCCAAATGATGGGTAGTAACTCAATGGGTATCTCATTTTACCCAAGATGATGCATTTTACCTGAATAATGGTGACTAATTCGGTTATCTTAAATTGACCTATGTATCGGCAAGGTTTATTGATGCAAACTAGTGAATTAGAAAATATTGAAATGATTTTCTTTTTTATTGGATATATTCTTGTGGGAACTTATATCGCCGTCCATTTACGAGTAGATTCAACAATCTGGTTATACTTTTTTTTGCACCTGATAAGTGGAATGTTTTTATTTGAAGCTACCATAAAAATAATTAATGAACTTTCTATTTTTAAAGCTCCTTCTCTCATATTTTTATTAATAAATTCGGTTTATTATATTATAAGCAGTATTAAATATTTTGCTGAAATAGAATATTATCCTCAGTTTTCTATTACTACTCAAGAAAGATTTTATGGATCCTTAGCTGTTTGTTTATCATTATTTGTTTGTCTTTGCTTTATAAAATGGATTTCAGGTAAGGTTCGTAAAATTATAGAAGTCCAATACATCGTTAAGTTTATTCCGAAACTTCCTCATTTCCTCTTATGGTTTCTTCTTGTCAACATCCTATTAAAAGCATTATTAATAAACCAGGGTTATCAGCCAAGTTATTTTGGCGACCAACCTTCTTATTTGATTTTACCTTATTCAGGCTTGATTTTTTTGGCAGCAGAAACAATAACATCACAAATAGTTCTGATCCTAAGTGCCGTAATTATTGTGATACCGGAGGGGGGTCCGCGCATATTGGGCTTAATATTATCTTTAATATCCATTGCGTTAAATTTATTTTGGGGTTTATTTCTTAGGGCTAGGTATTTATTAATGTTTCCCATTGTATCTATTGGTATAATCATTTTGCTTACCAAGAGGCCAATAATAGCAAGGCGATTTTGGCGATGGTCGATCTTTATCCTGTTTGTGATGAATGCATTAGGTGGAGATGTGATTATGGAATTACTAGGACGCCCACACCTATATGGCTCTGATGCCATATATGTCTCTGTTGCTGAAAGTGGCTATAGATTAGATCTTTCTGACTTTGCGTTCGCTTGTATTCGACATGGAAAGACCTCGACATTTAATTTTAGCCTAATATTTGAAGGAATAATGAACATGATACCGAGAACGCTATGGCCAACAAAGGAATTTGACTCACAATATAATATCGCACTTGAAGAAATGGGCTGGCCGGCGATTGATTATCCGGATACATTTTTCAGTACGGGTGCTTTGACAGCTGGCTGGCTAGGATTCTTTCTTGTTCCGATATTCTTTTTAATTTATGTAGAATTTGGTTATAGAATAGCCTTTTACTTTATAAAATATATTGGTAGTGATATTGGCTTTGTAATTAGTTTTTTTTATCTTTTGGTACAATTAATCAGGATTGAAATGGATTGGAACCTATTTTTTCTATATCATTTCAGAAATCTTATATTGGGCATACTCTTAATATGCTTAACGAGTTTCTTTACACGATTTAAAAGGAAAGGAAATAATTATCATATGTCCTGATTATTGATGCGTTAATAGTAGTAACATTAAAACCATTGTGTCATTAGTCAGCTGATATACAAAATTTGATTTATTAAAGGCAAGCCATGCGTATTGTCATTACCATGTTACATTATTATTTAGATCAACCAAGTGGCTCAGCTCGCCTTGCTTTTGATGAGGCAATGCATATGGCAGGGCAAGGTCATGATGTATGGATAGTTACTCAAGATACATCTGGAAATAAACCGGAATGCTGCTTTCAAAATGGGCTGCATGTATTGCGCTACAGAACACCAGGTTTTAGTAATTTTGATCCAAGACGTGTCTCGATACATCAGCAAAAAACAAAGGATTTATTAATCCGCTACGTCGGTAATAAAGTAGATTTGGTCCATGGGCATTCTTTGCTTCAATATCAGGGTACTTTATCTTTATATGGTGATAAAGTTAGAACATGTTATTCGGTTCATTCTCCAGTTTTACTAGAGATGAGGGCAATGAAGAGAGGAGCTCCATTCTTACAGCGTTTAAAATTCTCAATAACCGGATATTTGACATATGTTATTGAACATCAATGTCTTGAAAAATCTAATTATATAACAGCTTTTTCTGTTTATACAAAAGATTTATTAGGGCATCTCCATGGCAAAAAAATTAAGCACAGGACTCATGTCATACCAGGATGGGTCGATTTAGAACGCTTTAAAATTATCCCAAATCGTGATGAGATTAAATTAAGCTTGGGATGGCCTACGGATATCCCCGTTCTCTTTACCTTACGCCGTTTGGTGCCACGGATGGGACTCGATAATCTACTTTATGCCTTAAGGGATTTAAGGTCAAAGGGGTATAAATTTTATCTTGTTATTGGTGGCAGTGGGCCATTGCGCACGCAACTAGAATCATTGGCTGAAAAACTGGGATTGAAGCAATGCGTTCATTTTGCTGGTTTTGTACAAGATGATATATTACCATTGATGTATGGAGCAGCTGATGCATTTGTATTGCCAACCGCAGAATTAGAGTGCTTTGGAATAATAGCACTTGAAGCATTGGCTTGTGGTAGACCAGTGTTGGCTACGCCGGTTGGTGCAATCCCTGAAGTATTAGGACGTTTCGAGCAAAAATGGCTTGCAGAGAATAATAGCATCTCTGCCTTATCGAAATTGCTTAGAGATTATTTAAGTGGAGCTCTTCCGAATCACGACCCAATAAAATTGCGCGAAATTGTTGCCATGCATTATTCACGTGAGCATGTACTGAAAGAGCTTGTTGGTGCAGCATTAGGTACACAATCGTAAAATATCTTTAAAAAAAATGAATTACAATAAGGATAAGATGGCATGACATAATGTTTTAGAAGCCATTGTAAAATTTCTATTATGAAGGGAAAGCAATATAAGATAGGCTTTAAGTAAGGCACGGATGGCTTTTGAAGCACTAATAAGAGAGAAGGCTGTTATCCAGATAGGCAGTGAATTTGGGGATCATCCTGGTTAAGTTCGCAAGTGGGAAAATCAGAAGCTGAGCATTTTACATGAGTTATTATTGGTTCAAAGGAAGAGGCGAGAAGTGAACCTGGATGAGCTTGATGCAGGGCTATTTCGTCAGATTGGTCAATTGTAGGTAGAGAACGAATGGCTTACAAAATTTCAGCAACTACAGTAGAGGATAAGAAGGAGTTGTTGGAGAGAGATAACAAGACGATAGCAGTGGCACGGCATTGTGGGCTGATAGGGCTATCCAGGTCTTCTTAATTACAGACTCGTGATGATGTGTAAAACCTTGAGCTGATGTGGCTTTTAGACGAGCAGTATATTGGGATAAGGAGGCCGAAAGCCTGATTAAGGGCTCGTGGCTATATAGAGAACCAGAAGTTGGGCAGGGAGCTGATACGGCTGATGGGACTTTGGGCTATTTCCCCTATAGGAAGAGGAGTTTTTCCTTAGCCGGGTTTGATGAGAAAGGGTATTTTTTTCCCAACAATGCGGGGAGGCTATATTAAGCCCTGGGATACCATACGCCCTACGATATATAATTTGGTCATACAGCCAGTAAAAATTTGTTGAGCTGGTTAATTTAAATGATTAAAATAGCAAGTTAAGCAGGTCAAAAATGCATCATAAACAAGCCTATTCGCAGTCTAAAGAATTGGGATCACTTCATATTGTTATTGATGGTCTTACGGCAAAAGTAGGTGGAGGAGTTACATATCTAAAAAGCTTAATGTTAAATATGGTGGAATTAGCTCCTCAATATAAATTTTATATTTTCCTTAGGAAAGAATTAGAATCAGAGTTTAGACAAATAAATAGTAGTGGTAAGTGCAAGCTGCAGGTGGTACCTTTTCCAATTCATAACAAAATTGAGTTAATATTTTATGAGTTTATTGTGATGCCAGTAATTTTAAGAAAGATAAAAGCAGACATAGTGTATTGTCCTGCAGATATTGCTCCTTTATTAATACCATGTCATCTTGTTGTAGGAGTGCAACACCAATTTATATATTATCCTGAAGTATATAATAAATTCAGTACAATTAAATCAATAGTTTATTATAATTATCTTCTGAGGTTTATTGTAAAAAGATCTTTGAAAAAAGCTGATGGTATAATTTGTATTTCTGAGTCTTTAAAGAAAAGGCTTAAAGAATACTTTAAAATCAATGAAGAGAAGATATCTGTCATATATCATGGAGCTGAATTTAAATCTTATAAAAGCTCTACATTTTATGAAAATTCTGTATTACAGACAATAATCTCTGATAACCGAAAAATAATATTATCTGTTTCGACTATTGGACCTCACAAAAATTATGAAGTGTTAGCAGAGGCTTACTCAATGTTAGATAAAGAATATACTAATAATTATAAACTAGTTATTGTTGGCAAAAAATTTGAACCATATTTCTCTGAGTTGGTAAAGACATGTAAAAATTTAAATATAAGTCGAGACATTATATTTACTGATTTTGTATCTTTTGAAACCTTAGAATATCTTTATAGAAATTCTGTTTTGTTTGTATTTCCTTCATTATTAGAAGGCTTTGGGCTCCCGCCTCTTGAGGCTATGTATTTTGGAATTCCAGTTTTAAGTTCCAATTCACCTGCTATGCCGGAAATTCTGGGCGATGCTGCGATCTATTTTGACCCTTATAACCCATTAGATTTGACGGAGAAAATAAAAATACTGCTTAAGAATAATAAGATAAGGGAAGATCTTATTACTAAGGGGTATCGAAGAGTGGCATTATTTTCTTGGCAAAAATGTGCTTTAGAAACTTTAAAATATTTTGAAAGGGTAATTGAAGAGAATGAATTTTAATGAAGATATTGATGAGCCTATATTCAGGAGATAATTATAACTTTGGGAAAGAATGGAGAATGAGAATTGAAAGCTAATGATGAAAGTATAAAAGATGTAGAAATAACTACCCAAAATTTATATAACATAGGCACGGGTGCGGGGCCTTTGATAACCCAGGTATCTTTTAAGTTCTTGACAAGAAGCTACCTAAAAATAGGCAGCATAAATTCTCTCATTACACGTTTAAAGCTATGGTCCTAATTGATAGAAATACTCCCCAAAAACTGGGCAGGGCAATAAGTTGCAAAATAGCCTGCCATAACATCAATGGAGGCATGGTAATATGGCTATCATGAAAAGACAGCAGTATGAGGCAGCCTTTAAGGCCAAGGCGGTACTGGAGGTGATCAAAGGTGAGAAGACCTTGGCGCAGATTGCCAGTGAATTTTGGGTTCAGCCCAACTAGGTTCGCAAGTGTAAAGATCAGTTACTGAGCATGATACCTGAATTGTTTTCAGATCGAAGGAAGAAGCCGGAAGAGGATAGGCGTGAGCTAGAGGCAGAGCTGTTTAGTCAGATTGGTCAATTGGATAGAGAACGAGTGGCTTAAAAAAATTTCATCAGCTACGCTAAAGGAGAAGAAGCAGCTAGTGGAGAGAGATAACAGGACGATAGCAAATGGCAAAGCAGTGCAAGCTGCTAGGGCTATGCAGGTCCTCTTATTATTACAGATCGAATCGTGATGATGAGTTCATCATTAAGCTGATGTGGTTTTTAGACGAGCAGTATATTGGAATAAGGAGGCTGATAGCCTGGTTAAGGGCTTGTGGCTATATAGTGAACCTGAAGCGGGTCAGGGAGCTGATGCGGTGGATAGGACTTCAGACTATTTGTACCGAAAGTAGGAAAATTTTTTATGGAGTTTGGATACCGAATGTTATATAAATTATATTTTGAACATTCGGCTAGCAGAAATCCTGTTGAGATAGGTATCTTAAATGCATAGCATAATGATTGAAGTAATGACTAGAATGAAGTTTAAATTTTGTAGAAAATTTATAAAATTAAGAGGAATAGATGAAAGAAAATACCTTTAAAAAGAAAGTTATAGTAATCACTGGTGGCACAGGGACGTTTGGTAATGCAGCCCTGAGGCGGTTCTTGAAAACCGATGTTGTTCAAATAAGAATATTTAGCCGGGATGAAAAGAAGCAGGATGATATGCGGAATGAATACAAAGATCCACGGATTAAATTTTATATTGGAGATATCCGCTCGCTTGAATCTATAATGGCTGCTATGGAAGGAGTTGATTATGTGTTTCATGCGGCTGCGCTCAAGCAGGTGCCATCTTGCGAATTTTATCCACTTGAAGCCATTAAAACCAATGCTTTGGGTGCTGATAATGTTATTACTGCAGCAATTGCTGCCGGTGTAAAAAAGGTTGTTGTCCTGAGCACCGATAAAGCGGTATATCCAATAAATGCTATGGGCATGTCAAAGGCCTTAATGGAAAAGATTATGGTTGCTAAAGCACGGTTATGCAATCCGGAGAAAACGGTATTATGTGGAACCCGTTACGGTAATATTATGGCCTCCAGAGGTTCTGTGATTCCCCTATTTATCTCTCAAATTAAAGAAGGAAAGCCTATCACCATAACGGATCCTAATATGACTAGATTTATGATGACCATAGATGATGCTATTGATCTGGTCTTATATGCCTTTGAAAATGCTCAGCCGGGGGATATTTTTGTACAGAAAGCCCCGGCTGCTACCATAGGTACTTTGGCTTATGCGTTGAAAAAATTATTTAAAGCTGATAATCCTATAAAGATAATTGGGACGAGACATGGCGAAAAATTATACGAGACCTTGCTAACAAGAGAAGAGATGGCTAAAGCCGAAGATTTAGGGAAATATTATCGAATACCAATGGATGATAGAGATCTGAATTATGGCTTATATTTTACTGAAGGGAAAGCAGAAGTATCTTCTAAAGAGGACTATAATTCTCATAATACATATCGCTTGAATGAAGAGGAACTTATTGAACTATTATTGAAAGTTGATTACGTGCGGAATGAACTGGAAGACTGGAAACAATAGGGAGTGAACAACAAAATGAAATCTATTCTTGTAACCGGAAGCAGGGGATTTATAGGGCAAAATCTTATTCAGACGTTGAAGCGCCGGGGGAATTACTGTGTTTTAGAATTTGATATAAATGGTAGTTTGGAATTTTTCGCAGAAGTAGTTAGGCAGGCAGATATAATATTTCATCTAGCCGGTGTTAATCGCCCTGAAAAGATAGAAGAATATGAATCGGGCAATGTGGGCTTTACTCAAAGGATGGTGTCTCTTTTAGAAGAAGCAAAAGTTAAGCCCGTTATAGTTTTTAGTTCATCAATTCAGGCAAGACTTGATAATCCATACGGCCAGAGCAAAAGACGAGCAGAAGAGGTACTTAAAAATTGGGCTGATAGATATGGTGGACCAGTTGCCATATTTAGATTGCCAAATGTCTTTGGCAAATGGTGCAGACCGAATTATAATTCTGCCATTGCTACCTTTTGCCATAATATTGCCCGCGGTCTGGACATAAACATTTCAGACCCTGAGCGGGTGTTGGAACTGGTTTATATTGATGATGTGATTAAAAAATTCTTGAGTGTGATAGAAAACCCGCCAGCAAAAGGTGCCGGCTTTTATGAAGTAGAGCCAGTTTTTAAAATCAAATTAACCGAAGTAGTTGAATTAATTAGAAGCTTTAAGAATAGCAGGCAAAGCTTGGTATTGCCTGATTTTTCAAATACATTCATTAAACGGCTATATGCTACTTATCTTAGCTATTTGCCAGAAAATGAATTTTCTTATAGACCAGAAATTAAAATAGATAATCGTGGGCAATTAGCCGAACTTTTAAAATCACCCTTTAGTGGTCAGATATTCATTTCAAGAACAAAACCCGGAATTACCAGAGGAAACCATTATCATGATACAAAAACGGAGAAATTTATAGTCATAGATGGTGAAGCCATAATAAGATTTAGG
>Ga0078972_1016953_pt1 | contig 10609 bp, 13 predicted proteins | sample YelNatPaOPGAMG01_FD_67568 | JGI IMG/M metagenome (GOLD analysis project Ga0078972, IMG submission 67568) | Hot spring thermophilic microbial communities from Obsidian Pool, Yellowstone National Park, USA - OP-RAMG-01 (SPADES assembly) (version 2) | ecosystem: Environmental > Aquatic > Thermal...
TAGTGTCGTCATCCGTCTTTCTCATCCCCTGGGTTTGATTGAGTTAACTTGTTAGAGAGTTCATTTAAAGTGCTGATTATTTTAGTTAGCTGGTCCAGGATCTGTTTTTGTCCTTCTAAACCTGGTTGACTTTGAGTAAATTTTGATAAATTTTCAATATTTAGAAGAGCTGCCTGAATTTGTTGTGCGAGAGTAGCTTGTGTTAATTTCTCTCCTTCTTCTTTTACTTTTTGTAGTTCTCCTTGGACCTCTTTGAATGTTTCAATCAAATGTTGCATGTATTTATCAATCTCAAAACGTGATAATTGAAATACTGGTAATAGGTCTTTAATATCACTTACATCAAGGCCGTAATTCTTGGCTACCTGTAAAACGGCTTGTTCAAGTGGCATCTTTTGCGCAAGTAGTTGTTTTACCTCTGGATCCTCAGCTATTTTTTGAAAAAACAATTCCAACTCATCCTTAGCCTGGGCCAGTGAAACATTACTAAATGTTTTTAATTCAAAGGGTGATAATCCCACTTTTTCTGTCCAAAATTTTACTTTTTGTAGCTGCTTTTCTATGTCTCCTTGACCAAAAATTTTTATAATTTCATCTATTAGTTCTTTATCTTTTTCACCCTTACTCTTGATCACCAGATCAATTATGCGTACTTCTTGAAAGTAATCGCTAACCCTGAATCCTTTCAGAATACCTGTTAACCTCTCAAACTCTTTCATTTTTTCTCCAGTGATCATCTTACCACTCTTAACTGCAGCTGAAAACTCACCAAATAATGATTCCAATTTTTTTTCCCTTGCTGCTTCTTGTAATTGTTTTTCCAATTCGAGTTCTAAAGACTTAACTGGTGTCAAAACCCTGTACTTTTGTTGCACATTTTCCTTACCAAGAATACCTGTAAATAGTTTCTCAAGTATTGATTGAATTCTAGCCTCATCAAAAACTCCCAAACCTCTCTCTCCAAGTAAATTAAGCATGGCAGTTTCCAGTCCTTTTTTCGGTCTTCCGAGTATAACATTCTCTATTTGCTGTAAAGCTTCAAACTGCGGGGTTGAGAGGTGACCAGTTTTTTGCACTATCTTGTAAACAAGGTCAAATCCTGCCTCAATTTTCTTCAAAGCTTCTTCCTCACTTTCAGCACCAAACTTACTAAGATTCATTTTCCCAATATACGAAGCAAGTATATTTGAGAGACCCCCCCTTTCCTCTATAGCTTTTTTTAATTGTGTTATCTTTGCTTTATTCTGCTCGGTTACCCCCCTAAGACCAGCAAGAGACATGACGCCCTCTAACGCATTAGAAATCTCCTCCAATTTCCCCATCACATTAACAGCTTTTCCAATATCTCCAGTGATGGCAGAAACAGCTCCCCTGCCACTTACTATGGAATCTATTAATTTCTTGGCAGTATGGAGTTCATCAAGACCCTCTACTCTTGCGCTTACTACAAGATCTAATGCGTTTATCGATGGCATCTATATCGACTCCAAGTCTTTTCATTGCTTCTTCCAGGGTCATCCCTGATTTTATTGCAACCTTGTCTCTTGCTTCACTAATAGCAGCTTCTTCTTGAATGATAGGGTTAGAGAGGATTAAAAAATCCCTCTGGAAAGGGGTCATTTCCCATTGTTTTGAAACAAGGGGTACGTTAAACCTATAATGTATTGTTGCTATTACTTTTCCCTCACTTGATTTCACTACCTCTCTTACCACGGCATCTGGTGGTTTCGAGACAGCAAGTATTTTCGTTGCAATCTCGTGCACGTACTTGAATTTTGTTCGTATGAGATCAAACCCACGCGGGTTTCCAGTTTCAACATCTATCTCACTAAATTCACTTGGCTGGAAATCCTTGATCCCATGGTAAACAATCCAATAATCCAAAAGTAAGAGATGGTGCTGCATTTCTCTTATTTGTTCTGGATTATCTAACTGTAGTTCTTTTTCATCTATGTTAACTTGGAGTCGTAGTTTAACTATTAAATTTATGGTGGTGACACTAGCACCTTCTAATGACTTTTCCAATGCATCATCCAGTTCCCACGTGTAGAGGGGTCGAAAAGAAAGGGGGAGGCCGTCGTAATCATAGACATCAACGGCTTTTGCTCCCAACTTCAGGTATTTAATCATGTTAGTCATTAAAACTCTCCTGAGTGTACTGCCCATCCATTTCCTAGGTTATTATTTGAGAGACTTGTTCCAACCATGTAATTCCTGTACCTTGCCTTGAAGCGAAACTCTCGCCTGGGAAGCTCCCCTGGTGTAATTGTTGTTCTTGCGCTTATAAACCTGCAACCAATGTACACTTCTTGTAATGGTTTCCAGTTTTGTCTGTCAACTCCCTCTTTTTGATCAGCCTGGGCAATTATGATGTCAAAATATTGCCTGTTTTGCATTATTTTTCTTAATTCCACGACAGAGTCTGATGTTTCTGGAACACGTAAGGAACCACCATAGGTTGGTATCCTATCAATTGTTGCCGCATTATATTCATTAATAAATGATACAAAATCAACCGGTGTTTCATCTTCCATTGTAACGTCTTCCACACCAATTAGATTTACATTATCACCAGAACTATTTATTATACTTGATGGATACCTTACCATAACATTTATTTTTGTTTGCCAGTCCAAACCAGTTAAATCTCCTGATGACATTTTCTTACACCTCTATCACTGGATTCAGGACTATCTTTTCAATGTTTCCTGACCACATGTATTCAACTGCCACAGTGACTATTTTACTTTCTTTTAACGCAGTGTAAGTAGCTTTCTGTGCTTCCGTTAAAGAATTATATGGTTTCGCAAAAAGTTCCTTTCCAACCACGCTCACGCTATTTATGTCGTCAATGTACCCAAGCCTGCGAATGTAATCAAGTGTCCCCCTCACGCAATTTTCTATTGAATCAAGACCACGAAAATCATACCGGGCTGTTTGTTGTGCCAGGAACGAGAAAAGCTGCCCGTAGAGTATCCGTGCCGTGAGATACTTGCATCGCACGTTGTTAATCCTGTTTTCCCTGTTAGTCCCAAGAGTCGATCCATATGCAATCCTGTATGCCCCAGCTGAATCAAGTCGTTCTTTCATGAGGTAAATTACTTGTGCTTCTTTCCATCCTTGCTGGTATGTCCGACTCTCGATCTCTCTAACTCCCATTGTTACTGGACTTAACGTCAAGTTCTTGTGGGGATGCGCTGCAGCAATCACACCCATGATAACTGCTGCTGGGTCATCATCTGGTTTATCATTCGTGAGAGTTGGTTTTGCGTGAACAATGATCATGTTCCTCGTTGTCCCAACATCACTTCGTATTTCTCCCCAGGTGCTCGTCCCCCCGTAAGAGGTTGCAGAAGCGTTTGGTCTTGCATCCGATGGTAATGCAACAATCCCCATTCGCCACTTGTTGTTATTCACCGCAGCATTACAGTGAGTCTTCAATGCCTTGAAGTCTGCGAACAAACCAGACGCGTTTCCAGTGCTAAATGAAAGTGGATCTTCAGTATCATACGCAAATCCAACAAATGACACATCAATGTCATCTTCATTTAACAACTCTAATGCTTGCTGGAACCCAGTTGTCGTGTACGATGCTCTCACCCTTCCACCAGGTGGAACCTCACCAGAAATGACAATTTCATTGTTGGAATTCACTGGGCCGTTCTCTGTAAATGTAATTTTCCCAGTTTTCTCACTCCCAATTGTCTCAAGCGTGTAGTGGGTATCTAGTGTTTGGGTCACGAAACCAGAACCATCACCAAAATCCACTTGTACATCATAAATCGTGTGGCATGGTTGAGCTGATACATACCATGTCCCAGCAGTCCCGGTACAAGCAACTTTCTCCTTTGTTTCTCCACTAAACTGGGTGTCATTAAATGGAATGATCGTGAGCTCGCATGCTCCAACTCCATCTTGTGAGTAAAACGAAGAAATGAAACGTCCTAAATCGCTGTCCTCACTTACTCCTGCATCCCATGCGTCCTCAGCAGATGTAATTTTAATGTATTTATCATCTCCAGTGAGAGGGTCTCTCCCCAATACAGCACAATTATTCTCTGGTGCTTCCGTAGTAGCAGGAGGTGACGAACCCCACTGAATTGTTATGTAATCTCCCATTATACCACCACCTTAATATTTACTGGATGATTGTTTTCATCATCATCCAAGTTAACATCAACTTCTTCAACTAATTCATCCTCAGTGCCACCAGGTGGAATGAACCTCCAAGAGGTGGTTGTGATTAACGTGAAAGAGAGTACTTTCTTGTATGCCTGTGTCCCTAGTAAGAGAGCAGTGTCATCCCTAATCCTATGTGTATAAAACTCTATGTGAGCATTGAAATCTGGAAGCATTTCTCGCCAGTAATAAAACACGTATTGCTGTAGTGTCGTTATCATCTTGTCAGCTATCGTGAGACCATCGATCATGGTTCCTCCTGAATCTGGCATGTCGGTCGCAAACGCTGCTATTTCCACGTAATTTCTCTCGGGAAAGCCGTAAACTGGGTATTTGCTGTCAGGATATGCTAGCACGTCATTTAGGAATTTGGCATATAACATTGAGTCGTCCGAGAACAAGAACACCACGGAAGGCAGTGTCGTTGGAACACGAAATCGTCCCCTTATCCACTGCACGTCTTTCGCCTCTAACACGAGTGCCGGGGTGATTTCAAACTTAATACCACTATCTTTTATCGCGTCGATGAGCGCTGATTTTTGTGCTTCGCTAAGCATTTCCATCCACCTCCGCCGTCACGTAAATGACATACATGCCATTATAATTGGTGTAATCATCTCTCCCAATAACAGTGTACTTCTTGTTCCCACGGACAATCTTCGTGGTGTAGAGCGCTGGGTTTGTAATACCAGCACCAGAAAGTTCAGTAGCGGAAACCTGCACTTCCGCGTCACCACGGATCAAATCCCCGTTTTGTGTTGTGATGAGCTTAAAAGAAATCGGAGCGAATACACCTCTTACTTGGCCACTTTTCATGGTTGGAAGTACATACTTCCCTCCCTCCTTTTGAACTAACCCATCTCCCCAGTAAAAGGTGAGAGTTTCAGAACAAATGGAGTTTGCTTTCTCGTGGAACTTGGGCAATGTCAAGAGTAATCACCATCCCTGCTTTCATTATCCGCATCAATGATAACAGAGCCTGGGACATTGGACCCATATCCATCGGTTGTCATGTCAAACTTGACAGCATTGAGAGGTTGAGTTGACCCGTTCTCACTTGAGAAATACCACGTAATGTACGCTCTTATCAACGCTCTTGCTGTTTGGTATGGTGTTTGTGAGTCCCTGAGATCTTGTATTTGTCTTCCAGTATTCCCACTCCTAAAGAAAAACATGTTTTCTTTTCCCCAGCGGGTGAGCGCAGTCCCGAGACTAGATTGTATGATTTTCCCAGTCGTGTAAGCAATTGTTCCAGTGATGGCCATGTAGTCGACAAGAAATAAAAAAGTGGCAAACATCAACAAGTTTGCCGGGTCCGAAGAAGCGGGGACATCAATCCCAGCAGTGATCAGCTCTGCATTGACTTGCGTTTCAGCAAGAGAGATTTCGTAATCACTAATCATTGTGCTGGTGATTGATTTATCATATCTTTGAAGGAGGGTTGCTGCAACCTCCTTTTGTAGGTACGTCCCCACTTTCACACCCCGCTTAACTTGTGACTGTTGCGACCTTGTCGAGCACTATGAACTTGGCGAAGTCCTCAATTGCCGGGCAGAACCGCTTCTCCAGGATTATTTTATACTGGATGCTAGGCTCTTCCTCTTTCACGATACGGATGTTTGTCTCTAACGGGTTCTTATGGGTCTCAGTGTCCACCTTGGCCATGTAAGTTACACCAATTCTGTCGTCACCAGCGAAGAGCGCCCATTCATAAGTGTTTGCGGCATTTCGCATCATCTCTCGCTCGTTCCGACTTGCCCAGGTGTTTTCATAGAGCGAACCAAGACCAGGATACCCGATCATTAATGAGTCACTGGAGTTAAACTTGTATCGTTGCCCAATGACTTTCCGAATCGTAACATCGGCAATCCGGGTCCCAATCACACCACCAGCAAGCTCTTGCACGTATTTCACGCGGTCCTTCAAGTCAGCGTTCAATGCAAGATACATTGCAGTTGCGTGCCCCACGAACCCTCGAGTAAGAGAACCAGCTGCTCCAAATCCCTCGAAGTAATCATTCATTTTCACGATGTCAACGTAGGGATACGAGCTAGATGTATTTGACCACGCCACACCAGTAACAACATTAGCTGTAGTTGCATCTAACTTGCACTGGCGATCGGTGCTCTGGTTAGAGAACTTTGCCATTACAGTGGAGTCTCCATAAACATAGTTCGTGGAACACCATTCTACGAATCGAGCAATTGCTTTAGTTGCATCCTCTGCAAGGCGCCGGTACTTGAAATCAATTAATCCCTTCATGAATTCAGATTCAAATTCATCGGTCCGGCGCTTGTACCCAATTTTTGTCTCCTTCGTCCAGAAGGTTTCCATGTCAACTCCAGCCTGTATGTAGTCAATGTTCTCATCATGATCATAGAATCGACTCATGTATCCCCCATCGACTGACTTAGGCCACTCAACGTTCCGTGCCTCCCCCCCATTCGGAGTAGCTTCGGCAGGAAGTAGCTCTGACATGATAGGTGCCCAGCGAGAATCTAGCAAGCGGAACAACCCAAGTTGTCTTGCACGGAACTCTGCCGGAATGGTGAATGGAGCAGTAAGGTTACCCATTTGATTTGTAGTGTATGACATTTTTTATCACCCTGCTAAGTTCACGAACACGAGTCCAGGTTTTAGGAACGGGGTTCGCTCTAACAAAATACCAAGCTTTACCATATCTCCCCCACCAACGTACTTTGTAAATCCACTTGGATATGGAGCAACGATTGTCCCAGCCGAAAGCGGGTCACCAGTTGTCCCAGAAAAACAGTTAATCATCCGCATTTCCCCAGCAATTAACAGGGGAAGGGACCGATCCCGCCAATCAGTAGTAATTTTTTGCAGCGTACTATCAGTTGGTTTAGCTCCAATATCTTTTAATGCAACACCAATACATGGAGTCTTTGAATCAGTGTCATCATAAGGCTTGGCAATACCAACACGAACTGGTGATGTCTCAACAGTGCCATTATCAGCACACGGATACCCTACCTTAATTGCCTGACCATCCTTTAACATGTACTTGGCGCGTGAGACGATGAGGCGATTAACATCTTTTTCGAATGCCATTTATCCAAACACCTTCTTGATTTCTTCTTCTGTAAATCCTTGCTCAAGGGCCCATTTCTTTAACGAGTCAGTATTAATCTTTGTCTCCTCGTTCTTTTGGGTTTGTTGAGCAGTTTCCATTTGCTTTGCAACTGGTGCTGGTCGTGCTTTCAATCGTGCAATACGATCCTCAAGGAACTTTACATCCTGTTTCGCGTAGAAATCAGTTAGAACATCATCAGCAGGTTCTAACTTGATTATCTCGTCAATCAGGGGTTTCTTCTCAAGATATTTGTTGTGTTCCTCGAGAGCCGCCACTTTTTGAGCAAGACTATCAAGCATTTTTTTCTGTAACTCAATATTCTTGGCGCGCTCTTCGCTTTCCATTTTTACTTTCTCCAATTCCTCTTTCTTTTGTTGGAGGTCAGCTTCAAGCGCTTCAAGACGAATGGCCTTGTCGTCGAGTTGACTCAAAATCTCATCAGAAGTCTTCTCGGCGGGCTTGTCTTCTTTCTTATCTTCCATTATACCATCCTCCAGGATAACACACAAGGGACATCTTGGTTTCCACGTCACCGAGTGCTCGAGCACGTGGACACCAACAATCTCCGACTTACCTTCATTTTTAACTGAGTAAACATGATACGCCATCGAAATTCCCATGTTTCTTTTCTCTTGCATCCTTTTCTCAATTGCCTCAATTAAAGTTCGATGGCGGTTTGTTGTATTATAAAGCATGTACTTGCTAATTACCCAATTCTTGCCATCTTCGTTTACAACCCTTGATGACAAGACCCTCCCATAAATTGGTTCATCGGCGTGCTCTTCCGAGGCTGGGTGCCTGTGCCTATAAAGGACTGTTTTCCCAGGCGAGTCTTCTGCAATAACTTCCAACCACTCCTTTGGAAGGAAGTCATTGTTAAGACTTCTTGCCTCAAAGATCAGTCTCCCCTTCTGGTCCTTCTCCAACGACTTCATGTCGTTGGCGAAGATTTGTTTCCGAGTTTCAATTGTAGAGTCCATAATCACGTCACGCTGCCTATAGTAAACACTCCTATTTAAACTTTTCCAAGTGTAATGTGTAGCTACGCAACTTTTCTCCCAACCGGTCTCCTCATGACTTCAAACATGTCTGGTGAGAGGTAATACAATTGCCATAACTGTTCATATGTCCTTGCATTTGGTTTCCAATGCTTGTTTGGGTCGTGATAATCAGCATTATTAGGACATGGGCAATGCCGTCCCTTTGGATCAATTATCCACCCGTGGCAAGCATAATAAAATGCATCAGCTGTTTCCTCATATTCATACATCTCCCCACCACAAACACTACATTTAACACTTCCCATGTGGCAGGGTGTTCCATGTATGAACCTTCCTGCCTGGGTCCGTTGCCTGTCGTGTTTTGTTTCTAAAGTTGGGTAACCAAACTTATTTTTCACGAAATTCAAATTCGTATCACCTTCTTCTCTATATCTATCCTTGAAAATTCAAGGAACCTGGAAAGAGCTTTGAAACCAGCGAAAGTAACAAGTGAACCCATGTCAATTGTTTGATTGTTAATCGTGTAGGTTTTCTCTACCGCAAGATCCCATTCCACGATTGGGGCGTAGATAGCAAGAGGGTTTCCTCCTGGCTCAATCGATGGAGCTCTTGTCCCTGCCATCACCATTGGATGAATGCCATAGAACCATGTGTCTTTCTCTTTCCATGTTCCAACCGAGTGAAACAATGTACCAGTATAAACACCAGGTTGCTCAAATGGGACACCACTTGGCACCATTTGTGGGTAATCCCTGTGCACCACTGCCTTGATTTTTAACCACTTGGTCGAGTTCGGGTAAATGTTTTTATGATCCATGGTGAAAAACATTCTCTTGAACTCTTCAAACATTTGTGATGTCATTTTCCTCGGGATTTCCCTTACCTTTTCGATGAATTCCTGTAATTCCCTCTCCACTTGCGCCGGCAATGGCATTCTTTTTCACCTTCTGTATTTCTGGAACATATCCAATATTATTTGGTGGAGTTTCTGCTAGTTCTCCAAACAAGCGAGAGGCAATCGCTCTCACTTCTCCTTGATCATTAAACACCCCAGCTTCAACGCCAGTTTTTATTGCGTTCATCAAGTCTTCAATCGTGTAAACTTCCAGTGGTGCCCATGCGATATCAATGTCTTCTTCAGTCGCATCAGTAATTCCATTCACTGGCAAGAGGCACTGGAGGTAAAACCTACGCAAGACTGCTTCAAACCTTGCTCTCACTCCTTTCAAGAACCGCAAGTAGGCGGTATCAACAAGATCATTGACTGACTTGAAGTTTCCTTGCGCACTTCTCTGGCCCATTGAACCAAAAAGACCGTTCATTATTTCTTCGTTCAAGTGCCTCAAGTTCGTGACAAAAATTTCCCCAGATTTTGCAGTGTCAGTTTTAAGGGGTTCGATCCGGTTTGCACCAGAAGTCGCCATCGCAGCAAAGTTCCTCAGTTTCACGAGATCCCTTGCCATGTCATTAATTTGTTTTTGCATCTCTGGCGCACTATATGGAAACTGGTTATTTTTCGGATCTCCAATATACCCAATAAGTGGCGAAACCCACATTTTTTCGGAGTACTTCCGCATGAAATACAAGATCCATATCTTGTAAAGTAAGAGAGGCATGACTGCCGTTACTGGTGGGTGCTCAAAAAGTGAGAGAGATATGCATGTATTTGGCTCGTCAGGAATGACTATCTTTCGTGTCTCTAACTGTGGCGGTGAAATGGAAGCAGTACCTGGACCTTCCTCTTCTGCATAAAAATCTTTCTTTTTCTTGTATGTTTTTGAAACATCCAGTGTCACCTCTTGAATCCATTTTCGATACCCATTCAACCTGTCTTCGACCAGTCTCACTGTTCGCTGGTCAATTCGCTGGATGTCAATTTTTGCAGGTAATTCATCGTACATCGCGTTTCGCCAGAGACCAACTCCATGCGTCACGTTATCCCGCCACATTAATGCAATGAAATCTTCAATTGTCTGGTGGCGAACATTGATACACGAGTTAAATGTTTTTAGCACTTTATCAACATCTTTTCTCTTTGACCCTATGTTGACCTTTTCCCCGGTGATTGTTCGCCCGGTAATTTCGATGAATGAATTTGCCATTGGTTCGTACTTCACGGCAAAGTGTCGATTCACCGGGTTATTTCTCACGAGGAGAGCTTGAATGGCACTGACTTTTGGATCAACTGTATAACCATATGTTGCGGTAATTTCCCCTTCGGTGGAATCCACGAGTTGCGGGTCAGTATCATTTACCGCTGGAGCGACTGGTAAAAATTTTCTTGCATCTATTGAATATACTTTTAGTCCCATCATGGCATGTCACCATCCCCGAG
>Ga0078972_1016954_pt1 | contig 10609 bp, 10 predicted proteins | sample YelNatPaOPGAMG01_FD_67568 | JGI IMG/M metagenome (GOLD analysis project Ga0078972, IMG submission 67568) | Hot spring thermophilic microbial communities from Obsidian Pool, Yellowstone National Park, USA - OP-RAMG-01 (SPADES assembly) (version 2) | ecosystem: Environmental > Aquatic > Thermal...
CAATATGTGGATGGTGTGGTGGTGGGTAGTCATTTTGTTAAAAGCCTAAAAAAAGAAGGCTTAGAAGGTCTAAAAAAAGAGGTCAAAAAGCTTTCTGAAGCCACATATCTATGAAAGTCCTTGTTGTAGAAGACGATGAAACCCTTTTGGAGCTTATATGTAGCAAACTAAAAGAAAATGGGTTTTTGTGTGAAGGTGCCGAAAACGCTCAAGATGCTCTTTTGTATCTAAAAGCCGAAGAGTTTGATGTGATATGCCTTGATATCATGCTTGGAAAAGACAGTGGTATAAATCTATGTAAGGATATAAGAGATCTAAACAAAGAATCTTCTATTGTCTTTATAAGCGCTATAGCGGATTTGAGCACCAAGACCAAGGGTTTTGAAGACTGCCTTGCAGATGATTATCTTACAAAGCCCTTTAGCATAGAAGAACTGATCCTTCGTATAAAAGCCGTTGTAAGAAGAAAGCACAACATAAAAGACAACATTGTAAAATTGAGAGAAAACGTGCTTTACGACATGGATAAGAAAGTGCTCATAGTGGATGGAGAGGAAAAAGAGCTTACCAAAAAACTTGCTTGTATAATAGAAACCCTTATACTAAAAGCCGGAAAACTCGTATCTTATGAAACGCTTATGCAAAATTGCTGGGATATGGCGGAAGCTCCCAGTCAAGATTCTATCAGAACCCATCTTAAGCTTTTAAGAAAACTTTTAAAAGAAGAAAACAAAGATATCATAAGAAACGTACCGGGTCTTGGCTACAGACTTGTTTAGAGATATCTTTGTAAGCGCCAAACTAAAATTTGCCATTCTAAACTCTTTTATATTTATCATCATAATGGGGCTTTTTTATTACCTTCTTTACAACCTTTACGTGAGTTATGCAGAAGAGATAATAAAAAACCGCTCAGAAGAGATAGCAAAAGTGGCTTTGTTAAAAGCTGTAGAAAAAAAACGCTTTACACTGCCCCCTGGTTTTAGCATAACCATAGAGCATAACCACAAAATTTATTATAGTGCTGACAACATGGATAAAGACGACAAAAGGGCTATAAAGCTAAAAGATAGGTTTGAATACAACGGCAAAATATACACCGTTTTCTTAAAAGCATCGGTGGAAGACATCGTTGAATCTGAAAAGCGTATTATGTTTTACGCAAGCTTGGTGTTTTTTGGGCTTACAATGGTGGTTTTTGGGATTTCTTACTGGTTTTCTGGGCTTTTCTTAAAACCTATAGAAGATTATGCACAAAAGCTTGATATAGTCCTAAAAGGAAGCATGCACGCCATAAACACACCCCTTGGTATTTTAAAACTATCTGATATAAAAGACAAAAGGGCTAAAGAAGCTATAACTCGTATTGAAAATGCCATAGGGCGTGTGAAGTCTATTTTTATATCAAAACCAAGCCAGGAAACCCTTTTAAGTATAAACGCCTTTGTAGAAGATGCGTTGGATGCCCTTGAAGATTTCTTAGAATCAAAACATATCACAGTAAATCTTGAAGAGAATACAACCCTTAAAGTATATGGAGACCCTGTGGATATTTCCATGATAATAGAAAACATTTTTGACAACGCTATAAAATACAACAAAGAAAATGGTTTTATAAACATAAAAATATCTTCTTCTAAGCTTGTGGTGGAAAATACCAGCGAGCCTATAAAAGATACTTCAAGGCTCTTTGATCTTTTTTATAGAGAAGATGAGTCAAAAGAAGGTTTGGGTCTTGGGCTTTACATAGTAAAAACGTTGTGTGAGAGAAATGGTATATCTGTAAAAGCCAAATACGAAAACGGCATTTTTAGAATAACGCTTGAATGGTGAAGTGTATCTAACTATATTATAAGATTATGGATATCGTAGCACTTATAGAAAAAGCCCCGGAAGAACCAGGTGTTTATATCTTTAAAAACCAAAAACATTATATTTATATAGGTAAAGCTATAAATATAAAAAAGAGATTGCTTCAGCACCTAAAAGAAAGAGAGCATTCTAAAAAAGAAGATAATATATTTAATCATTCTAAGGAGCTTGAATGGATAGTAACAAGAAACGAATACGAAGCGCTTCTTTTGGAGATGGATCTTATAAGGATGCACAAGCCAAGATACAACGTGCTTTTAAAGCATGGCAGCGGTTATCCTGTGATACTTGTGACAAAAGATGATTATCCTACTGTTAAAATCACCAGAGACACTTCTGAGAAAGGTGAAGCCTTTGGACCGTTTTTAAATATGAACAAAGCCATAAAGATAAAAAAGCTTATACACGCTACTTTTAGGCTTAGGACTTGTGAAGAGATGCCAAAAAGACCCACTCCTTGTATGGATTATCACCTTGGGCTTTGCTCTGGTCCTTGTGCAAATCTCATATCCAAAGAAGATTACGCTATAAGTGTAAAATCTGCAAAGGCCTTTTTGTCTGGCAATGTAAAAGATATACTGCCTACTCTTTATGAAAAGCTTGAAAGATATGTATCAGACCTTGCTTTTGAAAAAGCGGCATTTTTAAGAGATCAAATATTGGTGCTTCAAAATATAGTGGAAGGTCAAGGGGTATTTTTGTACGATGTGGAAGAAGCGGATGTGTTTTATCTGGAAGATGGGCGTCTTTGGCTTTTCATAATAAGAAACAAACGCCTTGCGGCTTACAAAGAATTTCATTTAAAAGATGAGCTTATCATAAACCACGATGAGATGATCGGCACTTATTATATGTCAAACTTGATACCAAAAAAGATAATATCAAACTTTGAGCTTTCAGAAAACTTCAAAGTCTTTATAAAATCTAAAAGAAAAGATATAAGTTTTTCAAATACGATTCCAAAAGCTCTTTTTAAAATCGTACAAAAAAACGTCGTCTTAAAACAAGATACATCTGTTTTTGAAAAAGAGTTTTACAGGCTTTTTGGAAGAAAGGCCCCAAAATTGATAGAATGCTTTGATATAAGCCACTTTCAGGGTCAATATACCGTAGGCTCTATGGTGGTATGGGAAGACGGGGCTTTAAACAAATCAAAATATAGAAGGTATAGGATAAAAACCGTAGATTACATAGATGATTTTGCATCGTTAAAAGAAGTCCTATCAAGAAGGGCAAAAAGGATAGTCTCAAAAGAGGACCAAACTCCTGACATGTGGCTTATAGATGGGGGTAAGGGCCAGCTTTCAATGGGTATAGAGGTAAAGGAAAAATTCTTGCTAAACATATACATTTGTTCTTTGGCCAAAAAAGAAGAAATTATCTATACAGAAGATGGATTTGAAATACCTATAAAAGACAACCAAGCCCTTTATAGGGTATTTGGGCTTTTAAGAGATGAAGCGCACCGCTTTGCCATCACCTACAATAGAAACCTTCGTTCAAAAGAGTTTATAAAAGATGCTCTGTCAAAGGTAAAAGGCGTTGGCAAGGTAAAAAGAGAAATCATATATAGACATTTTGATAGTTTGTATGATTTTATAAAATCTGACGATGAAAAGCTTAAAAAACTTGGTATATCAAAATCCATAAAAGACCAAGTGAAAAAGATGCTTGGTGAAGATTAGGGATTTATATAGCACACAGCATTTGTTACTTCATTAATTGTTCCATCTGAACCGTGTGGGTTAAAAACTTAGCACGAACAGTTGCACTGGACTAAAAGACCCATACTTATCTGTGGTATAATCACATTATGAAGCTTTTACCAATAGGCATACAAACCTTTAGAGATATCATAGAAGGTGGTTTTTACTATGTTGACAAAACGCAATTTATACCAAAGCTAACAAGCAAGTATTATTTTTTATCCCGTCCCAGAAGATTTGGTAAATCTCTTTTTCTTGATACACTAAAAGAAGCGTTTTCTGGAAACAAAGAACTATTTAAAGGGCTATATCTATACGATAATTGGAATTGGGAGAAAAAGTACCCGGTGGTAAATATAAACTTTACATCTGGGGTGATGAGCTCATCTCAATTGCTCAAAAAAAATATACATCATATATTAGAAACCAACGCAAGACGTTATGAACTAAATTTAGAAGAAAAAGAGATTATAAACATCAAATTTGAAGAACTGATTACCAAAATATATCAAAAACACAACATGCCTGCAGTAGTGCTTGTGGATGAATACGATAAACCCATATTGGATGCTATAGAAAATATAGAAGTAGCCAAGAAAAACAGAGAAATATTGAAAGATTTTTATTCGGTGTTAAAGGGTATGGATCCTTATATAAAGCTTGTATTTCTCACAGGTGTATCAAGATTTTCAAAAGTATCTATATTTAGTGGTTTAAATCAGCTTCAAGATATCACTTTGAATGAAGAGTTTTCAACGGTATGTGGATATACCCAATTTGAGCTTGAAAGTGTGTTTGAGGACAGGATAAAAGACTTTGACAAAAACAAAGTAAAACAGTGGTACAATGGCTACGCTTGGCTTGGAGAAAGCGTTTACAATCCTTTTGATATACTCCTTCTTTTCTCAGAGAAAAAGTTTAGAGCCTTTTGGTTTGAGACAGGAACGCCCACATTTTTGATAAAGATGTTTATGAAAAACCAATATTACATCCCAGAGCTTGAAAACCTTGAAGTGGGAGACGAGATTTTGTCAAATCTTGATGTGGATAACATATTTCCAGAAAATCTCTTATTTCAAGCGGGTTATCTTACGATAAAAGACTGCAAGGTTATAGGGAGTAAAAACGTATTTAAATTATCTTATCCAAACTTTGAAGTGAGGATGAGTTTTAACGATGCTTTCTTAACTTATATACTAAGAAACCCACCTTTAAAAGATAAGGCTGAGATAAATTTAATAACAGCTATTCAAGAAAAGAATATAGACAAACTAAAAGAAACTATATACACATTCCTTGCCAGCATCCCCCATGATTGGTATAGATCCAACAATATAGCCTCATACGAGGGTTTTTATTCGTCTGTGGTGTATGCACTTTTTAACGGAGCAGGGCTGAATGTAATAGCAGAAGACAACACCAACAAAGGCCAGATAGATCTTAGTGTCTTTAACCAAGACAACGTTTATATCGTAGAGTTTAAAGTAGTAGAAGACAAAGAAGAACACAGCGCTTTAAAACAAATAAAAGAAAAAAAATATTACGAGAAGTATATAGGCAAGTATGATGAGATATACCTAATAGGGATAGAGTTTAGTAAAAAAGATAAAAATATCGTAAGCTTTGAGTGGGAGAAAGTATAGTGTTTTGTCTGAACTGTAAATATTAGATCCGAGGGTTTGATTTATGGACAACAACATCCAATACTCTCAGGGGCTTTTTGAAACTTTTGTATACAACGGCGATACCCCGTCCTTAGAAAGGCATCTAAAACGATTAAACAACTCATCAAAAGAACTATTTGACATAGAACTTGATCTAGACAATATAAAAACTACATTAAACCAATATCCCAAAAACACAGTTTTAAAGCTTTTAGTAGCCTATGATGAAACTAAGATTTTCTATGAAAAGCCCAAAACCTACAAAGTCTATATCAAAAACCGTGAAAAAGGACCTATTCCATCTGTAGTAAACCTAACAATCTTACCCTATAAAAGACATAGCAAAGATATAACCATATACCACAAAACCACAAACTACCTTCTAAACACACTAGCAAAAAGAAAAGCCCAAGAGATGGGATTTTTTGACGGGATATTTTTAAATGAAAACGACGATATCCAAGAGTGCTCAAGTTCAAATATACTATTTGAAAAAGATGGCAAATACTACAGTCCTTATATTCAAAGCGGTATTTTGTTTGGTATAACCCTTCAAACGCTAAAAGATCATCTAAATATAGAGTTTTTACCAATAAAAGCAAAAGATCTAAAAGAGTTTGAAAGAGCTTTTATACTAAACTCTGTAATCGGCGTAAAATCTATAAAAAACATAGATCATATAAACTACAAAATAGACCAAGATTTGGAGTATTATTTAAATTCATGGATAGAAAAAGAAAACTCATTATAGCCTCTGGCTTTTTAAATAAGCACAATAAATTACTCTACAAAGCAAATATAAAAGATATAATATATTTAGATAGTTTAGATCAGTTTGAAGAAGACAAATGTATACACTTTCTAATAATACCCTTTTCAAAAGCCAAGATAATAGATATAAAGATATCTTCTTTTGTAAGACTTAGACCAATTTACACAACATCTCGTTTTAAACTTCTTGATATGACACCAAAACAAGATTATATAAATATGCTACTAAAAGCCAAAAAACATATAGAAAATGGTGATATATACCAAATAAACTTAGCTATGAAGTTTGACTTTGAGCTTTTATCCAAAGAAGATGCCTTATTTTGGCATTTTTTTAGATATCAGCCGGTGGATTTTGGATTTTTCTTTAAAGATAAAGATTTTTATATAATAAGTGGGTCTATGGAGCTTTTTATAAAAAAAGAAAAAGATATCATAATTTCAAAACCTATAAAGGGCACCTCAAAACGAAAATGTGAACTTATCAAAAGTCAAAAAGACATATCTGAAAATCTTATGATAACAGATGTTATGAGAAACGATTTTAACAAAATATCAAACAATGTCAGCTGTAAAAAACTTTTTGCCATATCAAAACACAAAACCCTTTATCATATGTATTCTGAAGTATTAGGCAAAACCAATGAAAAGCCTATAAATATAATAAATCAATGCCTGCCAGTGGCTTCCATAAGCGGTGCTCCAAAGAAAATGGCCACATATCTTATAAAAACACTAGAGCCTTTTGATAGAGGGTATTATTGCGGTGTGGCTTTGCTTTTAAAAGGTAAAAATATGGTTTCAAGTGTTTTGATAAGGACTATAGTAGGAAATGCAAAATATTTTACGTACTACGCTGGTTCTGGTATTACCTACGATTCACAAGAAGAAAAAGAATATTTAGAAAACATGCTCAAATCTAAATTTTTTAAAAGCCAAAAACTATCTTATAAAACGCTTTAGTTTTTTCAAAAACGATAGAACCGTGTCCCAAAATATATGAACTATATCGGATAGTATAGCGCCCATCAGAAACCAAAACACATCTTCTTGGGTAAATGTTGATTTTATGTTATTTAAAAATGTATCTGAGCTTTTAATAAAATAATCAGAATAATGAGCAAAACTCATAATACCTATAAGCACAAAATAAAGAAACATCACGACAAAAAATACGTACAAAAGCCTTGTGAGTGTTCCTACTATGGGAAGATGTGAGGCTCCTCTATGCTTAAAGATCTTGCGATAAGGTCCCCAAAATACCTTTAGGATCTTCCATCTTTTGGAGGGTTTTGAATGAGGAAGATCTATATCTGGAGACATGAGTATGGTAGAGAGCACATAAGCGCTTCCAAAATATGGAAAATACTCATGAGGCACCCCGTACAAAAACACCGGCAACGTGATTAGGTTTAAAAGATCGTGGGTTTGCCCAGAAGCCATATTAGTTTATGTTTATTGCATCTATGAGGTTTATTCCGTAAGAATCTATGTTGTATATGGCTTTTATACATTGACCTAAAGATAGTTTTGAAGACAGGTCTTCTTCAAAGCAGTTTAGTTCTACTATAGCATTGGATTGGTCTGTGCACCTTATCCTCATACCTCTGTTTAATATAAGATTTACCGTGATTTCTTCTGAGATGAAAACCGGTTCTGGGTTTAGTTCTCCGTAAGGGGAAAGCTTATTTATAATGTTTAAAACATTTTTATCCAAAAGATTTTTATCCGTGCCGTTGCTTTTACATATATATCTTAGTGGGAGTTCCATATCCACTTCCAAAACCTTATCCACTTTAAAAGATTCTTTTTTAAGAAGTTCGTTTATATTTTTTTTAAAAGCCTCAAAATAATCTTTTTTTATCGTAATCCCAGCTGCCCCTGCATGACCTCCCCATTTATCAAACATATAGCTTAGATTTGACAAAAGACTATGCACATCCAATCCCTCTACAGACCTCACAGAACCAACGGCGTGGGTTTTATTTATGTAAAAAATACCTGTGGGTTTTTTAAGCTTGTGAGAGAGCCTGCCTGCTACTATCCCAAGAACCCCATGATGCCAATCTTCTTTTCCAAGCACTATAAAATCTTCTTCTGTGTTTAGGGCAAGCTCATAGGCTTCTTTAAACATACCGTTTGATATTTTTTTTCTATCTTGATTTATTTTGTTAAGATCTTCTGCTAAGTATCTTGCCCTTTGATAGTTTTTTTCCGATAGGAGTTTCATCGCTATAACAGGTTTTCTTATGCGCCCAGCGGCGTTTATCATCGGTGCTATCTTAAAACCTATATCTTTGGTGGTGATGGGTTCCATCCGTGATATATAATTTATCAGGGCTTTTATACCAGCTTTACCTATCTTTGAAGCCTCTTCCCAAGACATATTGTTTATTTTGTTTATAAGCTCCAAACCTTTTGATACAAGGGTTCTGTTTAAATAGGTTATGGGCATCACATCCGCTATGGTGCCTATAGCCACCAAATCAAGGTATGTTCTTATATCTATATCCACTGGCACCCCAGATTCTTGAAGGGCTTTTCTTAAAGCCCCCACCATGTAAAAAGAAAGCCCAGCGGTGCATACTCCTTTTAAATCTGGTTTTTCCGATATGTTTGGGTTTACCAAAAAGGGTGCATCTTCGTTGTTGCTTATCCTGTGGTGATCAAGCACGATAAAATCCATATCGTATTTTTGCTTGGCGTAGTTTATCTCTTCTGTGGCGGTGGTTCCGTTGTCTAATGTAAGCACAAGGCTTGAGTATTTGGAAAATAAATCCACAAGATCTTTTGATAGACCATAACCAGAGACTCTATTTGGTAAAACAGGCACCACGTTTGCGCCAAGTCTTTTCAAAAAATCATACATGATGGTGGTGGACGTGACCCCGTCTACATCGTAATCTCCAAAAAGGATGATCCTTTCTTTTGATTTTACGGCTTTTATAAGTCTATCAACGGCGTTTTCTATGTTTGTTAAAAGCTCAAAAGAGGGTATGTTTTTGAGTTTCACATCAAGCTCTTCTTCGGTTATATTTCTGAGCGATATAAGTGTTTGAAAAAGCTCTTGGTATAGGTTATCTTTAGCCTTTATCTGTATTTGGCTTTTAATATAAATAGTTCTTCCAAGTATGCTTATCATTTCTTATATAGGGTGTATAAAACTGAAAGATCAAGCTCCTCCAAGCCAGATTTTATAGCAAGCCCATACATCTCTTTTACCGCCGAGGTGCTGAAAGAAGCAAGTTTAAAGTCTTTTAGAAGGTCTTGGGCGTAATGAAGGTCTTTGTATATGGCTTTTACGGAAAATTGAGGTGAAAAATCCTCTTTTAAAAGCTTATCTTTTTTTACATTTAATATGTAGGAGTTTCCAGCACCTATTTCTAAAAACTTTAAAACCGTATCTTTTGGAATACCGGCAGCTTCACCTATAGCCACCGACTGGGCAATTGCGTCCATAAAAGATCCAAGGACTATGTTGTTTATTAGTTTTGCGTAGGTACCTTTGGGCACTTCTCCTAAGTATATTCTTTCTTTTGTAAAAAGCTTTAAAACATCTTCAACTTTTTTAAATACCTCTTCATCTCCTCCTACAAGCATAACAAGATCACCTTTAGAAGCTGGTATCACAGAACCAAGCACCGGTGCATCAAGATAATGAGCTCCAAGATTATTTAGTTTATCGTGAGCTTCTTTTGCATAAGCATAATGATTGGTGGTGGTATCAACTATTATTTTAGAACCTATATTCCCTTTTACAAGGCCTTTTTCTCCAAAGATCACTTCTTTGGAAGCTACCGAGTCAAAAACATTTACAAAGATAATATCGACTTCACTGGTAAGCTCGTAAGGATAATCAACCGCTTTAAAATCTTTTACTTTTGATTTTGTTCTGTTGTAAACAATCACTTCAACCCCACAAGAGGCAAGCCTTCTTACTATAGCCGATCCAAGATTTCCAAAACCAACAAAACCAACTTTCATATCAATAGTCTATCACAACCAAGATAATTTTACAACTTTGATATTTGGTTTTTTTGGCTTTTATGATAAAAAGCATTATATTGTATTGAGATTTAGGCTATATTAGTAGTATGATGCAAGAGGACAAAGAAAAAACGCTTAAAAATGCCCCTGTGGAACTTGACAGGATATTTGTAGAGAGTATGAGGGATATGATAAGGCAGAAGATAGATGAGCTAAAAGCCAAAGACTTTGATGAAGATATAAAAAAAACTATAAACCATATAGAAAAGATTGCAAAGTCTACGATAAAGCTTGAAGAGTTTGAAAAAAGTATAAAAAACGATCTTTTTAACGGCTATCTTTTCAATGCTGAGATATTTATAATAAATACCATGGAAAGCGTGTTAAAAGATGTAGAAAAACTCCAACAAGAAGATAGACTTCGCTCAAACCATATAAAACTATCCATCTATGAAAAACTAAACGACATGGCCGCTATAATAGAAAAGTATTTAGACTGAATTTTTTTGTTAATTATCTTTTGTTTATCAACCCATAAAGATTTGTAGGATAATAAATTATATTTTTCAAAAATGTAAATATATCTTTTACCGCCGTTATACGGCCTAT
>Ga0078972_1008542_pt3 | contig 10607 bp, 8 predicted proteins | sample YelNatPaOPGAMG01_FD_67568 | JGI IMG/M metagenome (GOLD analysis project Ga0078972, IMG submission 67568) | Hot spring thermophilic microbial communities from Obsidian Pool, Yellowstone National Park, USA - OP-RAMG-01 (SPADES assembly) (version 2) | ecosystem: Environmental > Aquatic > Thermal...
GAACAGGCGATCGCCGCGGTCGGCGCCGCGCTGGAATCCGCGCAGGCGGCCAGGCGCCGGTTCGACGCCCTGCGTCTGCTCGAAGGGCTGGTGGTATCCCCGCGGGCGCCCGTGCAGGCGGCGGTGCACGCGGCGCAAACGCAGGTCAGGCAACACACCGGCGAGGACGTCGCCGACCTGGTGGCGGCGGCGCGTTTTGGCTGGGCACACCAGCTCGCCGCCATTGCGCTGCAGCGCACCGGCAGGATGGGGCTGCGCCATCGCGTGACCGACGTGATCGACCGCGTGGTGCTCAACGAGTGGCTGGGGGTGCCGGTTTTTCTGCTCGTGCTCTACCTGGTGTTCATCGTCAGTTTCAGCGCGGGCAAGGTGTTCATCGACTTTTTCGACCAGGCCTCGTCGGCGCTGTTCATCGCCGGGCTCGGCCATCTCCTGCTCCAGGCCGGCCTGCCCGACTGGCTGGTGTCGATCGCCGCCGGCGGTGTGGGCGGCGGGGTCAACCTCGTCGTCTCGTTCATCCCGCCGATCGGCCTGACCTTCCTGTTTCTCGCCTTTCTCGACGATTCGGGCTATATGGCGCGAGCGGCGTATGCCATGGACCGCTTCATGCGCCGCTTGGGCCTGCCCGGCAACGCCCTGGTGCCGATGGTCATCGGCTTTGGCTGCAACGTCCCGGCGATCATGGGTTCGCGCATCATCGAAGATCCGCGCGGCCGTCTGCTCACCGTGCTCATGCAGCCGTTCATGTCGTGTTCGGCGCGGTTGACCATCTACATGGCGTTTGCCGTGGTGTTTTTCCGCGACAACGGCGGGCAGGTGGTATTCCTGCTCTACGTTCTGGGGATCGCCGTGGCGTTGCTCACCGCGTGGATGCTCGGGCGCACCGCGGTGCCGGGCGAACCGATGCCGTTTGTCATGGAGTTGCCGCCGTACCGCCTGCCCAGCGGCCGCAGCGTGGCGCTGCAGGCCTGGCAACGGCTGAAGGTCTTCGTGCTGCGCGTGGGCAAGGTGATCGTGGCCATCGGCGTGGTGCTGTTCGTGCTGCCTGGAATCGGCTGGACGGGCGACGGCCTACGCGCCACGCCGATCGACCAGTCGCTGCTGGCACAGGGCAGCAAGGCGATCGCCCCGATGTTCGCGCCGATGGGGATCGAGCGTGACGACTGGCCCGCAGTGTCGGCGTTGCTCGCCGGCGCGGCGGCCAAGGAAATCGTCATCGGCACGCTCAACGGCATTTACCAGCGGCAAAACGCCGCCGACCTGCTCGCCAGCTACCGCCATCCGGAGGTCGGCGACAAACTGCTCCAGGCGGTGCAGACCATACCCGATAACGCCAGGGCATTCCTCGGCGGGCTGGCCGACCCGCTGCACCTGCGCCAGTTGCAAAACACCGAAGAAGCGACGCAGGCCTCGGGAGCGACGCACGAAACTCTGGCCGGGCTGCAGCGCATGTTCACCCCGCTGTCGGCGTTCGCCTACCTGGTGTTCGTGCTGCTGTACGTGCCGTGCGCCAGCACCATGGGCGCGCTGCGCCGCGAAGTCGGCTGGGGCGAAAAGGGCACAGCGCAGATCGGCGGTGAGTTGCACACAGCGCACCCCGGCGGGTTTGCCGTGCGGCATGCCCGGGATCGGACTGGTGATCGACGGGGCGATGCAGCAGGCCGCGCAACCGGGGCGGCAGACGGCGACGGGCGGTGCGGCGGCCGGCATGGGCGCGGGAATCAGCCGAACAGTTTTTGCGCGATTTCGGCGACGTGCCGGCCCTGGAATCGGGCGATGTCGAGCTCGTTGGCGCTGGGCTGGCGGCTGCCGTCGCCCTTGGCCAACGTGGTCGCACCGTAGGGTGTGCCGCCGGTGATTTCATCCATGTTCACCAATCCCTTGCAGGAGTAGGGCACGCCGACGATGATCATGCCGTGGTGCAGCAGGGTGGTGTGAAACGAGGTGATGGTGGTTTCCTGGCCGCCGTGCTGTGTGCCGGTGCTGGCGAATACGCTGCCGATCTTGCCCACCAGCTTGCCCTGCGCCCACAGCGGTCCGGTCTGGTCGAGGAAGTTGCGCATCTGCCCGCACATATTGCCGAACCGTGTGGGCGTGCCGAAGATGATGGCGTCATACCCGGCCAGGTCTTCGGGCTTGGCGATCGGCGCGGCCTGATCGACCTTGGCGTGGATCGCCGCCAGCGTCTGTTCCGGCATGGTCTCCGGCACGCGCTTGACGTCGACGCTGCAGCCGGCCACGCCGCGCGCGCCTTCGGCGACTGCGTTCGCCATGGTTTCCACATGCCCCCAGGTGCTGTAGTACAGAACGAGAATCTTGGCCATTGTTTGTCTCCGGTTTCAGGGTTGGACGCTTTGCTGCGGCAGCGGCCATGGGCGGCAGTGCCCGGGAACGCGCCGCTGCCGCATTGTGCGGCCTTTGACACCGTGCTGCGAGCGCGCCGCGGCATGTCCGAGCAAACCGCGCGGGTCTTTGCGCCGCGGCGGTGTGTCACGCGGGTTTCATCTGCCCAGGTTACAAACCCAGCTCCTCCCTGGAAGGCTGCGATGCTGTCGCTGATCGATTCAAACCCGGGCTATCAGGCCATTTTTTTGCAGCGCATCCTGCGCGAGGGGCTGTTGCGGGTGGAATTCCAGCCCATCGTCGATTTGCGCGGCCGGTCGATCCATGCCTACGAGGCGCTGATCCGCGGCCCGCAAGGCTCGACGCTGGAGCGGCCTCACGCGCTGTTTGCCGCCGCGCGGGGGGCGCACCGTCTGGCCGAACTCGACGCGCTGTGCGTGCACACCAGCCTGCACGCCTTTGCGCGCCAGCAATTGCCCGGGCTGCTGTTTCTCAACATCACCCGGGCGCTGTTCGACTGTGGCTGGTTTTCGCAGCCGCAGACGCTCGATCTGCTGCAAAGACTCCACCTCGAGCCGTCACGTCTGGTGCTCGAATTGCTCGAATCCGACGAACTGCTGGAGCAGACCCGCGGCTTCGACGAGGCGCAGAACCTGCATCGACTGGGCTATGGCCTGGCGCTCGATGACCTGGGGCAGGGGTTCGGCCGGTTCACGCTGTGGCAGCGCCTGCATCCGCGCTACCTCAAGATCGACCGCGCGTTCTGCAGCAACCTGTCGTCGGACTCGCTGAAAATCGCCTTCATCCGCTCCATGCTGCTGATGGCCGAGGCCAGCCAGTCGTGGGTCATCGCCGAAGGCGTGGAAACCGAGCGCGATTTGCGCGTTCTGCGCGACATCGGGGTGCAAATGGCGCAGGGCTACGTGCTCGAAGCCCCGTCGGCCGAACCATCGCGCGACGTGCGCACGGCATGGCACCACTGTCTCGACGCCGAACAGCCGCAGCCCTACGCGCTGGCCAGCCGCGGCAGCATCGAGCAATCGGTGCTGGCGCTGGCGCGGCCGATCCCTGCGGTGTCGCCGGCGTGCAAGCTGGAGGAGGTGTTGCGCCGCTTCGACCGCCAGCCCGATTTGATGTCGGTGCCGGTGGTCGATGCCACCGGGCGCGCGCTGGGCATCATCAACCGCTACGTGCTCGCCGACCGGCTGTGGCGGCCGCATGTGCGCGACCTGTTCGGCAACAAGCCGTGCTCGCAGGTGATGAGCGCCGACGTGCTGCGGCTGGACATCAAAAGCAGCCTGCACCAGGCGAGCAACCTGATCGCCGATGCCAGTTTCCGCCACGCGACCGAGGGGGTGCTGGTGACCGATCAGGGGCTGTTTCGCGGCCTGCTGCTGGTCGGGGATTTGTTGCGCCTGGTCAGCGAGTTCCAGATGCGCGCGGCACGCTACGCCAACCCGCTGACCCTGCTGCCGGGCAATGTGCCGATCAACGAACAGATCGACCGGCTGCTGGCTGCCGGCACGCCGTTCGTCGCCGCGTATTGCGACCTCGATCATTTCAAGCCGTTCAACGACAAATTCGGCTACCGCATGGGCGACGAGGTGATTTTGCTGCTGGCTTCGGTGCTGCAGGCGGTGTTTTGCACCGACGGCGATTTCATCGGCCACATCGGCGGCGACGATTTCATGGTGCTGACCACGGCAGCCGGGGCGCCGGCCCGGCTACAGCAGGTGCTCGACCGCTTCGGTGCAGACGTCCTGCGCTTTTTCGACCAAGCCACGCAGCGCGCCGGCGGCTATGAGGCGGAGAACCGGCGTGGCGAGCCGCAGTTTTTTCCGCTGCCCAGCCTGTCGATCGGCGCGCTGCCGGTGCCGGCGCAGGCGTTTGAATCGCACCGCGACATTGCCGCCCTGCTGGTCGAGCTGAAAAAAACCGCCAAGCAGATACCCGGCAATGCCTTGTTCATCGACCGGCGGCATTACGCCGCCGACCAGCAGCTGCGCCAGGCCGCGCGCTGAGCGCATGGAACCGCCTGCCAGCGTCGCCGAGACGTCGCGCGCGGCGATTCCGCGGCGGCGCAATCTGCTGCTCGTCGCCGTGTTCGTGCTGCTCAACCTGTGGCTGTGGATCGTTTTGCCGCTGTTGCTGCCGCGGGCGCCGTGGCTGGGCTGGAGCCTGCTGCCGCTGGTGCTGACGACGACCACCGGCTGGTCGCTGCTGCACGAGGGCATCCATGCGGTGCTGCATCCCGACCGCCGCGTCAACGACGCCTGCTCGCGCCTGCTCGCCATCGGCTTTCCGGCGCCGTTCGCCGTGCTGCGTTTCGGCCACCTCAAGCACCATCAGTTCAACCGTACTGCGATCGACCGCAGCGAGGTGTTCGACCCGGGAAAAACCACGCGGCTGCGCGCCGCGCTGCGCTACTACCCGCAACTGCTCATCGGCCTGTATCTGGGCGAAGTCGCCGCGCTGCTGCTGGTGTGGCTGCCGCCGGCGTGGCTGCTGGCGTGGGCCCGTCGCCTGCCGACGCAACCGGGGCTGCCCAGCCTGGCGCAGAGCCTGCAGCGCCAATTGCTGCGCGCGCCGGTGCTGCGCGACATGCGGCGCGACAGCCTGGCGTCGCTGCTGCTGATCGCGCTGAGCGTCGTGCTGTACGCCGCGCAGGTCTGGATGCTGGCGTTGGCGCTGCTCGGTCGCGGCCTGTTCATTTCGCTCACCGACAATGCCTACCACTATGCCACGCCGCTGCACGCCCCCGGTGACGACGTGCGCCAGGCGCGCAACCTGCGGCTGCCGCACTGGGCGTCGGCGCTGATCCTGCATTTCAATTACCACGCCGTGCATCACCGCCAGCCGTCGCTGCCGTGGCCGGCGCTGCCGGCGGCGGCGCAGGCCGGCGAGCTGGCTGCCGCGCCGCCGTATGCCAGCGGCCTGCTGCGGCAACTGCGTGGGCCGATCGCGCTGCACGCCCTGCCGCGCGCGGCAAGCGAGGCGGCGTCAAGGCATTGCTGAGTGCAGTGAATTGGGCTGCAAGGCGGCAGTGGGTTATATACTTGAGCGAGCTTGTCGGAGCGCCGGGTGAGACTCCCGGCTGAGACTGCATAGCGCAGAATCCGCTGAACCTGATCGGGCGTGGGGCCTGCACCCCACTACCCGCGGAGGGAACCAGGCGCCGGTGCATCGGCAGGCACTCATCCATTTCTGGAGGATCCATGTCCGCACTGCCCGAATCCCGCTACAGGGTCGATGCGTCCGAGTTGACCGGGCGCATCACCCGCACACCGTTTGCCGCCTCGCGCAAGATTTACGTCCAGGGCAGCCGCGCCGATCTGCGCGTGCCGATGCGCGAAATCACGCTGGCCGACACGCCGGCAGTGTTTGGCGTGGAAAAGAATCCGCCGTTTACCGTTTACGACACGTCCGGGCCGTACACCGATCCTCAGGTCGAGATCGACTTGTCGCGCGGTCTCACCGCCCTGCGTGCGGCGTGGATCGCCGAGCGCGGTGATACCGAGCAGCTGGCGGTGTTCAGCTCGGAGACCACCCGCCGTCACAACACCGACCCGGCGCTGGCCGCGGTGCGCTTTCCGCACCTGCCGCTGCCGCGCCGTGCCAAGGCCGGGGCCAACGTCACGCAGATGCACTACGCCCGCCGCGGCATCGTCACGCCGGAGATGGAGTTCATCGCCATCCGCGAAAACCAGCGGCTCGAAGCGCTGCAGGACGCCGGGCTGCTCAAGCAACACCCGGGGCAGAGCTTCGGCGCGGCGATCCCGGCGTGTATCACCCCGGAATTCGTGCGCGACGAGGTGGCGCGCGGTCGTGCCATCATCCCATGCAACATCAATCACCCGGAAAGCGAGCCGATGATCATCGGCCGCAACTTCCTGGTGAAAATCAACGCCAACATCGGCAACTCTGCCACCACGTCGAGCATCGCCGAGGAAGTGGAAAAAATGGTCTGGGCGATCCGCTGGGGCGCCGACACGGTGATGGACCTGTCCACGGGCAAGCACATCCATGAAACCCGCGAGTGGATCATCCGCAACTCTCCGGTGCCGATCGGCACGGTGCCGATCTACCAGGCGCTGGAAAAGGTGGGCGGCGTGGCCGAAGACCTGACCTGGGAGCTGTTCCGCGACACGCTGATCGAGCAGGCCGAACAGGGCGTGGACTATTTCACCATTCACGCCGGGGTGCGGCTGCCGTTCGTGCCGCTGGCGGCCAAGCGCGTCACCGGCATCGTCTCCAGAGGCGGCTCGATCATGGCCAAGTGGTGCCTGGCGCACCACAAGGAGAGCTTCCTCTACACCCACTTCGAGGACATCTGCGACATCATGAAAGCCTACGACGTGGCCTTCTCGCTCGGCGATGGGCTGCGCCCGGGCAGCATCGCCGATGCCAACGACGAGGCGCAGTTCGCCGAGCTCGACACCTTGGGTGAGCTGACGCAGATCGCCTGGAAGCACGACGTGCAGGTGATGATCGAAGGCCCGGGCCATGTGCCGATGCAGTTGATCAAGGAGAACATGGAGCGGCAGCTCGAAAAGTGCGGCGAGGCGCCGTTCTATACCCTTGGGCCGCTGACCACCGACATCGCGCCGGGCTACGACCACATCACCAGTGCCATCGGCGCGGCGATGATCGGCTGGTACGGCACGGCGATGCTGTGCTACGTCACGCCCAAGGAGCACCTCGGCCTGCCGGACAAGCAGGACGTGCGCGACGGCATCGTCACCTACAAAATCGCCGCGCATGCCGCGGACCTGGCCAAGGGCCACCCCGGTGCGCAGGCGCGCGACAACGCCCTGTCCAAGGCGCGGTTCGAGTTTCGCTGGGAAGACCAGTTCAACCTCGGGCTGGACCCGGAGAAAGCCAGGGACTTCCACGACGAAACCCTGCCTAAGGACGCCTTCAAGACGGCGCATTTCTGCTCCATGTGCGGGCCGAAGTTCTGCTCGATGAAAATCACCCAGGAAGTGCGCGAGTACGCCGCGCAGCGCGGGGTGGACGCAGAGCAGGCGGTGCAGGCGGGCATGGCCGAGATGTCGGCCGAATTCCGTGCCGGCGGTGGCGAGGTGTACGTCCACGCGCCGCTGCCGGGGGCACGCGCGCGTGCTGCTGCGCCGAGCAGGGACTGAACCATGGGGTCGGGATCTGTGGGCACGGTGGCCATTGCCGGCGCCGGTCTGGCCGGGCGGCTGCTGGCGTGGCGGCTGCTGCGCGCCGGCGTGGCGGTGACGCTGATCGACGCCCGCGGCCGCGATGACCGCGACCATGCCGCCGGCGTGGCCGCGGCCATGCTCGCCCCCTATGCCGAACTGGTGGTGAGCGATGCGCATCTGTTCGCGCTGGGTGAAGCCTCTCTGGCGCTGTGGCCACGCTGGCTGGCCGAGCTGCGCGGGCAGACAGGGATGGAAGTGGACTTTCACCATGCCGGCTCGCTCGTCGTCGCGCATGCGCCCGACCATCCCGGGCTGGCGCATTACGCCGACCTCATCCGCTACCGCCTGCCCGTCGGCAAACGCGGCGAGGTGCGTGACCTGGACGCATCGGCGCTTGCCGCGCTGGAGCCGGAACTGGCCGGGCGATTCGCCCGCGGCCTGTGGCTGCCGCAGGAGGGACAGGTGGACAATGCACAACTCCTGCCCGCACTGGAGCAGGCCATCGTGCAGGGCATGGCGCGCGTGGGCGGGCAATGGCTGCAGCACACCGTGGTCGAAGCCGTGGAGGCACACGCCGTGCACACCGCGGCGGGCGCATCGCTGTCAGCCGACGTCGTCGTCGATTGCCGCGGCGTACGTGCGCAGTGGCCCGGGGTGCGCGGGGTACGCGGCGAAGTGCTCACCGTCACCTGCCCGCAGGTGCGGATCAGCCGGCCGGTGCGGCTGATCCATCCGCGCTACATGCTCTACATCGTGCCGCGCCGCGAGGGCCGCTACATCATCGGCGCCACCGAGCTCGAATCGCAGGACGAGGGGCCGATCACCGTGCGCTCCATGCTCGAACTCGCCAGCGCGCTCTACAGCGTGCACCCGGCGTTCGGCGAGGGGCGCATCGTGCGCGCCGCCGCCAGCCTGCGCCCGGCGACCGACGACCACCAGCCGGTGTGGGCGCAGCAGCACGGGGTCTGGCATCTCAACGGCCTGTACCGCCACGGCTTTCTCGTCGCCCCGGCGCTGGTGCAGCAGGCCGAAAACACGCTGCTGCCGCTGCTCGGTCAGGTCGCCGCCCCGGCTCTGGAGGGCGCGCCATGAGCGCCGCGGCCGCACCGATGCGCCTGCTGCGGCTCAACGGCGAGCCGGTGCAGACCGCCTGCGCCACGCTGGCCGAGTTGCTGCGCGCTCAGGGTTATGACGTGTCGCGTGCCATGGCCTGCGCCGTCAACCGCCAGTTCGTTCCGCGCGCCGACTGGGCGCAGCGTGCCTTGCACCCGGGAGACGAGATCGAGGTCGTCAGCCCGGTCGTTGGAGGATGACATGCAACTCGACGATCCGACGGCTTTGCCGCAGGCGGCGGACGCGGCGCAGCCCGATGCGCTGCATGTGGCCGGCGCGCGGCTGGGCAGCCGCCTGTTTCTCGGCACCGCGCGCTATCCCGCGCCGAGCATTCTGGCCGATGCCGTGCAGGCGGCGCAGGCGGAGGTGCTGACCGTGTCGTTGCGCCGGCTGGCGCCGGAAACCCAGTCCGGACAGGCGTGGTGGCAGCGCATCCAGTCGCTGGGCCGGCACCTCTTGCCCAACACCGCAGGCTGCCACTCGGCCAGCGAGGCGGTGACGCTGGCGCAGATGGCGCGGGAGATTTTTGGCACGCACTGGATCAAGCTCGAAGTCATCGGCGACGACTACACCCTGCAGCCCGACCCGTGGGACACCGTGGCCGCGGCGCAGACCCTGGTGCGAGACGGTTTCGCCGTGTTCGCCGATGAGCAGTTTCGGGCCGTAGTACCACCAAGGGCCATGGTGGAAATCGTCCGGAATGCGCGTGCCGAGAAAACGGCCGATGGTTTCGTTGACAAAAAAGAACCAGCCAAATCCCGGCAGCGTCTGCAACGCCGCCACATGCCACGGTGCGACGATGAGCACAAACAGTCCGATGGCCCACGGATCGAGGTAAAAGCGCAGTAGCGCGCCGCGCTGGTGGCGGCCGGGAGCGAGCAGCAGTTGCACCACGACGACCAGACCGAGCAGCAACAGTGCCATCGGCCCCTTGGTCAACGTGGCCAACGCCACGGCGACTGCGGCCAGTCGCAGCCAGGCCCGCTGTTGCCGTTGCACCGCCACCACGGTGCAGGCTAGCGCCGTCAGCCAAAACAGCACCAGCAAGGGGTCGAACAGGATGGTGCGCGCGATGAGCACATAACCCAGCGCGGTGCCGACCACCAGCGCGGCGAAGCGCCCGGCCAGCGGCGCACGCATGAGGCGGCCGAAGGCGATGCAGCCCAGTGCGGTCAGCCAGGCCGCCAGCGCGTCGGGCAGCCGCGCCTGCCACGCCCCGACACCGAACAGTTTGAAACACCATGCCATCAGCCAGTACAGCAGCGGCGGTTTTTCGATGTAGGGCACCCCGTCCAGGTGCGGAATGATCCACGACCCGCCGTGTGCCATGGTCAGCGCGATGTCGGCATACAGGGCTTCATTGGTGTCGCGGATCGGCGCTGCGCCCAGCCCCCAGAACAGGCAGACGGCGGCGACGAGCAGCACCAGGCCGTCGGCCAGCGCGGTGCTCCATGACAGGGCAGCGTGTCGCTGCGGCTCACCGGCCGGCTGCAGCGCGGCAGGCAGCGCCGCAGCCGGAGACGGCAGGGGAAGCGGGGAAGGGCGGGACGGCATGAAAGTGGGCTGGGCAAGGCACCCTGTGCGGCTGCTGGCAGAATCGACCGCAATACGGGACTGTGTACAAATTTTAAGTTTGAATGCTCGGCATGCGAGGCTGACGGCGGAATGAACGGCAGATGACGTTTTCGTCAGGGACTGCGCCGGGGCAAACGGCAGGCGCTGCCGCCGTTCCCGCCACGGCAGCGCATTGTGCCTGCCGAACGACCTGCGGGTGGGCCGGCAGCGCCCTCTTTGTTGCCCGCTACGGGCTGCAAGGGCGAAGGGCAGGTCCTGGTGCGCCGGTATCAGTCGGCGTTCGGCCCCTCGACGCTGTTTTCCAGCACCGCGCCGGTTAGGGCATCGACGCCGACCTCGTGCTCGGTGTTGCCGACCTTGAGGTCGAAGGAATAGCGCAGGCCGCTGCCGCCGCGTTCCTTTTCGAGC
>Ga0078972_1016960_pt1 | contig 10603 bp, 10 predicted proteins | sample YelNatPaOPGAMG01_FD_67568 | JGI IMG/M metagenome (GOLD analysis project Ga0078972, IMG submission 67568) | Hot spring thermophilic microbial communities from Obsidian Pool, Yellowstone National Park, USA - OP-RAMG-01 (SPADES assembly) (version 2) | ecosystem: Environmental > Aquatic > Thermal...
ATTCTCAGGAACCGCCACCATAAAAATAATCAAACCACCAAACAGACACACTAAAAATAATGAACGCATTCCTCACCCATTTCAAAATTCCCTTCATTTTTCTCCATGATGCATTCTGTTAGCGATGATTAATAGAATTAATTTTAAAAGAAGAAAATTTAGGGAGTTTAGTGTTTTCTTTTGGTTTTCCAAAGGGTTGTCGCAATTAAGGTTATCAGCATAGGCAACATAAGGATTGGCATGAATGAGAATTCTGGTATGACGTGGTATTTGTAGCCGTATCCGTTGTTGTCTTTTGTTGCGTTGTTTCCAGAATTGTCGTAGGCTACTATTTTGTATGTTACCCATGTACAGTTTTCATAGCCTCTAATTGTTGCCTCATATGTTACCCACGTGTCTGATGGTATTGGAAGAGCCGTCATGTTGATAATAGTCCAAGATGTTCCATTGTCTAAGCTATACCATAAAGTTACATTTTTTATTCCAGTTCCATAATCCGTAACATTCACACACACTGTGACATTTTGGAGTGGCTGAACGTTATTTGCAGGCGGATCCTGCCATGGTTCGCTTATCTCTGGCGGAATATCATCAACAAAGTATGCCACTAACGTGTGGTTTGCATTCATAATGATTGTTATTGGGTTCTGGGTTGTTTTCACTCCATCCAGAAGCCAGTAATCGAATGAAAAGCCATTATTTGGGATAGCGGTTATGACAACCTGTGTCCCATTAACGTATGTGTAGATTCCTGGTGATGGGTTCGTTGTCCCACCAAATGTTGTTGTAATTGTTAATTTGTAAGTTTCGGTGCCATAAGGATACATCAAAGGATAACGGTCTCTATTATTTTCATCAATGACATATGGCATATCCCACAAGCCAGAACTATCAAGCTCCTTAGCATCTGGATACCTTTCTACATAATCGCTCCAATAGTTTCCTCCGGAAGGGTAGCCATCGTCCCAAGTGTTTATTGAGCTTGGCAGGACGTATGCTTGCTGAGTGTTATCTTTGAAATTGTTGTGGTAAATTTTGTTGTTTAAAGAACGTTCAAGATAAATGCCATATCCATTTCTGTTTATGTTGTTTTGGGTGATGCTGTTGTTGTGTGCGGAACAAATTCTGATGCCTTGATCATTGTTGCTGATAAAATTATTATACACAGTATTGTTGATTGATGGATTACCTCGGCCGTCCTCTTCAATGTAGATGCCCCATCTGTTGTTTACTACATTGTTTTCAAGTATTTTGGCATTCTGCGAAGCTGTAAGGCCTATTCCTACCCACCAATTTAAGGATACAGTATTATTTTGTATAGTGTTGTTTGAATCGCATAGCAGCCTAATTCCATTCCAATCTGCTATAAGGTTGTTTTCATATATCAAATTGTTTGAGGAAAAATTGACTCTTATTCCAGCGTCTGGATGGTCTGTAATATTGTTATTGATTAAAACATTGTTTGATGAGTAATTCAACATCATGCCACAATAATTGTTCACTATAATGTTTCCAGCTATCAAAGAGTCTGAAGTGTTCTGAAGCCATATACCATACCTAAAACTCACAACTTTAAAATTCTTGACCTTTACATTGCTCACACTCAACAGATAGACACCGACACCGCCCATCATACCTTCGATCGTAAAATAAGCTCCATCAATAAAGATTCCGCTTCTTTCCACAACTATTCCATCAGCATTACTTGTGATGTTGCCAGTTAAAGTATACAGTACATTGTCATATGTTATTATTGGAGCATCTGGCGGATCTATGCTTCCATCAGCCCTAATATAAACTGTCCCAGCCCATGCTCTTGCTAAATAATCATAGACCGTTAGAGTGGCATTTACGTCTGGCCATGTTCCTTTAAGATAGGCGCTTGTCAGTCTTCCCTGCTTGTCAGCGGAGATTGAGCCTCCTCTGAAGGAGGCTTCATACACCAGGTTGCCGCCAAAATCATATTCAACATAGTATGGTGGCGATGTGCCTGAACCGCTAAATGTGCTAATTCCATACCGGTTTGGCCATACACGCAAATTCCAGCAATCATATCCTGTGCGTGGATACTCTTTTCTCCAAATAGTGTCGCCAGTAGAGTTAAGTTTTAGAACGAAGAGGGGTTCACCACCAATAATAATGATGTTGCCATCCCAATCAACTTCTATGTCTTTCCCCACTTCGTTACCGCCCCAATCAAAAACTTTAGCCCAAAGCTCGTTGCCAGACTGAGAAAGCTTAACCAAGACTACATCCGAATATGGGTAAAGACTTGTTTGTCCCACAACAAATATGTCTCCGTTCTTGTCAATCGCCATACCATTCCCTTGTGCACCTATGCTTGGCTGCGTCTCCCAAAGCAAGCTTCCGTTTATATCGAGCTTTATGACTCGGAACTGATACCCAGCCACACCTGTGCATATAATACTGTCATCGTATGCTACTATTCCATACATGCCTTCCCTGTGGTAACCCATGCCTTCCTTGCGGTAGTATGTCTGCCACATCAATGTGCCATTGGGATAAAACTTTGCGATTAACCATTCTGCGATTTGGCTCCCGCCATAATCTTGCATGTTAGGGTTAGTAGATGTTACACCAAAAGCCACAATATTGTTATAAGGATCTACGGTAATACCGTTCAAGTTAGTGAAAGGGTAAGGTTGAACCTTCTCAAGCCATAAGAGTTCTCCACCCCCACTATACTTGGCAACAATTCCGGCAGCTTCTCCAGTCGAATAATTGATGACGTTTCCAACAGCGATTAGATTGCCATTAGAATCCACAGCAACATTAGAGAAAAACTCGGATTTTCCCTCATCATATACCGCTTCCCAAACGATGGGCAATTCTTCTTCAGCATTAACTACTTGAACAGAAAACATTGGAATCAACAAGGCAAAAAACAACAGCGTCAGCATTACTCCAGAAAATACTTTCTTCATGTTCCTTTTCTCCTTTGCAGGCAAAACATATTTTGCCTCAAAGTTGGCTTAAAATTTACGGAAAAATCTTCTATTGCACGACTCATATCACTATTTTATCAATTGCATGTTGAACTATTGAAAACTGCTAAATTAAAGAAAATTGTTCTGTTAAGAGACACTAAAAGACACTGTATGAAAGAAGATAAGGGCCATCTTCGATGGAATAGCTTATAGGAATGTAGGGGGGATGTTTGCACAAACTTCGATAATTTAAGTTTGTTTGCAATTGCTTCGTGTTTATTGTTGAATTATCTTCGTTACTTTTTTTATTATTTTCTCTTTCTTCTTTTTCTCGTCGTAATTTTTCATTATATACCATCCGACCAGAAGGATAAGGGGTATTGTGATGGACTCCAAAGTTAACTGTCTAAACATTACCCAATCAACCATTAGGAAGAGGGGTATTAATAAAAACATTATTATCGTTAAAGTTGTCCAATACCGTTTAAAATCACACGAAATTTTTAGTTTGCTGCCGTGATCTTTAGGTTCAACTTGGATCTTGACGTGTGCATCTTCGAGATATGTCTCAACAAAGCTAAATCCATCTGTCCTCGTTTTTTCTAAACCCTCAAGTAAATTTTTAATCACATCAGATGGTTTAAAATTCGAATCTAAAACTTCCTCTTTAGCCAAAACTCATCATCAGACTTAGTGATGATTGTAAAAACTATAAACTTTTCTTTTATATTCATAAACTTGTTAAACTCATAAATTCACAAAGAAAACAAAGCTTCTTCTCCGCAAAGAAAGGACATACCACACGTCTTGCCTACCACTGTTCTCTTTTAATACGTTTCTCAATAATTTGTACAATTTCTTTAAGGTTGTCAGCTATAGCGTGCGGTTTGAACTTTTAGCAGTGATGGCTCACGTTTTCTATTTCTGTCGAGAAATATGGTGTACATGCCTAGACGCTTCGGGATTAAAATGTCGACATCTTCCTCGTCTCCAACCATGACAGCTTGTTCAGGTTTTACATTTAATGCTTTAAGGGTTTCGCGGTAAATTTTAGGGTTGGATTTCTCACATTGGAATGTGAAAGCATCAGGGTAAAGCTTCCAGTTTTCATCCCTGTAAAGACACCCCCAGTCATTAATGGTTTTGTCATCTACTTTTATGCCTAACCTTTTGCAGATTTGTCTTAACCAAGCCTCCCATGATTTGAACCCATATTTTGGTAGTCGATGAAGGAGACATAATGCCAAGCAGCATCCAGAGCCTGAGGATAAACCTCATAGCCACGGGAAACCAAAAAGTCTGAAACAAAACGACCGCTTACAGGATTCTTAAGGTATGCTATAGTGCCGTATAAGTCGAATAAAAGAGCCCTCAATTCCATAAATAAGCCTTCACAACAAAGTATATAAAAGCGTTAAAAGTAGTCTAGGCCGCTCATGTAGAATTTGTCGCCGTATGTTTCTTTAAAGCTTTGGTGGTTTTGGAGTGGTTTAACCATTAAGGTTACATAGCTGCTGGTTTGAGTAAAATATCTTAATGAGTTGTAAAGTTCTAATAAGCTCTTGTCTAAAACCACCCTATCATAAATGATTGCCTTTGCCCTATTTTCAATTTTGCTTATCAAATGCTTGGCGTGACCTTTGTTTATAGCGGCAATCTCATCTATGCATAAGCTTTCTCCAAGATCCTTAAACATCACGTAGGCATCCTCAACGAAAATTACTTCTTCGGGAACCTTATGGAAAGCCTCCTCCCACATGATTGCAGCTTTGAGGTAGTCTTCATCTCTAACAACAAAACCAGTCTTCTCAACCATCGAATCTTTATAATTTTTAAGGATCTTCTGTAAATTTTCTTTTGCCCTCTCCCCTTTGACAGCTCTTCCTCCCTTAACACGTTTAAAGGCGCTTGGAAATTGAGTGGCCTCTTGATAGCCAAGCTTCTGATAAAAGTTGTAAGCGATTAAGGAACGGGAGGTTATTAGAAAGGAAAAGGGGTAGCCTCTATCCGTGAAGTAAGCGTGAGCCTCGTTCATAAGCGCTGTTGAGATACCTTGGCGAGAATAACGTGGCAAAGTTGAAACTCCCCAAACACCACCAACCCTTTCAACATCACCATACAAACTCCTACTTAGCAAATCCATCACACCGACAAATCCAATAACATGCCCATCCTTCAAGGCGCAAAAACCAACGGGACTATTCCTCAACCTAGGATTAACCTGAGCAGTCTTCTCAAACTCTTCATAATTAAAAGGCCAACCAAAAGCCAAATACATCAATGGCAACAACTCATCCTTCATTGTCAGCTCCCTGTATGTAAGAATTTTAAATTCCATTTTTCTCTTCACCTTATAATATCTATCAAAATTCTTAAATATCACTTCATAGATGCGTTTAAGTTTTTATTTCCCAAACCGTGATTTTAAAGTGTGGCTGAGATAATAGGAAGAAGGCCCTTAAGCAAAAAGGATGATTTAAAGCGCTTATTAGAGTCTACTAGAAGGTATTATGAGCTTTTTTCGGATGAGTACGTCGAATTTTATGAGAATTGGCGAAGCGGTTTAGGAGCCTTCTCTAACTCTGAATATAGGAGGGGTTACGATAGGGTTGCAGAAATTTTAAAGGAAATTGTGCGCTATAATCAGTTAATCCTTGATCTTGGATGCGGTGTGGGAACATGGTCCATCCTAATGGCTGAGGCGGGAGCAAATGTAATCGGCATAGACTATTCTCGTGAGGCGTTATTGAAATATAAGGAGTATAGTAAAAAATCTGGCGTCGAACATAAGGTTTCAGAAGTTTTAAGCGATGGTTTTTACCTGCCGTTCATGGGCGAAACCTATGATGGATTAACCCTAAACTGGGTTTTAGCCCATATTCCCCATAATTATAGTGGAAGCTTTCTCTTGGAAGTGGCAAGGGTTCTGAAAACAGGGGGTTGGGTTATGGTTTCAGACAGCTATTGGAGGGGGCAGGAGGGAGGAAGAGAACAGGTGCAAACAAGAAGGTCAAGGATGGGAACCTTCCACGTATACAAATATTACTATACACCTGAAGAGCTTGAAAGCCTCTTAAAAAACACTTTAGGAGAAGTTCTCCAAACCGAAACCACACCCTACGAAATGTTATGCATAGCAAAGAAAAAACAACCAAGAACTTTCTAAACTCTTCCGATTATCTTTCATTTGAGATCACAAACTAATAGTCCATTGTCATTCCTCAATTTTTTATGTTTTTATAACGTGTGGTTGTTTCCCTTACTTTTACTAAACTTAGGTTTGCGCGCAAAATAGTAGGTTCTTTAATTGATCTTAAGAATGGTCAAAATCTCTTTCAAATCCGAGATGGATGAGCCTTGCCATTCGTCTACTTCTATGCGATAAGTGTCATATGTTTCATAGGGTACACGAAGAAGCAATGGACGCATGCCCACGGCCGCAGCCCCAGTCAGTTCATGGCTGCTTCCGTTACCTATATATAAGCAATTCCTTGGTGCAACCTCAAGTCGCTGGCATGCAACCATGTAAATTTTTGGGTCAGGCTTTTTAACTCCCTCCAAGCAGGAAAAGACAGCTACATCCACCAGGTTAGCGAGTTTTTGTGTTGGCCACAGTTTAGGGAGTTCCGGTGAACAATTTGTGATCAAACCAATTTTATACGTCTTAGACCTTAATTGTGCAAGGATGTCCAAAACTCCAGGTCGCGGGGTTAATTTTTGTCGCACAAAGTTAAGACGCATCGCAGAAGCCTTTTTTATCTGGGCATCAGTAACGTGGCAACCTAAAACTTGGCAAACATGTTTGATGTTTGCCTCTATTGTTGGAAATAAACCTGTTGCCCGCTGAGGAAATGTCTCAACCCACATTTGTGCAAAAGCATCTCGTGGCGCCGAAAGTACTTTAGCCATTTTTGACAATAAACATTCATGTTCCCGAATAGAGAAGTCATCAACAAGTGTTCCAAAAAGATCAAAGACAACAGCCTTCAACTTCATGAGTCCACCACCGAATCGACATTATAATATTTTCTCAATGAATATCTTAAATCTTCATTCATGTCTCTATATTCCAACGCATAACCTCTGGATGTGTCTCAACCTCAGCGAACATCCAAAAATTCCATCTCTAAACACATAATCCTTGCCATCAAGTATTCTAAGAGGCATAGCGCTCAATGTTCATCCCATAATTACTTCCCGATAGAGTTTACTCGATTTCTCCGTATACTTGTTTTGGAGTGAGTATCTTTGGGAATTTATTTCGCAGCATTTGGCGTGCTTCATAGCATAGGTGGCATGCATCAGCGTATGCGTCTTTGTGTGGTAGATTATATTTTTCTACGAGTGCAACTGGTCCACCGCGGATTAGTGGCTCAATTATTGGGTTGGCATATGGGTTATACTCCTCTACTATTTTTGAGAAGGGTTTTTGCCATGCGTTTCCTATGGTTATTCCTTGGCAAACGTGGACGTATCCGAATGGGTCAACGTGCACTCTTTCTTGGTTAGTGAAGTCTTCATATGGACATTTTGTAAATTCACGCCAACTCTTTTTGCTTGCCTTATCGGCCAATTTTGCGCATGCCCTTCCACGATACATGAGCTCCCACAAATCAACTTTGACCCCGTCAACCTCTGTTGGGCATGGCGTTTTTGCATAGGGGCAGGCCACAGCTATTATCCCAGTCTTCAAGTTTAGAGCTTTAGCAGCTTCTACTGCATTTCTAACATTGTCCGTTATCCATTCATCTCCATGGTAGAGGTCGCTGCTCAGGGTTAGCTCAACATTTCCAGCCTCCGCTAATGGAAAAAGCCAGTCTATTGCATCTTCTTTGCATGTAGCCCAGTAACAGTTTGACAAAACCTTGACGTTAAAACCGTGCTTAACGCTTTCTCTAACAGTCTTCACCATTATCGGATAGTAGAGAAACGGCTCACCACCCTCAATCGAAACATAATTAACAGACTCCAACTTCCTTGCCTCATCCAAAATTTCACTCACCTGCCTAAATGTGAATGTTCCCTTAGCGTCTGAACTACTCCAAACAAAGCAATGATCACACTCCAAATCGCACCTATATGTGAGGAGAAAATGAACACCCTTCAACACCATCAAGTCACCACCACATAACCTCTATTAAGAACATTCTAAAAGCTCTTTATACTTCTTCATTTCTACTAAAACATTTTAAGCGAAAAAGGATAGTTTATGGTATGTTTCGGGATGATAACATAAGATATTTTGATGAGCCAGGTCCTCAAAACACTGATGCTTTAATTGAGGCTGTTAAGAGGAGGATTAAGCGCTCGGGAATAGAGTATGTTGTTATGGCTTCCGAGAGTGGCAATACTGCATTAAAAGTTGCCGGGGCTCTCCGCGGGTCTAAAGTTAAGGTTGTTTGTGTAACGGCTTATGCCGGGCTTAGGTTTTCATGGCCAGAAGGCGGTAAATGGCCAAGCATAACGGGTGAAACCAGAAAGAAGCTGGAAGATTTGGGAGTGAAAATCGTTGAAGAAACACTATATATATTTAAGGGTGTAACCTTTGACGCCCGATTTTTGGGAAGAGCTGCGCCGTCATGGGCGATCCACGAATTCCTAAGCAGGACGATGGGCTATGGATTCAAAACAGCTTTGGAGATAGCCATGATGGCCGCTGAGGCTGGCGCGGTGCCAATAGACAAGGAAGTTATAGCGATAGCGGGAACTGGTTGGCTTGGTGGAGGAGCGGACTGCGCAATAGTAGTTAAACCCTCCCCGGTTCCTAAAACAACAGACATGGAAAAAGGCTTAGAAGTAAGAGAAATAATAGCCATCCCCAGAATAAAGTTCAACGAAAAACTAATCAAAGAAATCAAAAAAGCGAAAGAAACGGTGTAAACTCGTCCCAGCTACCCTTTGCATCATAGATGAAGCTAACATGTTCTGTTAAGAGAGATTAAAAGAAGCACCCACAACACAATAGAAGAGGACAAGCAGTTAATCGAGGCTGGATTTGAATATGTTACTGAAAGGGATGGCTTCAAAATTTACACAAAACGCAAATAACCTCCCTCAAAAGTGTCGGGGGTCGTTGAAAAGTGCGGGGGATTAGGTTTAAACATCAGCTTAAATTCTCGGAATTATGATGGTTAGAAGCCATGTTGGGGTTCATCTCTACTGCAGAGTAGGATTGGAATCTAAATTCACCCTACTACAAAGGCGTCTTGGTTGCTTCAATGACGAGGGATTGAGGAATTCTATAATGTTTTCTCATGGGAGGATGAACTCTGACCCCTTCCTCCAGAGGTTGGGGTTCGTCGAGCCTTGTGATCACTAATGCATGCTTGGTCAATGCATTTATGTAGTCAGAAAGTGTTCGGTGAAAACCTGTTGTCACAAAGCTCGTCGTTAACCTATCGTGTTTCCACTCATAGGAGTAGCTATGCCTCCTGAAATAGTCCTCAATTCTGTAGTACGGATACTCTTTGGAGCCGTCTTTGCGAAGACGTGTTTCCCAACCACTTATCATCTTTCCGTTCAAAAATCTGGTGCTGAAGCAGGGATGCTCCATCACAAGAATAAATCGTCCTCTTATCTTTAGAACACGGGATACCTCTGCTATCGCTCCTTCGTAGTCTGCCATATCATCCAACGCCATGTGACAATACACAACGTCAAAACTTTCAGAGTCAAGCATAGTGAGTTCTGCTGCATCAGCGACAAAGTACTTGACTCCCAATGGATGTTTCTCTTCTTCCTCCATGGCTGCTTTGATTAGACTCTCACTTAGATCGATACCTATGACCTTTGCACCTGCCTTCGCGAAAAACCTTGAGAAGTAACCCTCGCCGCAACCGATATCAAGTACCCTCTTTCCTTTAACATTTCCAACCATCCGCTTTAATGCTGGGCCACTTAGATATTCTGCATAGTAATTCTTGCCACTGCGGACAAACTCTACCCAACTCTTAGCGGCTTTATCCCACTGTTCCTTCTGCTTGACAGTGTTAACTTTTGGCGTCCTACGCATAAATGCACCTATGATTAGAAGTTAGGTACAGGAAATTTAACTTTTTAGTGATTTTAGTTGAGGGTCATGTTTAAAACTCAGTTTAAATACTTGGGATTTTAGACATGCCTATTCCTTTAGGAATCAGTTTACGCCCTATAATTTTCCGTTATCCAATAGAAATCGCATATGCGGACAACTTTTCGAAAAACTTTTAAAACATTGAAAAGGAGAATAGAGATACGTAGAGTTAGCTGTTCTTGGAATAATGTTTCCCTATTTCAACAACTTCATCGACGGAATCTGCTACCATAAAAACGGCATAAGCTCTCTGAATCCTAATTTTTCGAAAAAGCCCTTGCTCTTCGTGCTTGCAGTTACCGCAACTGATGGAGCACCCTTTTCTTTAAACCTGCGAGCTATTTCTTGCGCACGCGGTTTCTTTGCTACATGCTAATTTCCGAGCATAGTTAAAAAGTGAATGCTTCGTTGCACATCGGAAATGTTCTGTTAGGAGACGTAAAAGAACATAATGTATCTCTGGTCGAACTCTTGATAAGGGTGAAGTTATTAAGTCCTAAATAGGTAGAAAGGTTATTGTGAACATGAGTGTTGAAATTAAGCCGGTGAGTCAAGGGAATTTTAAGGATTTGCCCTGTTTTCG
>Ga0078972_1016961_pt1 | contig 10603 bp, 9 predicted proteins | sample YelNatPaOPGAMG01_FD_67568 | JGI IMG/M metagenome (GOLD analysis project Ga0078972, IMG submission 67568) | Hot spring thermophilic microbial communities from Obsidian Pool, Yellowstone National Park, USA - OP-RAMG-01 (SPADES assembly) (version 2) | ecosystem: Environmental > Aquatic > Thermal...
GGAGATGGAAATTTTACAATGATGATTGCTAGGGCTTGCAAGGCTAAGGAAGTCTATGGCATCGAGATATCGGAGAAAGGTGTTGAAATGGCAAGGAAAAATGGGATAAAATGCTATCAGCTCGATGTTGATGAGGAGGATTTTCCCTTTGAAGATAACTTCTTCGATGCAGTTTCGGCTCTGGAATTGATAGAGCACCTCTACGATCCGGACCACTTTTTGGACGAAGTTTACAGGGTGTTAAAGCCAGAAGGGATTTTTGTTCTGAGCACGCCAAATCTGGCTTCCATATACAACAGAATTGCGCTTCTTTTCGGTTATCAGCCTTTTTCCATGAATCCCTCTAGTAGACATAGAGTGGGACACATCACGGAGCTTTTTGGTTTACATGCCAACTCTGTAGGAGATGGGATAATCAGAGAGTTCGACCACGTTCGTCTTTTCACTTATAGAACACTAAAGATAGTGTTAAATAAGCACGGATTTAACTTAGTCAAGAGTTTTGGGGCAAGAGCATTTGAAAAAGGTGTGCTAAGAAGAGGCGTTGAAACCTTTGCTAATTTCATCGATGCAATAATCTCTCGCTTTCCTTCTCTTTCCCAGCAGATTATTTTTGTTTGTTCGAAATGTAGTTGGTGATGGAATATGCATAGAGGGGATGTAGAGATGAGTTTAAGATCAAAAATTTTTCAATTAACACTTAAAGCCATAGCCCCTTTCCAAGACAAGCTAAATCGGTTCAAACTCCTAAAACGAGTTTTTCATTTATTCTATGATAAACTAGCACCTAATGAATGGGTTCTAGCAGATGTAAACGGTGTTAAAATTTACGTAAATATTGCGGATAGATACCTAGGGAGATTTAATACTTCAATATGGGAGATATGAAAAGGGGACGACCAAGGTCTTCATGAAGACTGTAAAGAAAGGGATGACATTTGTCGATGTAGGGGCTTGTACTGGCTATTACAGTCTGATTGCTGCAAAATTAGTTGGAGCGGATGGGAAAGTTTTTGCATTTGAACCAGAACCCCTTAACTTTGAATGGTTGATAAGAAACATATCCATTAATGGCTTTAAAAATATTTTGCCTATTAGAAAGGCTGTTTCAGATAAAAACGGCTTGATAGAGCTGTATTTAGACAAAGATAACATCGGCGGGCATTCGATAGTTCGAAATAGGGGAGAAAGCATATTAGTTGAAGCTGTAGCGCTTGACAACTTTTTTAAAGATCAAACTCCGGACGTTGTTAAGATCGACATTGAAGGAGGCGAAATCCTTGCCCTCAGAGGAATGGAGCAGATAATAAAGAGGTCCAAAGAGTTATCTCTTTTTGTGGAGTTCCTATATAATAAAAAGGAAATCCTAGACTTCCTATCGAAATACTTTGAGGTTTATCTCATCACAAAGGACGGCAAGTTGATTCCATTCGATGAAAAGCTCAGAGGCGATTTTGAGCCAAATTTATACTGTGTGAGGTGAAATTTGCTGTTTCAAGTTAGTGAGAGTTTAAGTGGGCTTATGATTTTGGCGTTAGCGAATGGAGGCAGAATTCTCAATGTTGACGCGGAGGAATTTATCTGGGATATGGAGCTATGCAGTGGAGGTGATAAATGAAGATCTGCTATTGGACACCGAATGCAGCTGGTGGAGCCGGGAAGTATGAGCATTATATACCGAGAGAGATAGAGAAACTTGGAAATGAAGTAAAGGTTTACAGGAGGCCAAAGGGTTTTAAAGGAAATCCCGTTGTATTGAGACTCATTTACAGATCTGAGGGGGACTTAGTTCATGCAACTTCACAAACCCTCTCGATTTACTCCTATCCCAAACCTAGGAAATTCCTAGTAACGGTTCACGATCTTTTTTCTTTGCACAGGAGTTTTGTCTCCCGCATTAAGAGGGAGCTTGTTAAGAGGAGTCTTGTAAGGGCTGATAAAATCATAGCTGTCTCGGAATTCACAAAAAAGGAAGTGGAGAGTGTTGGCATTGATGAATCGAGAATTGAAGTGGTCCCAATGGGGGTGGATATATCGCTTTATAAACCGATGGATAGAGAGACGTGCAGAAAAGCTTTGGGATTGAGCAACGAGGAAAAGTATATATTAGTCGTTTCCTCTAACGCACCCCATAAGAGAATGGATATAGCAAAAAAAGTGTTCTATGAAGTTAGAAAAAGCCTTGACAACGTAAAACTACTAAAACTGGGCTATGGAACAACACTGGATGGTGAAGGTATAATAAACCTTGGATGGCTGTCTGAGGAAGACATGCCCCTAGTTTATAATGCCTCCAATGTATTATTGCACACTTCCGAGTATGAGGGGTTTGGTATGCCCTTGCTAGAAGCGATGGCTTGTGGAATTCCGATTGTTGCGAGTAATAAAGCATCAATACCGGAAGTTGTTGGAGACTGTGGCGAACTTGTGGATTTAGATGCAGATGATTGCGTAGAACAGTTTGCAGAAAAGGTTTTGAATGCACTGGATGTTGAAAGAAACAAAAAGGGAATTGAGAGGACCAAAATGTTTTCGTGGGGAGAGGTGGCAAGGAAAACCTTTAGGGTTTATAAGGATATGATAGAAAGTTAATAGCGTATTACGCAACATAGGCTTTTGGAGGTGGGACTTTTGTTCGCTGCATAAGAGAGTAATAACTCTTAGAAGGCTTTTAGAACTTTTTAAGATTGCACAAATTCAAGGAAATCGGGCTATTTGGAGGGGAAAATGTCTTTTCCCAAATTTTAAATTTTACCGGTCCGAGATCGCTCACAACTTTTGATAGATTAATAGCCAAGCTAGTCCCCTCTTGCTCACACAATAATAGTTGTGAGAAAGTGACTAGCTCAATTATGAGAGTCTCGATAATCATTCCAACAAAGAACAACGCAGGAATCCTCGAAAAGTGCCTCAAGTCAATCGAAGATCTGGACTATCCCAAGGAAGAGCTCGAAGTCGTAATCGTCGATGGCCATTCCGAAGATGGCACCGTCGAGATTGCAAGGAAATACGGATGCAGGGTTGTTTACGAAAGCGTGGGAACGATTGGCGGCGCGAGGAACATCGGGGTTCGGAATTCTAGTGGAGAATTCATAGTCTTCACGGATGCGGACTGCGTTGCTGAGAGGGACTGGCTGAAAAACCTTCTGAGGGAATTCAGGGATGAAAGCATAGCTTCGGTTGGGGGGCCAAACATAACGCCGGAAGATGACTCTGAATTCGGAAAATGCGTTGGAGATGTTTTCGAGCTGCTGAGCAGAGCTGGAGCGAGGTATGCTTACAATTCAAAAGAGGTTGTTGAGATCTACCACAATCCCACATGCAACAGCGCGTACAGAAGGGAGATCTTTGAAAGGTTCGGGGGTTTCAATCCAAGGCTTGTTGCATGCGATGACGAGGAGCTGGATTTCAGGATAAGAAAAGCAGGCTACAGAATTCTCTTCACACCATTTGCAAGGGTTTACCACTACAGGAAAAGTTCCTTGAAATCGTTTGCTAGGATGGCTTGGAACTACGGAGTTGGAAGGGGGCAGGTTATAAGGCTTAACAGGGAAATGGCGAGGTGGTACTACTGCACTCCTTCGCTGATAATTCTTCTCATATTGCTCCTCATCGCATTCTCAACGCTCAATTCAACCCTTCTTTTCATCGCATTTCTAATCCTGCTCTTCGGATTTTTGGGAATAGTTTTCCTTAGCGTTTATCTTTCGCTGAAAAAGAGGAGGAATCCTTTGATTTACTGCATTCTGATATCAACTTGGTTCTGGTGCTACGGAATCGGACTGCTGAGGGGGCTGATGAAGGGTTGAAGGTATACATGCTGAATCCCCCGTATTTTCCGAGATTCGGAAGGGAGATGAGGTGGCAGGACACTGGAAGGGGAGGAACGCTTTACTATCCAATATGGCTTTCCTACGCAACAGGGCTTCTTGAAAGCCTTGGGCACAGGGTAAGGCTTGTTGACTGCCCTGCATGGAACTGGAGCGTTGATGATGTTCTGAAAGACATCGAAAAATTCGATCCGGATCTAGTTGTCGTTGAAACCAGCTTCACAAGTCTGAAGAACGATCTTGAGATTGTTAGGAGGATAAAGGAGCTGGAATTCAAAGTTGCCGCTGTCGGGCCGCCGGTTTCGCAGTTCGCAGAGGAGATTCTGAAATTTGCTGACTTCGCAGCTCGATACGAGTTCGACTTCACAATTGCCGAGCTATGCGAAGTGATGGAGAGAGGAGGGAATCTCGAAGGCGTTCTCGGCATCTCTTTCAGGGTTGACGGCAAAATCTTCCACAATCCGGAAAGGCCATTTTCAACTTCGGAACAGCTCGACAGATTGCCCTTTGTTTCAGAAGTTTACAGAAAACATCTGAACGTCCGCGATTACTTCCTGAACTATTCCCTTTATCCGATGGTTCAGATTTTCACCGGCAGGGGCTGTCCGAACAGCTGCACGTTCTGCAGCTGGCCCCAGACTTTTACGGGGAAGAAGTACAGGGTCAGGAGCATAGAGAATCTGCTGGATGAGCTCGAATTCATCGAGAGCGAGATGAAAGTCAAGGAGGTTTTTTTCGAGGACGACACATTCACTATAAGCAAGAAGAGGGTTCTGGAGTTCTGCGGGGGATACAGGGAGAGGAAGCTCGAGATAAGCTGGAGCTGCAATGCAAGGGTCGATACTTTGGATTTCGAGACGATGAGGGAAATGAGAAGGGCGAACTGCAGGTTTTTGGTTGTTGGATTCGAATCCGCTGACAATGGAATTCTCAGAAACATAAAGAAGGGATTCACAGCTGAAAAGGCGAAGGAGTTTGCGAGGGAAGTGAAGAAAGCCGGCCTTTTTCTTCATGCGGACTTCATAATTGGCCTGCCTGGCGAGACAAGGGAAACAATAGAGAAAACGAGGAGGTTCATAAAGGAGATAAAGCCTGAGCAGCTTCAGGTTTCAGTTGTAACTCCATTTCTAGGAACGGAGCTCTACGATTGGCTGAAGGAGAGGGGATATTTGGTAACTGACGATCCCAGCGAGTACCTTGATGAGCAGGGGCATCAGAAGAGCGTAGTTTCATATCCATGGCTTTCTGCTGAAGAAATAGTGAAAGCTGTTGATGACATTCTTAGGGGTTATTACCTTTCCTTGAGCTATATTCCAGTTGCTCTGAAGCAGATTTTCAGAAGGCGCGGAGTTGATGAAGCTAGGAGGCTTTTCAGATCTGCAAGACTTTTCATGAGCTATATACATAAAAAGAGTTCGTATGAGTAATACTGTTAGCTTTAATATATACGATAAAGTGCGGATAAAAGTATATGCAGAGAAAAGTCAGAATCGTGTACTTAAAAAGCTTAGAGTAGAATATAGCTTTTTTGAGACAGAGGATCTGAGTGAAGCAGATATAATAGTAAGAATAGGGAAAATAAACAAACTTCCTAGCGACTACGTCAAGATTGACGGAAAATACTTGATAGGCGATGATTGGATCTACCTCTTTGACTCATATAAGGTGGCTAAATGGAACCTATATATCCAATTTAATTCGGATTGTATTAGTTTGACTGTTGATCCGAATTTTTTCGCCTGTGACCTCATACCACCGATTATTCTCACTCCTTTAATTGGTTTTTGGCTTAACAAAAAAGGATTGTCACTCGTTCACGCAGCGGGAATTGGCTTTGAAGATGAAGCCGTTTTAATTACTGGGTTTGGAGGTTCTGGTAAAACCTCAGTCACGCTCAGGATGCTCGAAAGAGGACTAAAAATTTTTGGTGATGATCACGTGATTCTAGAAGATGGTAAAGTGTTGGCTTTCCCAACAGCTCTTAGTCTTTTTTCGTATAATATTCCAGTGGAAAATGAATGGATTAAGAGATATAAAATTAAGCTGAGATTAAATAGCCTTATCCATAAGTTTACTTTTGGATACATCTATCCTGTTACAAAGGCTCAGATCGATCCCAGATTGGTTAAAAATTGTGGAAAATTGGAGAAAGTGATATTAATCGAACCTAGTAATAGAGAGGAATGCAACATTGAGGAAATCGAAAAAAGAGAGCTGGTAGAAAGTTGGATAAGAAATATCTTATACGACAGTATTTATCTGAACAAATATTTATGCGCTTTCTCTTATGTAAATTCAGCCTTCCTTAATTATCTCCATGACTTAAAAGAAACGCTTTTGAGAAATTTGGCTTCATGCAGACAGTTTATAAGGATAACTTTTCCGCAAAACAACGTAGAAAAGCTTTTTGAAACAGTTCTTCACGTTATAGAGTATGAGGGTTGCAAACTTCAATTTCCATAATCTGCTTAGAGTTAGGTTTGAATGGAGAAAATTCAGGGCCCTACTTAAAAGTCTGGATTTAAGCTTGAGTTATTTCCTTGTTGATGAATTAAAAAATCCTGATATCACGGTTCGAGTAGGCCCTTTTAAACCAGCAGTTTCGGATTGTAGGGTATACGAAAGAAAATTCTTCGTTAAAGAAGGTTTCTTTTATGGAGAAGGCGGAAATTGGCGAGCAAATTGGGCTGTTCAGATAGAAGGATTAGAAAAAGATGAAATTTTTGTTAACATCAATGCCAAGACGAGAAGTTTCAGGGGAATCTTGGCACCAAACATGCTAGTGAACTTGATAGTTATACCTCTCTTGGAATTGAAATTCCTTGAAAGGAATTATGTGTTATTGCATGCAGGTGCGGTGAGCAAAAACAGAAAGGGTCTTCTAATAGTGGGACGAGGCGGTTCGGCCAAAACGTCGATTGCAATGGATCTAGTCAGAAAACATGGGTACGAATATATGGGTGATGATAGGGTGCTAGTTGGGAAAAATTTGCTCAGTTTTCCAACTCATGTCGAAGTATTCTATTGCATGCTAAAAAATGCAAGAAGCGAATATCTCAGCCTGCATGAAAAAATTAAATTAATTTTCTGTCTCCGAAATCTTAGAATTAAAAATCTGAGGGAATTCAAAATTTGTGATATGAGCCCCCTCAACTGCGTTCTTTTTATACACCCTTCTTCTAGGCCGTACAAAATAAAAAGCCTAAGTGTAGAAGATGCTAAGAAGAAGATTTTAGCAAACATGCTTACTGAATATTTCGAAATGGCAAGAATCGTTGGTCTTGGGATTTTACCAACATTCGAATTTTTTAACGCTTATTCGGCAGCTTTTCCCAATTCTTCAGTAGCAAAGTTTCAGGAAAAGTTGCTGGTACTATTGGAAGATTTGTTATCGGGATTGCCAATATATGAGGTATCTGTACCTATTAGATACGAAGAGGGAATTGCCAGTGTAATTGATTCGATATTTGAGAGGGAAATTGGATGAGAGTAGCAATTTTGGTTCCAAATTTCGCTGAATACGATGGTGCAGCACGTGTTGCTGAAGTTCAAGCAAAGGAATTGGTAAAACAAGGTCACAAGGTCGATGTTTTTGCATTTGCCGCAGATATACCAGCTGATGGCTTCAGAATTCATGTAATGGGAATGCCCAAAAACCTCTTTTTCCAGAGGATATACAGGCTCATTTTTCCCTTGGATTTAGTTAAAACGATCAAATGGTTACCAAGGCTAAAGGAGTACGATGAGATAATAGTTCATCTGTATCCTATGACTTGGCTTGGTTATCTAGCCAAGAAACTCTACGGGGTGAAGTATACTTTCTGGTACCATGGGATCATGCCACCAAATCTATTTCCTCATTTTTATGAGAGAATCTATATGAAGTTGCAAATATTTCTAACAAAGATTACCGTGACAAACGTAGATAGAGCAGTTGCTGTAAGCAAATACGGAGCAAAGGAGCTAAAAAAATATACAGGATTAGAAGCAGAGGTTATTTACAACAAAGTTGATCTAGATAGGTTCCATCCCGGAATTGACGGTTCAAAAGTTCGCAAAAAATACAATATCGGAAATGAACCAGTAATACTCTTTGTAGGAGCGTTGAGACCTGTAAAAGGCGTACATTTACTTATTCGAGCATTTAAACTTGTAAAGCGAAGGATACCCACAGCAAAACTAATTATTGTAGGTCGAGCAGATTATTTGTATTATTTTGAGCAACTAAAGAAGGAAAGCGATGAGTCTGTAATTTTTGCAGGGTTTGTTCCGCGTGAAGAGCTCCCCTATTATTATGCTGCATGTGATATATATGCCAGTTGTTCTTTATGGGAAACTTTTCACCTTCCGGCATTGGAAGCACAGGCTTGTGGTAAACCAGTTATTGCATGGCACCAAGCAATTGGGGAAATTATTAACGAAAAAGGAGTATTAGTCGAAATGGGTAACTTAAAAAAATTTGCCCAAGCCTGTATAGAAAAGCTAATGGATGTAAAACCCGATTTGCGAAAATCTATATGCGGATAGCTCAAATATATGAAACTGGACTTGCGCAACCGGGAACGTCAGTAGGTTACGTAGTACTAGAACTTTCCAAACATCTCTCCAAACTAGGATGCGATGTTACTTTAATAGAGAGGGGACAAGAAAGTAATCCATACTCGGAAAGCATAGGAATTAGGGTAATTCAAGCAAAAGTTAGAAAAATTGCGTCAATTCCGTACCGAGATGTTAAAAGTCCTTTGGATAGAACACTTCTTGCTATTGAATTAAATCGAATTCTCAAAAAAGAGGGATTTGATATTGTACATTTTCACTTTCCATTTGCCTCAAGCATTCTTGCGTCTTTTAGTAGGAAATTGAGGGAGATGAGCATATACACGGCTCATGTGGGAGAGGAGGGTAGAAGGTTTGGATTCGATTCAGCTCCGATGGCCCTTAAGATTTTCTCGCCCGATTTGTACCTGATGAAGAGGGTTAGAAAGAGCGTTGTTTTGAACGAACCTTTAAAAAGAAAGCTAATTGAAAAGGGAATTCCCGAGGAGAAGCTTGAAGTTATACCGAATGGCGTAAACGTTGAGGATTTTGAAGTGAGCAAAGAGGAAGTCGAAAGGGTTAGGAAAAAGTATGGCCTTGAAGGAGTTGTGGTGATGTTTGCCGGAACTGTAACTCCCAGAAAGGGGGTTTTCGAGCTGATAAGGGCTGCAGAAATTCTGAACAACAAGGATGTACTTTTTCTAATCGTTGGAAACCTGAACCTTGACAGAGAGTACGCTCAAAAAGTGATGGAGTATGCGAGAATTAAAGGCATCAATGCGAAGTTTACGGGCTTTGTTCCTTACGAAGATCTGAAAGCTCTCTACTCTGCATGCGACGTTTTTGTGTTGCCTTCTTTTGAAGAGGGGCATGGCATTGCTCTGACAGAGGCGATGGCGTCCGAAAAGCCTTTAATAGGATCTAATGTGGGAGGAATCCCGATGCAGATAAAGGATGGCTGGAACGGATTTCTGGTTGAACCGGGAAATGAGAAACAATTGGCAGAAAAGATAGAGTATTTGATTGAAAACGAGGAGGAGAGAGCGATTATGGGCAAAAATAGCAGGAAACTGGCAAAAGAGGAATTCGACTGGGAAAAGATTGCGGAGAAGTATTTGAGGGTTTATGAAAGTATTTAAATCGAGTGTCTAACCACTGTGAGAGATGGGTGAGCGTATGGTGAGTAAAAGGTGAGTATTTATGGTATCGGATCATGATAATACCATTACTGTAAAAGAGATCGAGTTTCTTAAATCGGCGCTGAATCCCTCAGATAGAGTTATTAGGAAAATAGTTCTGGTTAAAAGGCTACTAAAGAAGGGAATACCTTTATATAAAGCGATCAGAAAAGCAGGGCTAGGCTGGAAGAACTATTATAAGTACGCTCCGCTTATATACGATGACCCTGAAATATTAGTTCCCCTGTCTAAGACTATTCTCAAAGATTACAAATATAGAATAGACGTCGAAAGCATTAGGATAGTTCTCGATGGTGTGGCAAAACTTGTCGCAGCTAAGCTCGTGAGAGATGTTTTATCGGGAAAAAGAGGGAAAGAGGAACTTTGGCGGGAGGTTAAGGAGAACCCTGGAAAGCATTGGCTCCGACTATGCAAAGACTTACAATTGGTGTGGATGCATGAGCTCAGCTCGTTTATTTGAGTAGTAACCTTTTTCCACGTCAAAAATCCTTTCTGAAAGATTGAGTTTGTAATTCAACCTAAGGTATCCTGAGCAGGTGGGTGAATGAAAATATTTTTACAGAGAGAAGAGGAAAAAAATAAGGTAAAACAGAAAATTTGCCGAGGAAGTTTGGCAGAGCAAAGGAACTGCGGGTGAAAGAAATAAGGATGAGATTTTTGTTGGTGAAAGTGTAAATAGTTGGAGAGGTGATTAATATAAAAATATTAATCATTTGGCGAGGTTTGCCGCAATCTAACCATCCCAATTATGCCCGACCATTCTATTTCATAAAGTACTATAGCTCCACGGACGATATAACCTTGGTCTCGCCTTATTACAAAGGGGGAGACTTAATTGATATGCCAATAAGGTATAATGGAGTTCCTGAACGAGCTTTTAAAAACTTCTTTTCTAAAGCGACATTCTCAGTTTTAAGGAGACTGACATACACTAACATGCTATATACCAAGGATTTTAACGTTTCTAGACAATATTTTCCAATTCTTCAGAAAAAAATCAATGAGGTATTGAAAAAAGAAAGATTTGACCTCATTTAT
>Ga0078972_1016963_pt1 | contig 10603 bp, 7 predicted proteins | sample YelNatPaOPGAMG01_FD_67568 | JGI IMG/M metagenome (GOLD analysis project Ga0078972, IMG submission 67568) | Hot spring thermophilic microbial communities from Obsidian Pool, Yellowstone National Park, USA - OP-RAMG-01 (SPADES assembly) (version 2) | ecosystem: Environmental > Aquatic > Thermal...
CATGGGATAGCTGCCGAGGTCGGTCTGCTGACCGCCGGCGTAGGCGAAGACCTCAGGATGCCGAGCCGAAATCATGATGGCTTGGGCGGCTCCCGCGCACGCCCCGTCTATTCCCCGAAACCTTCTGTCCGGAATGGTTCGGTAATGGGCGTCGATGAAGGGGATAACCTCCTCTATAAGGTATTTTTCATATTGGCTTGTATCGCCGCCGCCCGGGTTCCATAGCGACACCACGATAAGGTCTTCGTAGGGGTCTTCTTGGAGCCATTTGTTGAACATCCTGAGTTCTTGCTGGTTAATGTTGTCCTGAAAGTTCACCGGCGTCAGGCGGCCTGACTTGAGGTTGTCCATGGTGAGAGGCGTTTTGCACCACACAGACCAGTACGTGGCGCCGCCCAACTCTGGGCCATTGTCCCAGCCGGATTTTCCCCCCAGGAGATACAGTACGCCGTAGCGTCGGTGGATGTCCTTTTCATAGTCATCGGGGAGGATGACGTGGACGGGAAACGGTCCAGGGACCTCTTGGCCCCCTTTGGCCCTTGCGCTTTTGTAAACCTCGGAGTGAACTCTGACCACCTCGATGTAATGTTTCGTTCGAAGAAACTTCGTCCTGGCTTCGATCTCGGACCACGGCTCTTCAACTGCCGCCATGACCCCAGTAGCGTCAGCCATAAGACAGATAAACGCAGCGCACAACAGAAATCTCATGCGGTTTTTTGATTTTTCAGAAAATCCCAGCGAAAAAAGACGATGGTTCGTGATTCTTGACAGTCGTCTGTCGCCTTCTTTTCTGTTTGGCTCTCTCAACATACAGGCCCTACTCCTCAACGACGTATGGTTGTTTGGCACGCGGCGAGCGTCGCCGCGGCTATTTCACCGTCACATCATAAACATAAACAGGAAATCCTTGTTGATCAACAGTTTCGCTGGTACTCGGGTCCATGAGTATCACGCTGCTCTTGACGTTCACCCCGCGCAAGGCGCATCGGATAAACAAGGGATAGACCCCTGGTTTAAGCGCCTGCACCTGAACTTCCAGCTCGTAGCTCTTGCCTTCTCCCCACAATTCGATCCAGCGTTCAGCCATGGGTACTTTTGTCTTGATGCGATCGCTGGTGACCGAAAGAACCGTACTGCCCGGGCCATACACTTTCCCCTGTTTTGCCCCTATGATTTTCAAGGCGGCAGGGTTGGGAGAGGAAACGGTGATGCCGCCGTAGTCGGATTCGGCGCCAAGATTTTTTGCCTCGACGTACACCGTGAATGTTTTCCCTGCCTGCACCTGGGCGGGGAATTTCACATTGGTTATTTTCGGCTGCGCCTCCCTCGGGAGGGCCACTTCAAAGAGGTCGCCGCACCATTGCTGTCCGTCGATTCTGTATTCCACCAAATAGTCTCCCTGCCTCAGGGACTGCGAGGCAGCCGCTCCAAAATCCTTGGGGAAAACTACCCGGAAGTCGTCGTTATTGGCTGGGATGGTACCCCTATACTGCACGTCGCCAGTGGGGGTCTTGAGATAAATCTCGAGATTCCTGGCCTGCGCGGCTCGGTTTTGGAACCAGAAGCGCAGAGACGTCTTGGCGTCGTCTGCGAAGGCAGGCACGTGCGTAACCAAGCCTGGTATTGAACGAAATACCTTCCCCGACAAGTGGTTGATCACGAGCTGCGGCTCAGGCTTCTGGGCCGCGCTAGTGGGCATTGACGGGGGCGGCGCGACCGGGCTTTCTGGCGGACTGGTTGGGGCGGCGCCTTTGTTTTTTTCCGGCTGAGGGACGTTGGCTCCAGAGGGACTCCCAGGCGGCAGTTGCGTCTGAGCAGAAGGCGGGGCGGGGGGTTGCTCGGGGCCTTTTGTCGAGCTGGGCGGCGGTCCTTGTGGGGGCGTTTCTTCGCCTACCACAATTTCAGGGAGGACCGCTTCTACGAGGAGTATTTTCTTTGTATCGTGGCGATTGCCCCTGAATTGCGCAAGAAACCGTTGGAGTCCCTGGGGGGTCGCGATGTTTATTCGATGCACATTGCTCCGTCTGGTGGCATGGTACAGGTACACGCCGCCGCTTTTATCCGGAATGATGATCACGACGTGATAGTGAAGCAGCCTGTTGTTTTGTTCAGGGGCAATTCGACTGATGCTCCCGAGATACACGCGGCCCGGGACAAATCGTTTCATGAGGGTGCGCCATGCCGCTGTATCGTGGAGGTCAAACCCTCTCAAGGAGCGTCCGTCCGCGGAGTCCAGGTTCACCGGGCTGTCATCCGGCAGCATCACTCGCCGCGTGGTCACGTCAGTTATGTTGAAAATCAAGTCCCATCCAAAGTCCCAGTCTTTGCCGAGAGGAGAGTTTGGTCCGCTGTTGCCCTGACGATCCCGGGTGGCTTCTTGCAGCGTCCAGTTCTTGTTGAACAGGAAGCGCGAGATGGACAGCACCAACCCGCTGCAGTTGAGGCCGGGCGTGTCAAAGAATTTGGTGGGATCGGCGAAGGTCGTAAAAAAGCCTTGATCGTCAATGGCGCCATCGTCGCGATAGGGAATCCCAAGGTGCGTATTGGCGATGTCAACCGGGTCGGTCTTTTCGGCGATATGGCGATCCCAGAGGTATGGAGGGGCATAGAGCCGGTCCCCAAAGGAGGCTGAGAGCGGGAGAAAAAGCGTCGCCAAAGCTAACGAAAGAGAGAGCCTCACTTTTTTATTTAAGATATTCACTGACCCTCCGAATATTTTTTACTGAATCTGCTGTTATCAAGAAACCGCCAGATAATCAAGGGTTGAAGCGCTATGAGATCCGCGCTCTGTCATTGAGTCGGCGTACAGCCGCCGCCATTTCTTGGACAGCGCATCCGTGATGGTTCCCATTGCCGGAAAAAGCGCCGACGCGACTGCTTTGCTTGGAATGACAAAAAACGATCCCGTGTCATTACAAGGGGTTCAGGCGCAGCGGCAATCTCAGCCCGCCGCTGCGCCCTTGGCATACGGCGTTCTACAAGCGAACAATGCTCTTGCCGGTCGCTGCATATCTCTCATCCACCGCTATGGTACAACATGAGACGGCCCGAGTCATTCAGCAAGGCTTGCCACGCCGGCGCAGTCTCCATCGTCAGCAGCTTTCAAGCCAGCAACGGCGGTGTTGCCTATTCATCGACGTCCTTTGATGGGCTTTTCATTAACGCACCGTGAAGGTGAGCCTTCTTGCCAGTTCGCCGTCTATGTACAGCGCGACCTTCCATAGACCCGGTTTGTGATCGTACAATTCCTTGGTGGAAATGGTGTGCACGCGAGGGGTGCCGCCTTTTTTTCTCTCCATATCTTTTTTGCTTTCGTCTTGGACGTCGTGAGTCATGCGAATAGTGCGGTACTCGACGTCTGCTGGGTCAATCCATACGCTTTCGGTGACGTAGTGGTTTTTCTCGTTTGTCGGGGTGAAGAACAAGTTGATACTTTCGTTCATATTGTGGTCAAAAATTTCTTTGCTCGTGAACGCGGACCCTGCTGTCAAGAACACGTCTTTGACGAGATAGTATTTCTCGTCGCGAGCCGTTCTTTCAATGCCCTTCCACTTTCCAGGGTTGATTGCTCCACAGCTTGCGATGAGACCCGTGGCAAGCATGACGAGGACGAGGAGGCCGATTAGTGCTGCTGTTGTGGTTGGGCGTCGAGAACCAAGTCGGTTGCGCGGCAATACGCTACCTCCCGATGATCAAAGTGATTTTACGAGCGCTATTTCGTCGCACTCTGGAAATTTCGTACATTTTATACAATCAGCCCAAATCTTGTGAGGAAGCAGACTTTTATCCATTATTTCAAAACCAAAGCTTTGAAAAAAGCTCACACGGTACGTGAGCACGAATACCCTTTCAATACCCAATTCTCTCGATTCGTCAAGTAAATGTGCAACCAGTCGCCCGCCGATGCCCTGTCGTTGAAAAGCAGATCGCACTGCAAGGGAGCGGATTTCGGCCAGGTCTTCCCATACCACGTGGAGGGCGCCGCAGCCCAAAAGGTCTCCCATGCCGTTTTTTTCGACCGCTACGCTGAAATCACGCACCTGGGCGTAGAGTTCGCTCATTGCCCGGGGCAAAATGTGACCGTATTGAGCCTGATCTGTGATGATTCGGTGGATGCTTTTGATGTCTCGAAGGTTCGCTTTGCGTATCAAGGAGGTCTCCTCATTGGGGGCGTTTCATCAGGGCCAGGATGTGGCTGCGCACGTCTGGCGAGTCTGGCGATGCGCCGATCATTCGCGCCAGTTCGTCGATGCGGCCCTGGTGATCCAGGGCTGCGGCGGCAAGCGCTGTTCTTCCTTTGTGGAGCGATTTTTTGACGGAGATATGGTGGTCGGCGAGCGCTGCTATTTGGTGGAGATGCGTCACACAGAGTACCTGCTGTTTTTTTGCCACGCGTGCGAGGCGAGTCCCCACAGCAAGCGCGGTGAATCCGCCAATTCCTGCGTCAACCTCGTCAAAAATCACCGTTGGAGCTCCCTTTCGATCGACCTCAAGGGCCTTCAAGGCCAACATAATGCGGGAGAGTTCTCCGCCCGAAGCTATGCGCGCCAACGGTCTAAACTGCTCGCCTGGATTTGCTGAGAGGTGAAACTCGGCAGAATCGACCCCGACAGCCGAGGGTTTCGCAGTTTCCGCGGCCTTGAAAGAAACCTTGAACTTCGCATGAGGCATGGCGAGTTCGCTGAGCTCCTTTTCCACCGCGCGACTCAGCGCTTCTGCAGTATCTTTCCTTGCGGCTGACAAACGAGAGGCAAGGTCGAAGTAACTCTGCCGCGCGAGTTCCAAGGCCTTTTCGGCTTTTTTGACCTCAGCCGCCACGTTCTCGATGTGTTCGGATTCCTGTTCGAGCGCGTCCTTCAGCTCGAGGAGCCCAGCGAGGTCACGCTTGTGTTTCTTTTGCAGGCGCCGCAGAAGGTTCAGCCGCTCTTCGATTAGCTCGAGCCGGTGTGGATCGCTCGTGGCATTTTCTGCCGTTGAGCGGAGTTCAAAGGCAACGTCCTCGATTCTGTATATAGCGTCGCTGAGGCTCTCACGGAGGGGCGCAAGGTCGGGGTCTGCAGACGCAAGGTAGTCGAGCATTTTTCGTATCTCGGACAGTTCCGCGAGAATGCTGCCTGAGCGCCCGTAGAGACTGTGATAGGCTTCGTAGGATTTTTCCCTTATCTGAACGGCCTTGGAAAGCTTTTCTTTCTCTTTGGCCAAGGTTTCATCTTCGTGGACTTTGATCTGGGCGTCGGCAAGTTCTTTGATCACCGCCGATCTTTCCTGGGCCTGTTCCTTGAGCGACTCGAGGGTCTGTTTGAGGGCGGCAAGCTGTTTTTCTGCGTTTTTCCAGTCAGCATAGGCCCGGCCAACCTCTAATCGTCTATCCCATAGGGCTCCGAACCGATCTACTATCTCGAGATGTTCCTCAGGATTCATGAGAACGTGGTGTTCATGCTGCCCAAAGATGCTCACAAGGGTCCAACCGACCTGTTTTAAGAGGGACGGCGCGACCAGGTTCCCGTTGATGAAACACTTGGACTTGCCTGTATCGCTGATCCGGCGGGCCAGCACCAACTCGCCGCCGCTTGACGAATCAAGGTCAACGGCCTCAGGAAGTGGGATACCTGGAGGAATCTCGAAGAGGGTTTCGATGCGAGCTTCGGCCTCGCCTGTTCTCACGACGTCCGTCGGAATGCGTCCGCCGAGGGCCAAATCCAGCGCGCCGATGAGGATTGATTTGCCCGCGCCGGTTTCGCCCGTCAAGACATTGAAACCCTCTTTGAATTCTACTTCGATCTCATCTACGATTGCGAGGTTGGATATTTTGAGCAATCTCAGCATAGTCCGATCTGTCGCAGCTCCCGCAGCCATTGTTGAGGGGCTGTTCCCCCTGGCGGGCATGTTATAGCATATTTGGGGCGACCCATGTTCTTGGCGAGACGCATAGGCATCATGAGCGGCGAGACCAGCGCGGGCGTTGGTCGAACAGTCAGTTACACCAAGTTTAGTTTTTCTCTCAATACGTCTATGTAATCATGGCCTCGACTCTGCGCGAGGACGAATGGAATCCGGGCCTTGACAATCTTGACCCAGGAACCGACTGCGAGACCAATAGTCGTGTGGCCGTCCAGCGTCATGGAAAATTGCTCGCCCTTCTTCAGCGACAACTGGATGGGCAAATCCGGCGGCACCACCAGCGGCCGTTTGAGCCCTGCATACGGGCAGATGGGGGTGAGAAGGATGCCTTGGATGTCTGGATGAATCAGCGGCCCGTTTGCTGCGTACGAGTACGCGCTCGAACCAGTGGGCGTGGACACGATCAATCCGTCTGCGCGCAATTCTATCTCCCGGGCTTGTCCTATCCTAATCCCAATATCGATGAGGCGAGCTACTCCACTCCAATGAATGACGACGTCGTTGAGCACCCGGGCCGTATCGCCCCCTTGGGGGGTCACTTCCAAAAGCATCCGCTCTGCAAATACGGCTGCGCCCGCCAACACTCGTTGGAGTTCTTGCAGGGCCTCGTGCGGCGGGACATCTGCCATGAACCCTACTCTTCCCAAGTTGACTCCCAACACCGGCGTGGGTTTGTCGTTCATGAGCGCTGCGGCCCTTAAAATGGTGCCGTCACCCCCAAGGACCACGAGGAGGTCTGCTTCATCTGCGATGTCTCGCGTGAACCTGACGTTCCAACCTGCGGCAAGGTCCGTGCACGTCTCCTCCACCAGAACGGTTCGACCGGACTGCGTGAGAAAGTCGCTTATTTGTTTTCCAAGTGTAAGAGCCTGAGCTTCGCCCCGCTTCAGTACAAGCCCTATGCTCTGCATTATACCCTCAAAGTGCGCGCCGCTAGGAGCCTTGTTTCTTCAGTACCACGAACGCGAAGAAAAAGCTAGTGCTAAGGGCCTGACCGAGCAGGAAGAGCCGCCCACAGGCCGTTACATCAGCGCGGATTTGTAGTAGATTAATGGGGGCGAAGGTGGAGGCGGAAAATCTTTTTTGCGTCGCCCGGAAATAGGATGCGTCCATGGACCTTTTTGCTGCTGCGGACTTAGAAAATGGCTCGAACCGACCGCTGGCCGATCGCATGAGGCCCCGCGATGTGAGCGAATTTGTTGGGCAAGAGGCGATCCTCGGCGCAGGCAAAATCCTGCGAAAAGCCATTCAAGAAGGAAAAGTGTTTTCGATGCTGTTTTGGGGTCCGCCCGGCACGGGCAAGAGCACACTCGCCAAAATCATCGCGACGACGTGTCGATGCAAATTTGTCGCTATGTCCGCTGTCTCTGCCGGCGTGAAAGAAATAAAGGAATTGGCGAAGTCAGCTCGGGATGACCGAAAGTACAAGCATACCGCCACCATCTTGTTCCTGGATGAGATTCACCGCTTCAATCGTTCCCAACAGGATTATCTCCTGCCGCATGTAGAAGATGGGACGTTGACCTTGATCGGCGCTACCACAGAGAATCCCAGCTTCGAGATCAACTCGGCTCTCCTCAGCCGACTGCGCGTGTTTACCCTTGAGCCATTAACGCCTCAAGAAATCGAGGCAATACTCAATAGGGCTCTTGGCGACCCAATCCGAGGGCTCGGCGGACTCGGCTTAATCTGCCCCAACGATGTGCTGGAACTCATAGCTCATTTGTGCGGGGGCGACGCGCGATGCGCCTTGAATATCCTCGAACTTGCATCCCGAGAAGCTTCGGCTGCCGCTCCTCCCATAATGACTCGAGATCATGTCTTGGAAGCCGCACAAAAAAGCTCCCTGATGTACGATAAGAAAGGCGAGCAACATTACAATCTCATCAGCGCCTTGCACAAGTCCTTGCGGGATAGCGATCCGGATGCAGGGCTCTACTGGCTCGGTCGGATGCTAGAGGGAGGCGAGGACCCGCTTTTTATCGCGAGGAGGCTTGTCCGATTTGCGAGCGAGGACGTGGGATTGGCTTCACCCCAGGCGCTCGAGCAGGCAGTGGCCGCGTATCAGGCTTGCCGATTCGTCGGGATGCCCGAATGCGCGTTGGCGCTGGCCCAGGTCGTCGTTTTCCTTGCCGCCGCGCCAAAATCCAATGCCCTCGAAAAAGGGTACATCCTCGTAAAGGAGGAAATACAGCGCACGGGCCACTTGCCTGTTCCACTCCATCTGAGGAATGCGCCGACCAAACTCATGAAGTCCATGGGATACGGAAGGGGCTACCAGTATGCGCACGATTTTCCCGACGCCATGGTGGATCAGGAACACCTGCCAGAGCCTATCCGCGGAAAGCGATTCTATCAGCCCACTCAACGCGGATTCGAACAGACGATAAAAGAAAGGTTAGAGGAGGTTCGCCGCAAAAAACAGACGCTGCGGCAAAACCGAGGCGAAGGGTCTGACGAGGGCCGGTGACGCGGCCTCCATACTGGATTCTGGGGCGGTTTGAATGCTTCGACGCGTTCGGGTCCTCGCAATGAAAAAAGATCATGGATGGCTCGTCGCAAACGAAGCACTCTGGTGAAATATTGCGAAGAGCCTTGAATCCGTTCGCAGAGCTTCCCAATCTGTCACTTCGAACCCAGTCTTGCCTGTAATTTCAAACGCTTGTCTGCCTGTCATTTCGAGAGAAGCGGGGCGCCTTGATCAGAAACAGTAGATTACTTAGCCGCAAGGCGTCTCACTTCGTGAGAGCAGGGCTCCTTCGAAATGGTAGGAGCTTGGATCACCCGAGTGCTGTACAGTTTTTTGAAAATGCATACATCCTCGATGAGGCGCGTCTCAATCCGACAGGAATTTCAAAGAAGGGACGGGGCGTCATCGTCGAACTGCAGCGAAGCAGCGCCTCATTTGCTGTTGGGGTGCAGTATTGCATCCAATACATCCTTGCTTATGACCTTGTGGGTCTCGATGAATTCCGTGAGCAGGTCGTTGACGAGCAGACCCGAATTCAGGACGTTTTTCTTGTTGTCCCGCAAGACAAGGTAGCCGTCTCCGCCTTGGGCGAGGAAGTCGGTCACTGCTACGGTGTATACCGCCGTGGGATCAAACGGCCTGCCGCCAATTTTGCTGATGGCAGGTCCGTTCGCGGTTGCGACTAATTGTATCCCATAGGACAGGAGCTTCCCCCCGCTATTTGGCGCCAAGGCGTAGCTTTGCCTCATTATGTGCGCCAAATCCTCGCCAGTGAGGTCAACTCGCGCCACGGTGTTGGAGAATGGGAACGCGGTATCGAGCATTTCTTTTGTAATGTCTCCCGGGGGTATGCTCGCTCGTATGGCGCCCCCATTGATCAGCGCAGCCTCTGAGCCTGTATTGGTCATCATGATGTAGGCAATGAGCTGGCCGAGGTTGGTAGGTCTGTCTGAACGGACTGCCGATCTGCTCCCTTCGAGGAAAACTTCTGTCTTGCCGATGACTCTTTTGAGCGACTTGTCTAGTTTCTCTCGATAGGTCTTTATGATGGAACTGATCGTCTCGTCGTCCCGGATCTCCGAGGTCAGGCGTATCAGTTCGCCGTGATGTTGCGTGACTTTGCCGTGATCAACAGCGATGGTCAATTTTCCGACATACTCCGCGTACGCGCCGGCTTGACATATAATGACTCCATTTTCGACAAGGGGCTGAAACAAAGCAGTGTGTGAATGGCCTCCCACGATGACGTCTATGACAGGGCAGGCCAATGCGAGTTTCTTGTCTTCGTCAACTCCAAGATGAGTGAGCGCAATGACGAGGTCTTCCGGGGCAGCGTCCTTGAGGAGTGTGCAGGCCGTTGCGATCGGGTCTTCAAACTTTAGACCTGCAACGTTTGACGGAAGCGTCGCGATAGGCGTCTGGTCTGTGGTGAGACCTATGAGAATGATCTTCGAGGCGAAACCAGGGAGCTGGAGGACTGCAGTACGTTGAAATGGGTAGCTGCTGTTGTGATTCACGATGTTGGCGCTCAATAACGGCATGGCGAGATTCCCTTTGACGTTTTCCATCAGATTCGCTGAGCCGTAATCAAATTCGTGATTTCCGACCACCATTGCGTCGAAGCGCATCTCGTTCAAGAGCCGTGCGCCGAGCGTCCCTTTGAAGTATGTGGAAAAGGGCGTTCCCATAAGAAGGTCCCCAGCCATCAGGGATATGGATTTCATACCCTGGCGCGTTGCCAAGCTTCTCTGCTGCGTCAAGACGGACTGGGCTTTGGCGAAACCTCCGGACAAGCCGGCAAGTCCTTTGATCTCATAGGCTTCGTAATGGGCGTGGGGATCATTCATGAAGAGGATTAGGAGCTCTTGCTCGTCAGCGACAGCGACCTGGCCCACGACGAAGGCAATGAAGAAAAGCGTGCATGCGGTTATTTTCAGCGATCGGAATAGGCCCATCGTTCTTCTCCAAAAAACAGCGCATTCACCAGCGGCTTTTGTGCTCGATTGAGGCGCGCTGAGATTGCTTCGCAGCGGCCGGCTCCTGGCGGCGACGGAAAAGTTATTTGTGCGTCGTTGCGAGGAGCCGAAGGCGACGTGGCAATCTCAGTTCATTTTAGACCTGTTCTCGAAAGTAATCACGAATTCAATGGGGCGCCGGTCATTTCGAATGCATGGCCCTGTCATTTCGAGCGAAGCGAGAAATCCTGGTCAGAAAACCAAGATTTCTCAGTCG
>Ga0078972_1016964_pt1 | contig 10603 bp, 10 predicted proteins | sample YelNatPaOPGAMG01_FD_67568 | JGI IMG/M metagenome (GOLD analysis project Ga0078972, IMG submission 67568) | Hot spring thermophilic microbial communities from Obsidian Pool, Yellowstone National Park, USA - OP-RAMG-01 (SPADES assembly) (version 2) | ecosystem: Environmental > Aquatic > Thermal...
ACAAAATTAAAACTCATCATAATGTTGCGGGGCTTCCCACTAAAATTAAGTTTAAGAAGATTGTTGAACCCTTAAGGGAATTGTACAAGGACGAGGTTCGAAGAGTTGCCCAAATAATCGGACTGCCAAAAGAAATAGTTTTTAGGCAACCCTTTCCAGGTCCAGGACTGGCGGTAAGGGTTGTTGGCGAAGTGACCAGAGAAAAGGTCGAGATTGTAAGGAAGGCGGATAAAATTGTTAGGGAGGAGTTCGAGAAAAGCGGCCTAAAGGAGAGGTTGTGGCAGTATTTTGCAGTTCTGACAAGCACTAAAGCCACTGGTGTTAAGGGTGACGCCCGCGCTTATGGCTATGTCGTAGCTGTTAGGGCTGTGGAAAGCCGTGAGGCGATGACGGCAAGTTTTGCAAGAATCCCCTACAAGGTTCTGGAGAGAATTTCCACAAGAATAACCAGTGAAATACCAGAGGTTGTTAGGGTGGTATATGACATCACCCACAAACCACCTGCAACCATTGAATGGGAATAACGCTTTAAATTCTCGGCTTAGCCATCAAATCTTCAACTTTAGCCTTCTTCAGCAAATTGATGTGCCTAACCAGCTCGTTAATAACTGCTTCAAAAACCATTTTACCCTTATCTGCTGAAGCTGTTGTGGATTTGCCAAAAACCCCTGAACTTGTGCGGTCTACTGTGTCCAGTGGGAGGACTATGCCCTCAGCTTCCGCGACGTGTTCGCGTACCTCCTCGTCCACAGCTTTATCCATATTAACCAAATGCGGGTGCAAGGCCAAATTCACAGAAGTCTCCTCAGCACCAGCATGGCCTCTCTCCTCTGGCTTGAATATGTCTGGCAGAAGTTTGCCAGCAGCGGGCCACCATTGGAAAACTGATATGAAAATTCCCTTTTCCCGCAGTTCCCTAGCCAGCTCGGTTAGGGTACTCAAATTTCCGCCGTGACCATTTACAATGACTATTTTCTTTACGCCATAATAGTTTAGGGATAGGCAAACATCCTTCACATAGGCTTTTAGGGTTTTAGGCGAAACGTGGATGGTTCCCCAAAACTGTCTGTGATGGTGGCTCACGCCGAAGGGGATAACTTGCAAACAAAGAATCCCGGCACGTTTAGCGGCTTCTTCAGCTATTGCCTTAGCTATAAAATGGTCTGTTCCAAGAGGTTCTGTGGACCATGCTGTTCGTTTGAGCCTACTGGAACGATGGCTATATCATTTTTATTGAAATATTCCTTTGCCTCCACCCAGCTCATCTCGTGAAGTAGGACTTTCATGGCTTATCCTCCATTCCACGAAACTGTTTTATTTCGAAGAAATTTGAATATAAGCTTGCGCACAAACCGGTGAAGCCTCTTTGAAAGCACTGATTCTGGCTGGAGGATTCGCAACACGGCTTAGACCCCTAAGCTGCACAAGACCAAAAATTCTATTCCCCGTGCTTAACAAGCCCCTTTTAGAATGGACCCTCGAAAGCCTCTCAAAAAGCGGGATAAAAGAGGCGATATTGGCTGTTAACCATCAAACAGCCTTCCACATAAAAAATTCCAAATTTTCAAAGGGCAAAATGAAAATCGCCTACTCATACGACCCGCCTAAGAAACCCCTTGGAACCGGCGGCGCCATAAAGCATGCTGAAGATCTCCTAGAAGACGACAATTTTCTGGTGGTGAACGGCGACATCTTCACCAGCATAAACTACGCTGAGATAATTGAGAAGCATGAAGAGGAAAAAGATGCTGTTGCTACGATAGCTCTATGCACTGTTAAAGACCCAAGCCGATATGGAGTTGCAGAGCTCGAAAATAGCGGCAGAATAAGAAGGTTTATTGAGAAACCTCCTCCGGGAATGTCTCCTTCAAACCTCATAAACGCGGGAGTGTACGTTCTGAACCATGAGATTTTCAGATACATTCAAAAAGGGAGAAAAGTTTCTCTCGAACGTGAAGTTTTTTCAAAGCTCGCTGAGGAGGGCAAGCTTTTTGGCTACGTGTTTGACGGCTTGTGGACGGACATCGGTAAGGCTGAAGACTATCTAGAGATTAACAAAATTCTGCTGGACAACCTTCGTGGAAAACGGGAAAACTTGATAACGGGTTATGGGAAGATAAACGAGCCAGTATTTTTTGATGAAAGCGTTACAATTGGGGATGGTTCAACTATTGGACCATATGTGGTTCTTGGGAGAAATGTCAGCATAGGGAGGAATGTTCAAATAAAAAACTCCATAGTCTTTCCGGGCGTCTCGGTTTATGATAATTCATTGATAAATGGGGCTATAATTGGCGAGAATGTTGTCGTTGGTAGAAGGGTTAAAATTGGCGGGAACTGTGTTATAGGTGATTGCGCGGTTATAGGAGATAATGTTTCATTAGCTGAAGGAGTTTCAATCTGCCCGGCTAAAGAGGTTTTCCACGACGTGCTAGAAGCAAAATGTATTATTTAAATGAGGTAGACGTATGTTAAGCCAAAGGAGACTGTTTGGAACCAACGGGATTCGCGGGCTAGTTAATAAGGAGTTAACTCCAGAGCTTGCGATTACCATTGGGAGCGCCATAGGCACATACTTTAGTGGCGGGGATTTGCTTGTTGGACATGACGCCAGAACAAGCAGTCCCATGCTTGCAAAAGCTGTAATAGCCGGATTAACCGCCGCCGGCTGCCATGTGCTTTTTGCGGGAATGGCGCCCACACCAGCACTGCAGTATGCGGTGAAAAACCACAAGCTTGAAGGCGGAGTCGTTATAACCGCTTCTCATAACCCGCCAGAATACAACGGGATAAAGGTTGTCTGGAGTGATGGAATAGAAATTGCGCGGGAACAAGAAATAGAAATCGAGAACATATTCTTTGAAAACAAGATTCGCTTTGCGAAATGGGACAAGATAGGAGACGTGCAAAAACTTGCGGGAATTATTGAAGAATACGTGGAAGCTATAAAAAGGCATGTTGACGCAGCCAAAATATCAAGCAAGCATTACCATGTTGTGGTTGACGCCGCCAACAGTGTCGCTGCACTTGCAGTTCCAAAACTTCTCAGAGAGCTTGGCTGCCGCGTCACAACCATAAACGCGAACATTGATGGAACATTCCCATCCAGACCGCCTGAACCGCGACCAGAAAACCTTGGAGACTTAGCCTCAACCGTTAAGGCTGTGGGTGCAGATTTGGGAGTAGCCTTTGACGGAGACGCCGACCGCTCCATATTCGTTGACGAAAAGGGAGAAATCCACTGGGGCGACAAAACCTTCGCCCTCGTAGAAAAACACTTTCTGCTGCGGAATCCCGGCGAAAAAGTTGTTTCACCCATAAGCTCTTCAACCCTAGTAAAGGATATTGCAGACGCTTATGGCGGAGAAATAGTTTGGACAAAAGTTGGAAGCGTCACAGTTTCCCACACAATGAAGAAAACGGGTGCAAAGCTGGGCGGGGAGGAAAACGGCGGAATCTTTTACGGACCACATCAACCAGTAAGAGATGGCGCAATGGCAACAGCCCTAGTATTAGGCATAATGGCTGAAATAGGCAAAAAACTCTCAAGCCTCCTTGATGAACTGCCAAAATATTTTATCGAGAAAGGCAAGGTTGAGTGCCCAGAACAGCTTAAAGAAAAAGTTTTAGAAAAACTCATCGAACAGACGAGGGGACTGAACACAAGCACCATCGACGGAGTCAAAATTTGGTTTGAGGATAAAAGCTCCATTCTCGTTAGACCAAGTGGAACAGAGCCACTTTATAGGCTTTATGCAGAAGCAAAAACAAGGGATAAAGCCCTAAGGCTTATTCAAGATTACAGTTTAAAACTTAAAAGGATAATCGACAGCTTAAAAGGCTAAACCATGTAAGGTGTTTCTGCAACCCGGAGAAACCCCCAATGTTATCGACAAAGTCTGTGGAAACAGAAACTTTGGAACAGCGTGAAAAATTAGTAGTTGGCATAGTTGGTTGTGGGCGCATCGGCGTCCTTCATGCTTGCCTCTTTGCTGAGGCGGGTTTTAGAGTTATATGCGCCGATAGCGACCAAGCTGCTGTAGAGCGTGTACTAAAAGGCAAGGTTCAATTTCTGAAGCATGAAATAGAACCAATTCTTCGAAAAAATTTGACAAGCGGAAGGCTAAAAGTTACCAGCGATTTAAAAGCTGCAACATCCCAAGGCAACGTTATAGTGGTTACCACCCCCATCATTGTGAACGATAAGGGTGGAGTGGATTACTCCCCTCTGGAAAAAGCTCTAAAATTGATAGGCTCAAGCCTCCGCAAAGAAACATTAGTCATCATCACAAGCGTTGTTGGAATAGGCATGATGGACGGGCTTCTCAAAGAAATTCTCGAAAGCTCCTCTGGATTTAAGGCCGGCTCAAGCTTCTATTTGGCTTATAGCCCAATATTATTTCCGGAGAGACAGACACTTAAGAGCCTATCAAGCTATAGGCGTATTGTTGCGGCATCGGATGAGGCTAGTTTAGAGGCTGCATTAAATGTCATAAAAACGGTAACAAACGCCGAGGTTATTAAAACAAGGAATTTGAAAGCAGCTGAAGCAGCTGTGCTTTTTGAGGCTGTTTTCCAGAATGTTAATTCCGCATTAAATAACGAGTTTGCCTTATTCTGCGAGAGGTTTGGCATAGATTACTCAGCAGTTCGAAACCTTTTAAGTTCTGGTATAAACATGCCTGTTCAACTAACGCTAACAAACGAGGAGTTCAGAATATTGCTGGAAGAGGCTGAAAACCTTGACGTTAAACTTCGCATCACAGAAACCGCAATGGAGTTAGGCGAGGAATTTTTAAAACATGGAGTTGAGCTCATTCGGGATGCACTTAAAAACTGCGGAAAACCATTGAGAAGGTCAAAAATCGCACTGCTTGGGATTTCCCAAACACCAAACACAGCAGATGTCCCAAAAGATTCTGTAAAGAGAATCGTCAGCCTACTTGAGAATAAGGGGGCAAAATTGACGCTTTATGACCCGTACTGGTTCGGGAAAGCTCTAACAGACATCGAGCATACACCCATAAGAAAAAGTTTAATAGAGGCGGTGGAAGGCGCAGACTGCATAGTAATACTCACAGGGCACGATCAGCTTAAACGGCTAAATTTGAAGAGGCTTAAGCTTTTGGCAAAAATGCCGGCGGCAATCGTCGACCTTGAAGGCGTTCTAGATCCAGCGAAGGTTGAGGCTGAAGGCTTTATATATCGTGGTTTTGGAAGAGGAGTCTGGAAGAAATGAAAAAACTCGGAGTTGCTGTTATCGGAGCCGGGTTCTGGGGAAGGAACCACGCAAGGGTTTTCACCGAACTGGAGGAAACAGAGCTTCTGGCTGTTTGTGATATTAATGCTGAAAGGGCGAAGGCTATTGCTAAACAATTTGGCGTTAAAGCCTATACTAGCACAGCGAAAATGCTGAAGATAAAGGACTTAGACGCCGTCAGCGTGTGCACTTGGTCAACAAGCCTTGCAAAAGAAGCCTTGAAGGCGTTAAAAGCTGGAAAGCATGTCTTAGTTGAGAAGCCTATGGCTGCAAACTCGAAACAAGCTGAAACTCTAATAAAAACTGCAGAAAAGGAAGGACTGCATCTTTCTGTCGGCTTTCTAATGCGTTTTATTCCTGGACTCCAGTACATCAGAAAAGCTGTTGAAAGTCAAGAGATAGGCGAAATTGTTTGCGCCACAGCTAAGAGGGTTTCAGAATGGCCTGAAAGGATAGGGGACGTTGGGGTGGTAAAAGACTTGGCGATTCATGATATAGATGTGATGCACTATTTATTTGGCAGCGACCCTGTGGCGGTTTATGCGAAAACTGGCAACATGAGGCATAAAAAGTTCGAGGACTATGCCCACATAATGCTAACCTTTGAGCGTGGGAAAAATGCCTTTATCGAAGCAAACTGGCTGACCCCTTATAAGACGAGGGTTCTTGTGGTAACTGGGAGCAGAGCCATAGCAAAACTTGACTACATCACGCAAGAATTGACGATAGAAACGGCGGAGAGGACCGTTCAGCCGAGAATCCCATGGCAGGAACCCTTAAAACTTGAGCTTCAGCACTTTGCAAGGTGCGTTTTGGGGAAGGAAAAGCCGTTTATAACGGGGTTGGATGGTTTGAAGGCTTTGAAAATCGCTGAAGCTGCGCTCAAGTCCTCAAAAACTGGCAGACTTGTTAAGCTAAAGTGAGCCCCTACTTCCTTTTCAAGTTGAATGGTTTTCCTTCTAGAAGAATTTTCTCCGGAATCTTCTCTTTCCATTTTTTAAGGAATGGCACGTCTTCATTTTCTTTGCGCAGTTCATCAGGAAGCATCTCTGGAATTTCGTCGCGGATTGGGTACCATCTGAGACATTTTGGACAAACAATTAAGCCTTCAACAATCTCGTCTTTTTCCTCAAAAACATAAAGCTCGAGCGGATGGTGCTTGTCGATGGGGCATGCAAGTATTTCCATCAATTTCCTTTTGATTTTGCATTCCTCCTCTAAACCAACATTTTACTTGTCAAGTATATAAAACATTCAATCCCCTAAAGTGTGTTGCTAGACCACATGTGGCAGCACAGAATATGCCTTAATATCCAAAACAATTTGGTACCAGTTTGGACCGGTTGTACGGACAATCCTGCCGAAGGGGATTTCAAACCTCACTCCAAGGCTTTTAAGTCTTTGTGCAACTTTCAATTTGACTTTTTCAACAGCGTTTTCCCCTTTACTGGCATGTTCAAAATCATAATAGTGTATCCAACCACCACCCTCTTTTAGGGCCAGGAGGGCGTAAGGCATATACTCCAAAGCTTTTTCTGGCAGTGGCATTAGCACTCTGTCAGCCACGCCATGTAGCATTTTTAGGATTATTTCTTTTGCATCTCCCTTTATTGGGATAACTCTTCCAAAGGCTCTGTTAAGCTTGACATTCTCCCTCATATACTGTACAGCTATTGGGTTAATGTCTATTGAGTAAATTTTAGCGGCATTTGAGTGTTTGGCAATAACCAGCGAGAAGCACCCCACCCCAGCAAACATGTTCACGACGGTTTCTCCATCCCTAACAAGTTTGGCAATCCGCATCCTTTCATAGAAAAGTCTTGGAGAAAAATAGCACTTGTCAACGTCCACTAAAAAGAGGCATCCAGACTCCCTATGAACTGTTGTCGTCCTTTTTTCCCCAGCTATGTGCTCCAGTTTCCGAAGCCTATAATCTCCATGAACCGGGCTTGTCTGCGCCAAAACAGTCCTAACATTCTTATGAACCTTCATAATGGTGTCAGCGATTATTTGACTGTACTTTCTGGATTCTTCGGTTAAGCGTATTATGGCTATATCTCCAACAATATCGTAGGAGTTGTAAATGTGGGATATCTCCTCCGGCGGAAGAACTTCCGATAGGAGCGTTTTCAAGTGCTTTTTCACTGCAAGCCCTCAAAATGATTAGTAAATTGGAAATGCTTAAAAGCAAAAACCCCTCTGTAATGGAGGAGGATAGCGCACTATGGAGAAAATAACAACGGGAATCGTCTACGAGTGTTTGCGTTGCGGAGCAAAAGTTTCCACAGAGGAGCTGGAGCTTCGTGGCGGAGAAATAAAATGCACCGTATGCGGCTACAGAGTCTTGAAAAAGATAAGGCCTCCTGTTGTCAAGCGTGTCCAAGCAAGATAGAGTCAAGTAGGCTTATTTTGTGAAGAACGGCTGTTTGAAAGTTTAAGCTCCTTATATGTCTAGAATAGTTCCCTTTCACCTATCTTGCGTAAGGCTCTTCCCCGAAGCTTTATTGCTGGTCCAACAACCTCTTCAGGCTGTTTTTCAGTTGTTTTTCTCTTAACAGTTTCTCCGCAGATTCCACGTGGGAGGAGTCTTCTCTTTGTGCAGAGGGCGTATGAGCAATTTGCAACGTTGCAAACGTCCTCAGTCCAGCGGCACCAAACCCCGTTCCGTCGGTAAACCGCAGCGTTTTTGCCACACTTGAAAAGTTCACACCTGGGAGAACACATCTTTACCTGCGCCAATGTGGATACAACCTTTTCCAACTTGTTCTAAAATCTTTGCTTCACAGTTTTCTCTGGTATATGCTTCCGCAATTTTTGATATAAAGTTTTTCCCATAAAACTCAATATTCAAACTCTAACTCGAAGTTTTGCCCAGTTTAAGGCGTTTCCTCCTAACAACTTCTATTATCGCAATCAGCACCACCGTTGCAAGAATTAAGATAATCATTGCAAACTGGGCTGTGTCAACCAACAAGCTTGCTAAAACAACATATTTTCCTATTTTAACCACAATGGGATTGGAATAATCTCTCTTCTCAACAATATCACAATGTATGGTGGCTTCTGGAATCTCTGAATTCGTTAAATATACTTTTATTGTTAATGTACCGCCTATTTCTGTAAAACTGGCGAAACCATCCGCTCCAGTATAGCTTGAACCTATTTGAACGCCATTTCTCTCTAAGACCACCCTCACATTTGGAATTGGTTGTCCAAAATAGTCGATCACTTTTACGAATATTGGTAGGTTATAAGTTGCGCAGCGGATAGTCATCGTTTTATTACCAAATAACTCGACGGTTGCCTCTTCTAACAATGCCTCATCGAAGTAAACCCTAAGACGATATTTTCCAAAAATGCAGTTGAAAGTTGCGTTACCAGCATTATCTGTGAAATTAATATAATGTAGGCCTCCCATTAGTTCTTGCAGCTCCACCTTGGCATTTTCTATCGGCCGGTCTTCCCAGTCGATCACATTGACATGCAAAACTCTTTCTGGACACACTATTGTTATGTTATTCCAGGCACATGGCTCCAAATTTTTTAACTCTGTTTGGCTAAAAATCTGTTCGTATCGTGAGGCATTTATTTTATACGAGGCTGTCGTGAGGAATGAATGCTGCTTTGCAGTTCCTGTTATGTCGGTTAGAAAGGAAACTGTCTCATTAACAGCTTTTCCTCCGTCAAGATCCGTTGTGAAATTGTAATACAAGCTTATAGACACGAATGGGATTTTTATCGCTGGGTTTTGTGCACTAACCACGGTTATGTTTAGGCTTGTAAGCTGACAGGTGAAGTTTAGCGTTTTACTCTCGTTCTCAATGTTGAATGTTAAGGCTTCGCCAACCTTAACCTTCTTAAAGTAAGCTGTGGCATTGTAGTTGCCCCTTTCCAGTTGTGTGGTTGCGACACCGTTCACGTTACTTGTGACATTGTAGGTTTTGTTCGCTGACTCGTCATATATCCTTACAAGGACGTTGGGCACTGGTTCGCCAGCAAGGTTGCGCGGCACAATTTCCGTCTTAAAACCCGGAACAGCAAACGTTTGGGTATCGTTGACTGGTTTGACCTTTGGCGTGATGACAATGCTGTAGTTTCCAACAAGCATGTTTAATGGTATGGTCCAGTTTGCATTAACAACTCCATCCGTAACATTCCATAAAAACTCATCAATTTTCTCACCATTTTTCGATTTTATTGTAATCGTAACATTGTCGTATGAAGAGTAGCCGACCGCCCAAATTTTCATCGTGTCATTTCTATGATATTCTGCAAGGTCCGTTAATCCAATGAAGAACGTGTCAGAAGCTAATGTCCTATTGAAACTGACCGTATATGTTCCGGTATAGTTTGTGTGGGGTTTTGGGTTTCCATCGAAGGGATATATTATTGTGGCATTTCCAATTCCCGTGTCTGTTGTGTTCGAAAGCGGGATGTTCCGTGAATATGTCTCGTTGGCTGGTGTTTTCACTGTTATGTTTGCAACATAAACTGTGTTTGCCTTTCCACCAGTTATGCTTATTGAAATATTGACTTTTGCTCCTTGCTGTAATTGTTTTGGGTATTCTGGCTCACTCACTTTGAGGAAGTAGGCGGTTTCAATAATGAACCATGAAGTTGCATTAATGTTTGCAGTGACATCCTTTAAGGTTAAAGTGTAATTTCCGCTTGGAAGCGCTGGAACAGTGAAAGAGGCGTTCACATTATTTCCGGAGGCTGTTCCGTTTACCACGAGGGTGTTGTTAAACCAAATTTGGAACCATCCGTCCGTTGCGTTTATAGTTCCAATAACGCGAACAGTCTCTCCAACTTTCCCTCGTTTGGTTGAGGGTGTAATGGAGGTAATTTTCACATCAACCGCGTTTACGGGTGGAAAAATCATTTGCGAGAAAATCGTTAGAGTTAGCATGGTTGTTAATGCGATTATAGCAATTTTCTTTTTCAAGCCTATACTCTCCATCGCCTCAAGGTTTATGATGATGTGAAACATTTACTATGAAGGGAACATTTTAAACTTTACCTTTTGAACGGCCCATCTGCGGCTCAAAGCATTTAAAAACAGCCATGCCCAAAGTATGTGTTCGCATAAAGGTGTTCCTATGATTAGCGAGATTTTAGCCCTGGTTGAGAAACATGAGAATTGGCGTGGGAAAGAATGCATAAACCTCATCCCATCAGAGAACGTTATGAGCCCAGCTGTGCGGAGTCTTCTCAGCTCTGAACTGGTTCACCGCTATACTGCCAGAGACCGCTTTTACATGGGCACAAGGTTTATGGACGAAGTTGAACGGTATGGGGAGGAACTGGCGAAAGAGGTTTTTGGAGCTGAAACTGCTGATTTGC
>Ga0078972_1016966_pt1 | contig 10600 bp, 8 predicted proteins | sample YelNatPaOPGAMG01_FD_67568 | JGI IMG/M metagenome (GOLD analysis project Ga0078972, IMG submission 67568) | Hot spring thermophilic microbial communities from Obsidian Pool, Yellowstone National Park, USA - OP-RAMG-01 (SPADES assembly) (version 2) | ecosystem: Environmental > Aquatic > Thermal...
GTCAAATAGCCCTTTTGCCTTAATCTCTCCATCACCGTCAAAATCGTGGTGCGAGCGTAACCTTTGCTTTTGGCAAAGTGTTCAGCGACATCCCGAACAGTAACAGGACTATGGTCTGCAACGAACCTCAAAACCTCCACCTCCATGCGACCGACTTTTGCCATACGCCTCATAAGCCTTCCCTCCTGACTACATTTGTCGTCAGCAATTATAGCGGCAATCTTTGTCCTTGTAAAGAAGCGGTTGGTTCTCCCTTTCCCTTGCCCTCAAACTGCGGCATAGTCAATCATGGCAACCGCTCATTGGACTTGGAGGTGGTCTGTCAATGAGGCGACGAGTGTTTGCGGGAGCAGTCGCAATTTGGGCGTTGTCGTTGGTCTCTTTCTCTGTTGCACAAAGGGACATCCTCAGGGACATCGCGAGAGCCTTGAGGGAACCGAGACCGGCTGCTGAACTTTTAAGCCGAACGCCAATGTTCGTGGTGACCAACGACGAAATCATTTTCAACTTGTTCCGCACCTACCTCCCTCCTGTTCACTCGGCAGAGTTCGTGCCATTGAAGGATTTGCCAACTCGGATTGATGAATTGGTAATCACTGAGCGAAGTGTGGTCGTCATCATTGATCGTTCGCGGGGTGACTTGACAATTGAGCAGCGATACATCGTGCCCTACGACCTAACCCTCATCCGCCGCCAAGATGTCGTGATTGCTTGTGATGTCGTTCAGGACTCCAAAGGAACTCGCTACCGCGTTTTCATCTCAGCACCGTCCCACGCTGCTTTGAGGCAAGCCATTGAACGGTTCTGCCAAAGGTTGGTGAAAGAACCTCGGGACATGAGATTTCAGGAAGCGACGCCTGTCCCCATTTGCGTCGTCATCACTAACGCGGGGCAAGAAACTGTCAATGCCTTTGCTGAGCGGACGAACATCAATTTTGTTTGGGCAACACCCGAAACAATTGCACGGGTTCAAGACCTGTTGGTGACCGAGACCGAGATTTACTTGTTGCTACCCCCAGTTCCGCCTTCAATTCGGGAACGGCTACCTTTCAACCTAAACCTGTTAGCCCCTAACCAGAGCGTCGTCGTTCGCAAAAACAAAGGTGGCGATTACTGGCAGGTTTTGCTTTACGGGGCATTTCCTCAAGCGCTGAAAGGGCTAATCCGCCGATACGCCAACATTTCAACGGTGCCGCAAGAACCCGTTGTCCTCACTCACCCTGTCATCGGTGCGGTTAAAAGGTTGCTTGTCGTCCCGTTTGGGGACATCGTTTACTATCGCGACCGAGTCGGAGATTTTGCCGCCCAAGTTTTCCGAGCCACCCAAAATGCGAGATTTGCTACCGACACCGTTGCACCGACGAAGCCACCCGAACCACTTTACGATTGGAGCCCGTTCCAAGATGGCACTGTTGAGCGCCGATTCATCGTTGAGTTAGCGAAAGTCAACGACGCTGATTTGGTCCTGACGGGAAGGTTGACGGGCTTTGATACTCAAACGGTTCGCAGCCAGAGATTGTCAAGTCAACCGAGCCCAGCGGCTGATAAGCGCATCTGGGAAGTCTCTACAATTCGGACTGAATCCGCAACGGCTCGCTTGCAAGTTTGGCTCTACGAAGGTCAAACGGGTGAAGTCATTTGGAGCAAAACGGTAACGGGCACTGCCACCAAAGAGACTGTTGAAAGTGTCCGTAGAGTTGAAGCGACAACGCCACCGCCGCTTCAACCAGACCGTGTTTCCATGTTCGTCCAAGACGAGCGACTTTACGCTTCTGCTGCGACAGCGGCAGTGTCGGAACTCTTGACAGTGATGCGGGAGGAAATCCAGTGGCTCACCCAGCCAGGTCCCATCGTTGTTAAAGTCGCACCAACTGTCGTTGAGGGTCTCATCGGTGGGGTCGAGATTGACAAAGATACTGTCTTCGTCTACATTGACATTGGGCTCAACCAAGGCATCAAGGTTGGGGATACCTTCCGCATCTACCGAGATGTCTCTGTCAAAACCGAACGCAAAACTGTCAGGCTTGAAGAGGATTTAGGAGAAGCCATCGTTGTGGCTGTTTACCCTGAGGCGTGCAAAGCGAGGGTAGTCCTCGGCGCCGATGCTGTAGCCCGATGGAAAGATACCGCTTTGAGGGCGAGGCTCATCCCTGCTCCAAAACAGCAACCTGAGCAACAGAAAGAAACCGAAAGCGAAAAACCAGCAACTCAACAATTGCCCGTCCTGCCAGCACAGGGTGAAACGAAGCGATAAAACCCATGCCCGTAAATAGTTTTTCTGGGAGCAGCGCTCCTGCATTCCCGGAGTTCGTTAATTAATAACCGCACTCTGAACTTAGAGCCTCGCATTCGGCACTCTGCACCGTTTTTGCGCACGCCCACATGCACTTGGTGGTTCTGATTATCGTCGTCAGGGCATTGTTGCACAAACGATTATAGCAAGAAGGCAGGATGTCAAGGTCTAACAAATTGGAGGTGAAAAACAATGAACAAAACCTTAACAACCCACCGCCAACGAATCTGGAAAGAATATAACAATGCCCTGAAGGAAAGGATAAGCCTTCAATTTTGGCTAAGTAGAGAAACCCAAGTTGCCACCTTAGAAGACAAGGCAGAAGAGACAGTGCAGGTTGTAACTGATAATCGCCATCATTATCTTCCTTCAGCAAAAACCCTCTCAATGTCACCGCTTGAACCCTTTTGCCAAAGTAAAGCCTTAGAACACTTCCAACCGTCTCAACCACCCTCCTTGCTCTCCTCGCCTCATTCTCTCCTCCCTGAAACCTTCTGCTCCCCTTTCGTCTAACAGGTTCAAATCCTATCCCTTCCCTTCTCATCTCATCCTCCCACATTCATAGCATGTGTATGCCTTGTCTCCGATAACCTTGTCTCCTCCTTGCCCACCCTTCCAATTCATGACTCCTATAACAAACTCGTGAACAAATTTCTCTTCATCGCAAACTATGTGAACTTTCAAACCGTAAAAGTAAACCATCTTGTTGGCTATGTATCCACGATAATTTTCGCCCTTTGCCAACCTGACCCTTCTTATCCTTATTTTCTCGCAAAAGGGAACAGGGAAAATGTCAATGAAGTAAAGGGAACTTAGGGAGACTCTCCCATTGATTTCTGAGATGAGATGGAAAAGGGAAGGCAAAAGACCAAACCAACGATGAAGCCTTCTTAGAAAACGGCTTTTTGACAACTTGAAGAGGGATTGATTTGCTGAATTTGAAGGAAAAAGTTGCTTGGTAATTGCCACTGAAGTAGCGATGGGAGATGAAAGGGACGGTCAAAACTTCGCTCTCGCTCATCTTCTGCTGCTTATCTCCTTGCATACCCATTGCTTTTATGACATCATCAATGATGCAGAGGGTGGCAAAATTTCGTCTTCGTTTAAGATTTGGTTGTATTTGATCATTTTTGACACCTTTAAGGTTAGGATTTAAACTGCTCTAAAGGTTAATTTTATCCCTGAAAGACAAGGTAGCAACTTGGGTTAGTATACCCTAAATCTCCGATCATTGGAAGGGAAGAGCCTTTGCACTTTCGCACGCTTGCGCGCATATTGCCTGAAGTCAGTGGCATGGCAGGCAAGTTGCGTCACTGTGGCTACCGCTTTACAATAATTACCGCTTCAAATTCGCAGCGTCTTGCTGCATCTTAACTCTTCTCGCAAAATCGCAAGGAGGGATTACGCTATGCCGCAGGTTGAATGCCCTCGGGTGCAGGAGAATTTGAAGTCGTGCATCTGCTCGTGGCCGACATGCGCAAAGAAGGGCAATTGTTGCCTTTGCCTGCAATCGCATCTGTCAGGCAAGGAACTGCCCGGATGCTTTTTCACTCCCGAAATCGAACGAACCTATGACAGGTCGCTACGCAGGTTTTTGAGTCTCTATCGGGAAGGGTTTAGACCTGTCCTCGAAGCAGCGTCTGCTGAAGGAATCGAATGCCCGCGGCGTGACGAGAACAAAAAGGTTTGCTCGTGCACGAACGATGATTGCGAGTTCCACGGCATCTGTTGCCTCTGCATGAGGTCCCACATGTCTCGAAAAACCCTCCCCGCCTGCGTTCGGGTTTTGGTTTGAATTTTGCATGAAGGGAGTGGTCAATTGTGAGGAACGAAAAGTCAAGGGCTCTGTTTGAGCGAGCGCAATCATTAATGCCCGGCGGCGTCAATTCGCCCGTAAGGGCATTCAAGGCTGTGGGCGGAACACCGTTCTTTGTCGCGAGGGGAGAGGGTTGCTACCTTTGGGATGTTGACGGGAACAGGTTCATTGACTTCGTTTGCTCATGGGGACCTCTGATCTTGGGTCACGCCCACCCAGAAATCGTCGCGGCAGTTAAGGAAGCGGTTGAAAGGGGAACAACTTATGGCGCCCCAACGGAACTTGAAGTCGCGCTCGCTGAGAAAATACAGCAAGCCTTCTCTTCAATGGAGATGCTTCGGCTTGTCAACTCCGGGACCGAAGCGACGATGAGCGCGATAAGGGCAGCGAGAGGTTACACTGGGCGCAAGAAAATTATCAAGTTTGAGGGTTGCTACCACGGTCACGCAGATTATCTCCTTGTCAAGGCAGGTTCTGGCGCAGCGACTTTCGGCATCCCCGACAGCGCTGGCGTTCCCGAAGGAACTACCCAAGACACGATAGTCCTCCCTTACAACGACATCGAAGCCTTCAACGAGACTATGGACGCAATGGGAGAGGAAATCGCTGCCGTCATCGTGGAACCAATTGCTGGCAACATGGGTGTCGTTTTGCCGAAACCAGAATTTCTGGCTGCTTTGCGGCGGCAAACGGAGAAACACGGGATCGTGCTCATTTTTGATGAGGTCATCACTGGCTTCCGAGTGGCTTATGGCGGTGCGCAATCACTTTACGGTATTAAGCCTGACATGACTTGCTTGGGCAAAATCGTTGGTGGAGGATTCCCTTTGGCTGCCTATGGTGGTCGGAAGGAAATCATGCAGACGATTGCACCATTGGGACCAGTTTATCAAGCAGGCACGCTTTCTGGCAACCCAGTTGCTGTCACGGCAGGTCTGAAAACCCTTGAGATTTTGGAACGAGACAACCCTTACCCGGAACTTGAACGCAGGACTAAGCAACTAACTCAGGTCATCTCCGAAGCGGCGAAGGAAGCGGGTGTTCCTGTCCGAATCAACCAAATCGCTTCCATGTTCACCGTCTTTTTCACTGACCAACCAGTGGTTGACTATGCCTCGGCGCGGCGAAGCGACACGCAAAGATACGCCCGTTTCTTCCACGCACTGCTTGAGCGAGGCGTTTATTTCCCCCCGTCCCAATTTGAAGCGGCGTTCCTCTCCACTGCACACGATGACGAAGCACTCTCTTTCGCCCAAGATGCCATCAGGTTAGCGATGAAAGCAATTGCGTAAACGGTCAGTTTTGCTTCGCTGCTCCTGCTTTGTGCGGTGCGAGGTATTCGCGCTCCCAAATTGGGTCAAGAACTTTTCTCACTGCTTCGTTGTAAGCCAACATGCCGCGATAGTATTCCTCGTCCTGCAGCGCTGCGGCGGCTGATTCGTCTTCCGGTTCGGGCTTGTAGCGGTCAATCAGTTCCCTCATGACTTTGTGGTGGTCTCGGATTGGGCAAGGCATGAGCCAGTTGCCGTGCTCTTCAGGTCGTTCCTTGGCAAAGCCGTATTCCGCTTGCCACTGGCGGATGGCTTGGAAGTATGGGGCGTTGTAGATGTCCTCTATTGTCCCGCCGCGCTTGTAAACCTCGACGATGTTAACGGGCGAGTAGGGAACAAAAACACAAGGCATGACTTTCCCGCTCCAGTCAATGTAGAAGTAGCCACCGCTTCGGATAGCGGAAATGCAGCCGTCCGAGATAGTTCCGCAGTTCCAAAAGTCGGTGAACAGGATTTTTCGCTCGCGGACAATCTGCCATGTCCGCTGCCACATCCATAACCGCTGCTCAGGGGTGGGGAGAAGTTTGAGGGTGTAACCTCGCCCAATGGGCATGTATTGGAACAACCAACCGTAAAGGGCTTGATGTTCCTCAAAGAAGAAGTCAATGAACTCGTCAGAGAAAATCTCTTCCGCGTTCTCGCGGGTCGCCGTTAAAGAGATGCCGTAAGGGACTCCTGCCTCCCGCAGGTGAGCCATCGCTTTCAGAATTCGCTTGAAGACACCTTTCCCTCGGCGGGCGTCCGTTCTCTCCTCAAAGCCCTCAACGGAAATCGCTGGGGTGATGTTACCTGCTTCAGCCATCCTCTTTGCCATCTTCTCGTCAATCATCGTGCCGTTGGTATACATCAGGAAGAAGCATTCGCCGTGTTTGGAGACCAAATCAATGATGTCTTTGCCCTGAGAGCGATAGAGCAGAGGTTCGCCACCGGTGATGGTGAAGAAACGAATGCCCCAAAGTTTCTTGGCTTCAGTGACGATGCGGTTAAGAATTTCCCAGTCCAAAGATTCGCGGGCTGCTGCGTGGGAGTTGGCGTAACAACCGGTGCATTGAAGGTTGCAGAACTTCGTCGGGGCAATGACAACACTTGTCGGCGGATGGACTCCGTGCCTTGCTTTGAAGGCTTCAATGGCTTCAATGCGTTCCTTGTCCAAGCAAAGGGTGCATGCGCCGAAGAAGTTTCGCAAGAGTTTGCGCAAAACTGTCGGGGCAAGTTGGCGGCGTTGGAGAGCCCTGTCGAAAGAATAGACCAAAGCCCGGACAATTTCCCTCTTCTCCTTCTGGACGCGCATGGGGCGATTAGAGTCTTCCTCCATCCAACGCTCAAAAATTCTGTGTTCCAATTCACGGATGAGCCAACCACGAAGGGTGTCGTTCAGGAGCGCTCGTTCTACCAGAGGCAAAAGCGCATAGATGATGCGTTGACGGACAACCTCTCTACTCGCCATCTTCCTCCCCTCCTTCATCGCTTTTTCTCACTGTCCACTTCAAGCCATTTCAATTGATAGCGCAAAAGCAAGTCTCTGTAAAGGGAGGGCATAGCGTGTTCTAAACTGCTAATGCCGCTGTTTTCAGACAATATGCGTGCAAGGGTGCATAGAAACGGTGCGGAGTGCTAAGTGCATATGCAAAAAGTCTTCGGAGGGCACGGCTTCTGCTGTGCCAAAATTTTCGGTCGGGTAGGAGCCCGACCCTCCAAAACCACTATTCGCCAATCGCTATTCGCCGTTCACTGCCACAACTTAGTGCCAACCCAAGTCTTTCAAGGTTTTGCGTAGGGCGGTGAGTGTCAAGAGCATGTCGCTTTCGTGGACATAGCCCATGTGGCTTATTCGGATGATTTTGCCCCTCAGGTGCTCTTGTCCGCCAGCGACTTCAAGCCGATACTTGTTCCTCAACTGGCGAATTAGGTCGCCGCCGTGAATTCCTTCTGGAACTTTAACGGCGGTGAGGCTGCAAGATGCAATGTCATCGTTGGGGACAAACAACTCCAGTCTCATCTCTCTTATCCCGTTCCTCAGAACATCCCGGACGCGCCTGTGCCGCTCAAAAACTGCATCTAAGCCTTCCGCGAAAATCAAGTCAAGGGCTGCATCCAAGCCGTAAAGCAGAGTGACTGGCGGTGTGTATGGGTTTTGGTTGTGGCTTTGGAATTTTCGGGCGAGCCTGAAGTCCCAGTAGTAGCGTGGCATCTTGGCTTGCTCAACCGCTTCCCACGCCGCTTCCCTAACGGCGACCAGCCCTATGCCCGGCGGAACCATAAGTGCTTTTTGTGAAGCCGTCGCTACAGCGTCAATTTGCCATTCGTCCATCGGAAGTGGCATCGCTGCTAAACCGCTGACAGAATCAACCAGCAAAAGTGAACCTCGTTCCTTGACAACTTTCGCTATCTCGCGAACGGGATTGACTACAGATGTTGAAGTCTCGTTGTGGGTAAGTAAGACTGCTTTGAACGGCTTAGGCGCTTTGTCCATCGCCTCAGCGACAATTTCTGGCGTCGCTGCTGTCCCCCAATCAAGTTTGAGCCATGTGACATCTGCACCAAATCGCTCGGCAATTTCGCCGAACCTGTCACCGAAGAAGCCTATGCTGACGACGAGCACCGGGTCACCGGGAGACAGGAAATTGACAACCATCGCCTCAAGGGCACCTGTTCCCGATGAAGGGAAGACGAAAACCTCACCCGTGACTGCAAACAAGCGCCTTAATTTTTCCTGCAGCCTCGCAAATAACTCCTCGTAAGCAGGGCAACGGTGGTTGATGACGGGTTTCAGCATAGCCCGTTGGACTTGCGGCGGTATCGGCGTCGGTCCGGGAACAAGCAAAAGTTCCTTCTCATCAAACACTTTCCATCCCTCCTTTGCTGTGTGGCATCAATTTTGCAGCAATCTCAACTAAGTGCTATCGGGGACAACACCGCCTTGCATTCGGGACTGTCCCTGCTCATGATTGTTGCGGGTTGAGAGGTCACAAATCAAGCGAAGGAGGGGATTGCTGTGGGAATGCGTGTTAGGTTGGCTTGCCAGCCGCTGACTTGGCGAAATTTTGCCGAGGCAGTTAAAGACATCGCCGAAATCGGCTACGACGGGATTGAAGCGCCGGTAGGTGCTTTCCTTGACAGACTTGACGAACTTAAAGCCTTGCTTGACGAACACAAATTGGCTTGTTCGGCGACTTATGTGGGTGGGCATTTTTGGAAGGGATGGACGGAAGAAGCAGAACGAGCAGTTAAGATTGCGGAAGCCTTACCGAAACTCGGTTGTTCAACCCTTATCCTTGCCTCTGCTGGCTACTCTCCAAGACCCGGCAGAGCACCCAAGCGCCATTACCAGCGTTTTTGCGAAACTGTGAACGAAATTGCAAGGCAGGTCAAAAAGTTCGGCGTTAAAGTTGTCCTGCACAATCACGCTTGGACGATGATTGAGTCCGCTGAGGAGGTTGACATCTTCATGGAGAACACCGATCCAGAACTCGTTTGGGCTGGGTTTGACACTGCCCATCTGGCTTATGGCGACGCCGACCCGGTCGCTACATTCCGCAAATACAAGGACAGAATCGGCTACATCCACCTCAAAGACTTGAACCCACAACTCGGCGGGATGACTTTGGAACAAAGGTATCAACTCGGGCGAGTCAAGCATGTGTTCTGGGAACTGGGGCGAGGGGCAATTGGGGAACGGCTTGCGGGCGTCTTGGATGTACTGCGGGAGATTAACTACGATGGATGGATTTGCGTGGAACTTGACAGCACACCTTCCCTGCCCAGAGTTGCGAATGCCAACAACTACATGTGGCTTGTTGAACATTTGAAGCCGGGAGAACGGGTTGGTTGACGCAATAAGGGTCGTGTGAGCGTGCAAGAGTGTAAGTGTGTAAGTTAACTTTGACCACTCACCCGAGGTGGGTGGCTACAATTTCAAAGCAGGCTGAAGCCTGCTAATTGGGTTGAGCGTTGCGAGTTGAGAGTTGTGGGCTAAGGCTTTTCCTTGAACGCGCAACCCGCAACTTTCCGTTAGCCTGCTTCAGCAGGCTTTGTTTTCGTAGCCACCAACTTCAGCCGAAACGACGGCGAATAGCGAGTGATGAGTATTTCTGGAGGGCAGTGCACCTGCACTGCCGAAAAATTCGGTGCATTAGGAGATGCGCCCTCCAGCATTTTCCGCCGAATGAATTCGGCGCTCACCAAATTCCGTCATCAACCACTGGCTGAAGCCAGTGGCATGGACAGAAAAATCGTGAGAGGCTCGCTTCTCCAATATTTTTTGCATCCCGCACTCAGCACTCCGCACCATTTCTGTGCACTCATGCACGCTTGCACGCAAGACAGACTTTAGTCCGTAGTTGATGGCGAAATCACAAGCAACTCATGCTACGGGTTTTAACCCGTAGTTGATGACAAAGCACCTGAGCGCTGACTTTCAACGGGACGAGGGGCGTGGGACGAGGGACGGAATGAATGGAGAGGGCGAGGCTCCCGCCGAGCCGAAGAAATGGTGGCGAATAGCGAATGGCGATTAGCGACTGGTTAAACGACGGCGAATGATGAGTGGCGAATAGCGAGTAGCGAATGGTTTTGGGGAAGGGAGTGCTTCTGCACTGTCAAAGAAATTTCGGCTTGGCGACAGCACCCCGCACCATTTTCGTGCACACGGATGAGCGCGTTGACCTTTTCAACCAAATGTCGTCTAAAGGATTGGCTCAATCCCATCAACGACAACGGAGGGTCAAGGATGCGCTACCTGTTCGGCAGACCTCGGCAAGTCATAGCAGTGGAATGGGGCGATGGAGAAGTCAGGCTGAGTTTGCCTGCACGAGGAGGGCGAATGACTGCCACTTTCCCGCTTACTGCGCCGCCAGAAGAACAAGGCTTCGAAGTTAGCAGGCGACTTCAGGAGTTGATGAAGCGCGGGACTTTATCGGCGCCATTTTGCGTTGTCCTGCCGTCTCATGCCTGCACTTTTAAGTTGCTGAAGTTGCCCGAAGGTAACGGCGAGTCGAGAGAACAAATTTGGCGGACGGAAGCAGCCAACCAATTGGGATTACCGCTGACGGAGATTGAGTTAGCCTTCTACGAGCAACCCGAAGGGGTTCTGGTGGTAGCGGTTCGCAAAAGTTTCTTGCACACTTACCTCTCGCCCTTCGTCCAACTTGACCTGCCAAT